>Ga0209632_10005969_pt1 | contig 10423 bp, 8 predicted proteins | sample COG_10_FD_184754 | JGI IMG/M metagenome (GOLD analysis project Ga0209632, IMG submission 184754) | Pelagic Microbial community sample from North Sea - COGITO 998_met_10 (SPAdes) (version 2) | ecosystem: Environmental > Aquatic > Marine > Neritic zone/Coastal water | place: Helgoland, sampling...
CAAGTTCCACTTAATGTTAAAGAGAAATTAACACTTATAAAGTCGCACAAGAAAAGAGCTCTATACAAATACCCTAAAAAACAAAAGTCAATTAAGAATTGAAATAAAAAAAAAGATGGAAAGTAAAGATATAAAAAACCCCCTCGCTTAAAAGGGGGCATTAAAATTTAACTATCTATAATTATTGATTAGTGAAAGCTCCAAGAACTCTGAGACTATAATTTGAAGAAGAGACTGCACCTCCATTATTTTTTCTCCATTCAGCCCACTCTTTTTTGTATCCTTCATTTATTACTTTTTGTGATATTAAATCACTGAAATCTTTTGCTCCAATTGCTACCCAATGAGAATTATTGCCTCCACCTATATCATAAGTGCCAAAAGCAATAGGTCTATTTCCACGAGTTTTTGAAGTCTGTTTAACAAATTTATCATGTGCTGATTTAAAGGCACTAGAATTGTCTAATTCAAGGTTATAAATCTGAACATAAGGGAAATCTATCCAAGTTCCACCTTCTATACTTAAAAATCTACCCGCCTCTGAAGTACCCCATTCTAAAATAAAACGGTCAAGTTTAGCTCTAAATAAATCCCATTCAAACTCCTTAAGGTCTCCTTCTACTCTTCCAATTTTACCCACTTCTCCAAAGAGAATGATTCTGTGTGACCATGGATTATTTCCATGCTCAATTCTTTCAATTTGTATTCCACCTGATTTAAAATTTGCATTCTCAAATTGCTCTGTAGCAAGTTTTGCTATGGATTCTTCCATACCATCTTTAGCATTAAAATTCCAAAGTTGAAAAGTATTTTGAGCAGATAAAGAGCTTAGTGAAAGTAAAGTAAATAATATATATTTTTTCATTTTAATTGATTTATGATTAATAATATTCAAAAGATAAAACTATTTCTAAAGAAACAGAAATACCAAAATTTACTGAAGATGATATGCCTGTGGTTTAAAAGAAAACTCCATATTAAAGATTTTGTATAGTTTTTAATTAAGATAAAAAAATTTCATGTAGCTCCCCCACTATTATCATTAGGATTTACCTTATTAAGGTCAACCCCAGTTCACTCATAATATTCTTTTCGGAATTTTAAATTCCTATCTCTTCTTTCCTTAAAGAGGTTAAGTAAATTTTTTATCAATTTCATAATTTATGATTTAAAAGAAAATAACAACTATAACATCAATTAAAAATACAATAGGGACAAAAACTAGCTGATTTTTCAAAATATCACAAAGACAATAGGTAATTTATAACAGCAAATGGATAGAAACAAACTGTTAAAAAAATTGCAATAATAACGACTCCCTTTGCTAAATCTTTATCAGTAATATTATTTATCCATACTATTGTGGGTTTAATACCTTTTATGAGTATAAAAAAACCAAAAAATGCTAAAACATAAGCGAATAACTCCATTACAGCTAATATAATAAATTCCAGAACTTACTGAAGATGATATGCCTGTGATTTAAAAGAAAAAACCCTCCACTTGGGAGGGTTAAATTTAGCTGAAAATATTTTTAAAAGTCCATAACTCGAACTGACATTATAGTATTAACGACTTTTCTCACACCTGATACTTTCTTAGAAAATTCTGCAAATGCAGGATCAGAAAACATTTTTTTAGTATTTGATAAGGCCGTTTTAATGTCAGGAGATCCAATCCATACAAAATGAGTAAAGTCTGCATTTTTACCTACTATTGGATATGCTAAACCATAGGAATTATCTTCATATCCTAACTTTTTAGCCATTTTTTGGGAGAAGCTTTTAAATTCCTTTAAGTATATGCTTGGATTTGATACATCCATTTGATATAGCATAAATACATTATCTTCAGCCCAATCTTCCCCATTATACCAAATAGGTGTATTTAACGACTGAGAAACAGCAACAGAAAATTCTGCAAGTTTACCGTCAAAGAGTAATTGTGCCTCAAGTGATTGACCATAAGACATAAAAGCTAGTTCAAAAGCCTCTTCATTAGGAAAGCATATTTGAAGTGAATGTGTAGACTCAGTTGATCCATTGATAGCATATGCAAATAATGACTTTGTTCCTTGAATATTCTTACCCCATTCAGTATTCATTGCAGAAGAAAGTGCTGACACAACCATTTCGGGATTCTCTGCTTTAATGTCAAAAAACAAACAATATTGAGCATTTAATGAAATTGTACCTAATAATAAAATTGATAATAATAATTTTTTCATTTTAAATTGATTTATGATTAATAATACTCAAACATAAAAAAATAATTGAAAAATCACAAATCCAAGAACTTACTTAACAAACAAAGGCAAATCTTCACTTACTTCATTAGTAGCTTGTTTCATTCTTGGTAAAGTGTATTTTAGAACTTACTGAAGATGATATGCCTGTGGTTTAAAAGAAAACACCTCTAAAGTTAATTAGAGGCGCATTCTGAATAATTAACAAAACTTAAATGAAAAATAAAAGCTTTGTTATGTTTATATAACCTTTACAAAACTTAGAACCCTTATATATGCCTTCACAAATATTTGTTAAATAGAAAACGACCCTAAACTTAATTAGTCAAGGTAATCACATAAACAAAGGCAAGTCCACAATTACTTTATTAGTAGCTTGTTTCATTCTTTGTAGAGTGTATTGTAGAGCTTACTGAAGATGATATGCCTTTAGGGTCTTAAATGCTGAGGTTAGGGGTTATGTACTGGTAATTAAATCCACCTTCTTACTTGTAAACAGTATGATTTATATTTATCTGAAAATAATTTAAGCATAGCTTTTTCTTCTGGTATAATTTGAAATTGATTCATATATATTACAAATAGAGGTGTAACTATCAAGCCGAAAAAGGAACCCAGATAAATAGAAAACCAAAATATTATGTTTAATAAAGAAAAATAAATTGGATTTCGAGAAAATCGGAAAAACCCTGATTGAACTAAGCTTGTTGCATTGTCAGGATTTGATGGACTAATAGTAGTTTTATGTTTTTTAATTATTGATAGTTTAAGGTGTAAGCAGCTGACACTAGGTGTCAATATTTTTTGTTTAACCTCTTATATTAAAAACTTTTCACAAGCTTTAAGGATAATATTTATTCCTGTCACAAACCATTTTATCATTTACCAGCTCTAATTCGGCTATTTGTATTGAGGATCTTCTATATCTATATGATTCCTCATACACTTCTTTGTTTTGAAAATAAACTCTCCCTGGATGAGTAAAATATACTATGTATGCATTATTATTTGAAATTACAATATCAGCATGACGCCCATTTATATTGTCGTCCGGACGTGCACCTGGCTCACCAAGTATAGTGTTGTTGTACTCCCAGTTTTTAGTGTCTTTTGACGAATAAACATCTAATCCTTCCCACATATCTGTAATCATCCAAAATTTTTTCTTCCATTTAAAAATTATTGGGCCTTCATGAGGATTATTTCCACCTTCATTTTTATTAGAATGAGTCCAGTTAAGCATATCATCACTAGTTGCTGTATAAGTTAGAGAGCCTCTTTTTTGATCTTTATACCACATTTTCCATTGACCATTATCAAGCTGAAAAACATATGCATCAATACACCCCTGAGTACCAATTTTATTTATAAATGTCCAGTCCTCCATATTATAACTTTCGTAATGAAAAATATCTGGTTCTCCGCCCCAATCTACATAAACACCTTTTATATATGTAACAAACATATGGTACTTCTTTGAAGATGCTTCGTACACTACTTGAGGTGCCCAGAATGTATTTAAGCCATCATCAGGTTGAGGTAAACTTAATACTCCCGAATATTCCCACGTAACACCGTTATTTTTAGAAGTTGCAATTCCAATAGCGGTACCATAACAATATTCGACACTTTTCAGTTTGGTCATATTTGCTCTTCTCTGAGTGTAAAACATGTACCATTGATTTTTAGTGCTATCCCATACAAGACTAGGGTCAGCAGCACCATCAAATAATGGATCTCTATATAAAGGAGAGGTTGTATGCTCAATTTGTATGGAGGGAATTATGTTAGAATGATTTATTTTTTTTTCTTGAGCAGGGAGAGCATTAAAAAATATTATGCCTAATACAATTAATCTATTTTTCATTAACTAAATTTACTAAATAATTTTCTAGAAAAATTTCTAAATTAAGAATGATATTGCTATTCTGATAACGTTTACCGTTCAATATTTATAAGTTTATCTACAAATAATCAATAATATTTTCATCTTTTTTTATGTCATTTCATTATGAAAAACTCCTATTTATATAAATAGGAGTTTTTCATACAGTTTTTTAAATCTTTAGCTGCTTGCTCTGCTGTTATATCTCGCTGGGGGTTTGCAAACATCTCATATCCCACCATGAATTTTTTTATATCAGCTGATCTTAATAAAGGAGGATAAAAAGACATATGCATGTGCCAGTATTTGTGATCTTTTCCGTCTGTTGGTGCTTGATGAATTCCAGTAGAATATGGAAAAGATGTTTCAAATAGATTATCATATCGAATTGTCAATTTCTTTAAAATTGATGCATATTCATTCACTTCATGTTTAGATAATTCTGAAATAGATACAACATGTCTTTTTGGTATAATCATTGTTTCAAATGGCCATACAGCCCAAAAAGGAACCAAAGCTGCAAAGCCATTATTTTCCAGAATAATACGTTGTCCTGATTTTAGCTCTTGTCTCAGATAATCACTTAGTAAACTTGACTCATGTTCCTTCCAATAGTTCTTTTGATTAAAAATCTTTTTCTGTACTTCTTGAGGTATTGAACGCTGAGCCCATATTTGTCCATGAGGGTGCGGATTAGAACAGCCCATGATTGCTCCTTTATTTTCAAAAATTTGAACATAATTAATGTCAGAGTTCTTTCCCATATCTCTATATTCTTTTTGCCATGATCTGATTATGCCTTTGATTGCATCTATCTCCATAAGGGGAATAGTGAGACTATGATTTGGAGAGTAGCACATTACCTTACAAATACCCGATTCACTTTCAGCCTCAAGTAAACCGTCAATTGAAGATTCTTTTAAGTTTTCTGTAAGAGCTGAAAAATCATTTTTGAATATATATGTAGAATTATAATTAGGATTTATAACGCCTCCTACACGTTCATTCCCAGGACATAAATAACAAGTTGAATCATAATTTAATTGTTCTACTTTCTGGGGTTTATCATTTTTTCCCTGCCACGGACGTTTAGTTCTATGCGGTGATACAAGAGTCCATTCACCTGTAAGTATATTTTTCCTTCTGTGGGGTTTGTTGTTCAGATCCATTTAACTGTATATATTTTTTACTTCAACTCCATTAGATGTTTCAACCAAAATTGAATTTAGCTCAATATTAAATTCCGTTTTATACTTTTCTTTTACCAAATCTAAAAAAGTATCGACAAAGTCTTCTCTTACAAGATTTATGGTACAGCCCCCAAAACCACCTCCCATCATTCTACTTCCTGCCACTTGATCAATGTTTTTTGTAAGGCTAACCAAAAAATCTAACTCTGCACAACTTACTTCATAATTTTCTGATAATCCTTGGTGAGTTTGATACATCAAAGTTCCAAAATCTAGAATTTTACCTTTTCGAATAAGTTCTGCAGCTTTTAATGTTCTTGTATTTTCTCGGGATACATATAAAGCCCTTTGAAAGATTTTTATGGGCATTTTTCCTCTTAAAGATTTAATAATACTTTCAGGTACATTGGCAAGAAAAGAATATTCCGGATATTGATTTTGAATAACTAAAAGAGCTTGTTTGCACTCTACTACACGAGTATTATATTCGCTAGATGCTAAGTTGTGCGAAACATTAGAATTTAATAAAATAATTTTGTAGGGTGAAAAATCAGCATCAATTAGTTGATATTCCATTCTCTCACAATTTAAAAGAATTAACTTTTTATATTGTCCCATAACCACAGCAAACTGATCCATTACTCCACACTTATTACCAACATAATTGTGCTCTGCTGTATGAGAAATATTAATGAGTTCGATGTCAGAAAGACTCAAGTCAAATAAAATATTTAATCCTTTAGCGAGTCCACATTCTAATGCAGCAGAAGAACTTATACCGGCTCCAATAGGAAGATCACTTGTGATTTTGCAATCAAACCCTCCTATTTTATCAGGACATTTTTTTCGAAGACCATCTACAACGCCAAGAACATAATTCTCCCATTGTATAGAACTAATACTAAAAGACTTTAGAATGTCAAAATTAATTGTTCCTATGTCTTCTGATGTTACAGAGCAAATAGTATTTTCTGTTTTGTTTAGTTTAAGTGTTACTTTTAGATTAATAGCAGAGGGCAAAACATAACCCCCATTATAGTCTATGTGTTCTCCAATAAGATTAATACGTCCAGGTGATTTAACAATAATTCCTGACTTAAAATATTTTGAGGTCATTTTATAAAACTTAGTTTATAAATCATCCTGATTTATTAATTTTTGAAAATTACAGTAAATCCTCCCCCACCAGACATAGGAATATTAAGTTTGGCTTTTTTAATATAACTATTGCTCTTTGGTCAGCTCCTTAATTAGATTTACCTCTTCCTGTTTGTAGGGTGTTCCATCTCTCCTTAATATTTCATGAAACCAAAGTTCTGGATCAGAACCGTCTGAAATTGGTTCATCCCAGGCATATTTTGTATTTGACTTGCCTGCAACTAGTCCCCAATTTATAGCCCCAATGTTATTTTGTTTTAGAAGCGGCATGATGTTGCTAAAAAGACTATTGTTTCTGCGAGCCATGTATTCAGTGCAAACCATTGGTCTATTATACATCTTAAGAGAATCAATAGCTTTTTCATGGTCCTTTTCATCGTTATAATTATGATAGGTAATTATATCTGAGTTTGCAAGTTGAAATTTATTAAGTTCTTCTAATTCAGTATTCCATACTCCTACTGTAAGAGGTTGATCTGGATTCACAGATCTAGCCCATTTAAAAACATTTTTTAAAAGAGGCAAACTTTTATTCTGACGGCCACTGTTCCCAGGCTCGTTGTAGAGATCCCATAATATTATCCTCTTGTCATTTTTAAATGTTACCAAAATATCAGTTATATATTCTTTAAGAACAGGTAATAAATTATCAGTAGTAAAAAGTAAATCTCCTGGATCCTGAATCCAACCAGAATTGTGAACACCTGGCTTTGGATCCGGCTGCTTTCCTGGCAAATATTTAGAATTCCAGCAATCATCAAAAAAAACAAATATGGTTGAAATATTGTGTTTATTGGCGATTGATAAATAAGTTTTGATTCTATTTTTAAAGCCTGACTTATCAACTTCCCACGCTACGTGATGCAGGTATACTCTCATTGCATTTAAACCAATATCTTCTGCCCATCCAAGCTCTCTTTCAATAGTTTCAGAATCAAAAGTTTCCTCTTGCCAGAATTCTAGTTGATTTATTGAAGTGCTAGGATTAAAATTTGCACCTCTCAACCAAGGAAGATTTTTTCCCCACTGATTAGCTTTTTCTTGAGACCATCTTTTTTCAATTTCAATTTTTTTTGATATCTGATTTTGAGTTTTTGTGTCTTTTTTTTCTTGCTTACATGAAACTAAAAAAGAAATTACCATAAAATTTAATATCACTAATTTATAGATTTTCATTGTTTTCATTTTTTTGTTTTTTGTTTTTTGTTTTTGGACAAGATTTGAATCGTATTTTAAATACGACTTTCAAATCTAAAACCCTGATTTAATCAATCTCTAAATTCACTCCCATCTCTTCAAACTGAGCTGCAGCATGCAAAAAATGAGCTGTGATCCAGTATACAGTCCATTTTTCTGAATAACCTCCTCTTAAATTGTATACATTAGACATTTCGCCATGTTGTGCAAAATTAGTTTGTGTCATTTGTTCACCTTGAGAACCAAAAGGATCTATCATTTGACCACAACTCCTGTACATTACTTTTGCCAATCTTTTAAGCGATTCGTTTCCAATATAGATTCCTAATTTGTATATCGAAGGGGTAATTAATACACCGTATACATCCAAATGTTGATTTTGAGGAGATACCACTGTCCAACCTCTAGTTTTAAAATTATGATTTGCTAACCTACCAGCTGGTAATGGAATGTCCCAAACAACTGTATAACTTAAAGTAACATCACCAGCATGCTTTGCCCAATTCAAATACTTTTTACTTCCTGTATTTTCATATGCAGCTAAAAACCCTTGAAATGCTCCCCAAGCACCTTCCTTATCTTCGCAGTTTGCATCTAAAGTTCCACCCCAATATGGCTCTTTCATGTCAATATGCCTTTGACCATAGTACTCAGTGATTTTCAAAGCTGCTCTTCCATATTTTTCTTCGTTAAATAATTCTTTTGCCATTAAAAGAGGTGAAATATAAAATGCTTCAGAAGTATTTATAGGATTCCAGTTTTGCATGAGAATCCTATTAGAATGTATGTCAGATGCTTTTTTTAAAAATAACTCCCACTTACTAGTAATAATCTCTTTATTTTTTCTACCTGCTTTTATTGCCAATGCGATGGAATTCATAGCTTGTCCTTGCGAAACCGGATCAGTTCCATACCATTTTCTTTCTTTTGTGTCATAAATCACTTTAAATCCATTTTGATCAAAAGGAGATGTAGTAATATGATCTAAAGATTTTTGTACCATCTCCAAAAGTTTATTGTCCTTGAACCTTGAACTTAAAACCTGTAATGCATAAGCTGGAGCTTCAGACTGCCCTGCCCATCCCAAAACAATTTGAGGTATGATTTCATCTCTTTTTGATGTAAATGGATTTTGAGAAGGAAACATATTAAATCCCGCATAGTGCTCATTTTCCATATACCTAGATTTTGTGAATCTAAACTTTGCATCTAAAATATCATCAACTGTTGGGAGATCTTCAGAATAAAAAGGCTTAAAAATCTCAATAGATGTATAGAGCGGTTGCTGAAATCCAGAACCTTCATTCTTAAACTGATAGGCTTCTAAATAAAAAGTTTTTTCTATTACTGTTCCTGGCTTAACTTTTATAAATGTATTAGTATATTTCATATCACCATTCTGCTTTGCTTTAGCTGAACTCAAAGTATTGTTATATGCTATTGGACCTGAGAATAAGACAATCTCAGAATCTTTTTTATAAGCTTCAACACCAAGTGACCACCACTGATCATTTTGTTTTCCACCTGGAACTGGACTTGGAACAGAATGTAATGCTGCACCATAATGGTTATTATTATTTTTCCATTCTAAACTAGCAAATGGCAAAGGAAATCTATGTTCTTCAAAAATCGCTTTTTCCCCGTTATTACCCCTGTATACTGGAACTTTTCTTGGGCCTGTTTTATCCCCTTTGTATAAATTTGATTCACCTGATGGATTACCGTAATATAATATACCCGGTAAAAAAGCTCTTGTATTATTTGCTGATACTTTCCATCTTATGGCCAGTGTTATACTATCTAAAGTTTTATTTCCTTTCCATTCATATCTTCTAATACATTTTATCTTTCCAGACTCTTGTTTATATGCGTCTTGTAAATACCAATCTCCTTCAGGAAAAGATATCTTCCCGCTTAAAATATGCCAGTCTCCATATTGCTTAAAAGATTCTGGTTTTGCGTGTATCCAATTTGAAGGCCATTCATTTTCCCATTTTGAAGCTATTGACCATAATCCCTCTGGTGGAGATTTAATATATGACTTATTATCAATTAAAAATTCTACCTGATAACCCTTTTTTTTAGTGTCAATCTTTAATGTCTGTGCATTACAATAAGAAATCAAAAACAAATAAAGGATAAAGTTTAAGACTGTTTTTTTTTGAGATAATATTTGATATTTAATCATACTGTAAATGATATTTATATATTTTTTTTACACTATTTAACAGAAAATTTAAATGATGTTTTTGAAAGATATTTTTCCCCTGGATTAAGTTCAACTGTTGGGAATTTTTTTTGATTAGGAGAGTCTGGGAAGTGTTGAGTTTCTAAACAAAATCCAGTTCTAAAATTATATTTCCCTTCTGTTTTACTTGGTAGTGTGCCATCTAAAAAATTCCCTGTATAGAATTGAATTCCTGGCTCATCACTAAATATTTCAAGTAATCTTCCTGAATTGGGCTCATAAGCTGAAGCTACGAATCGAAATCCTTCACTTTGATCATTGAGAACCCAACAATGATCATATCCTAATCCGTTTTTTAACTGTTGATTATCTTCAGTTATATCCTTTCGGATTGATTTGGAATTTCTAAAGTCAAAAGGAGTTCCTAAAACTTCTTTAAATTCACCCGTTGGAATTAATTTAGAATTAACTGGTAAAAATGAATCAGCATCAATTACTACTTCGTGGTCTAAAATATCATTTTTAAAATCTCCTGAAAGATTAAAATAAGAGTGCTGAGT
>Ga0209632_10005970_pt1 | contig 10421 bp, 14 predicted proteins | sample COG_10_FD_184754 | JGI IMG/M metagenome (GOLD analysis project Ga0209632, IMG submission 184754) | Pelagic Microbial community sample from North Sea - COGITO 998_met_10 (SPAdes) (version 2) | ecosystem: Environmental > Aquatic > Marine > Neritic zone/Coastal water | place: Helgoland, sampling...
GTAAAAGTAAAGGTTGAGAAATCACGATTTGGATCGGAAGGTCGAACATGTGGTTTCAAAATCTTATGGGGTGATGGTGTTGGGATTCAAGATGAAGAATCCTGGCTTGAAGCAATCCGACTATCGGGCTCTGACCGATTTAAACCTGGATCATGGAACAGGCTTATTTCCAAAAGCGGAAAGGAGTTTAAGTTTCAAAGAACCCAGTGGTTAGACAGACTTAAAGACGATGAATTTAGACAGGTTGTCCTTGACATAATGGATGAAGAGATTATTGGAAAGTTTGATTCTGAGGGAAAGAATGTAAACATTGATTCCGCAGACTAATTAAAGGTGAAAACTGTTATTTTCATGATGTACTTCCTTTTGATCCCCACCAATCCGGTGGGGATTTTTTTTTATCCAAAACACTTGACAAGTTATTCCAATCGTGTTATATTATAAGTATAAAGGGTGGAAACAATTATGAAGAGGGTGCTAGTCAAACATGGAGGAAAGGACATTATAGGTCTTCTTCTGGAAGATTCTGAGTACAAATTTATAATAACACAAAAGAATGGTTCGGTTGAGATCCATTTTCCTAAAATATGCTACACATACACAGTTTTGGAGGACAAATGAAGGACAATAAAAACACATTCGAGTGTGTATTCAGGGGTGACCACATATGGTTTCCAAACTACGTTCATTTCAGCCCTCAAAGTTTCGGCATGGTGAGGAGAAACTGGATATTTCAAGAAGCATTCCCAGATAAAAGCTCGTCTATATGTAGTGAGAAAAGCTGGGACTTCTTTAAAGAAGACAGGGTGCTATTCACCTACGATGAAGAATTAAAGATTTTAACAAAAGTGGAGGACAAATGAAAAAGGTGAAGAAGTATTGTGATATGTTTTTAGGGGATTTGATTGACGTTGAAGTTTTTTGGGACCTCTTCAACGAAAACAAGTCTTCGGCTAAAAGGTATCAACCATGGAGTACAAAAGAATGGAAAGACAAGAGGGCACTAATCTTAAAAGATTCTTGCGAATGTTGTGGTTCTAAAGAAAATCTGATTATCCAACATGGATGGCGCCCCAAGAAATTTTGGGAACATTCTCAAATCGCAAAAAAAAGTATGGAATCAAATGGAAAGATCTTGTTTGGCAGATGGAATCTCTCAGAAAATCCAGAAAAATCTGTCGATGGTTGTCCCGAATGTGGTTCAATAAATTTCCACCAATTGAAAAGCGGAGAATTTAAATGCTACAATCAAGAACGAAGAAAGACTATAGAGTACCGTGAAGAGGGCGGTCGACTCCAGGAGACCCACCACTACCTCAAAGTTCATGAGCCACCGCCACAACTTTCTTCTGCTCTTCAACGGAACACCTTGTGCTTTCCTCTTGTGGTAATGTCAAAAGAAAAATGCGGTACTTCATTTAAATCACCAGTTAAATACATAAGACCAGAAACAATGCAAGAATATGCCAAAAGAAGAAATCTCTTAAACGAAAGCCTTTTAAAAGAAATAAAGACGATAGCAACAAAAAACTGGATTATGGAAACAATAAAATACCAAAACCTAGAGAACACTAGCACTTATTGTAAAGCATGTGCTTACGAAGAGGATAAAAAATTAGGATTCATACAGGAGGACGAATGAAGAATGTTATAATAATTGATGCATTAAACATGTTTTTGAGATCATATGTGGTCTCTCCGCATCTAAACAAAAAGGGTTATCCGGTTGGTGGCACAATTGGGTTTTTAAAATCCCTACAAAAAGTCTCAAGAGACTTTAATGCCGACGAAGTCATTGTTGCTTGGGATGGCCATGAAGGTTCCCAACGAAAGCGATCGATGAATAAAGACTACAAGGCGGGTCGTAAGCCCGTCCGTTTTAATCGAAGGATGATTGAACTACCAGAAGACCAACAGGCTGCTAACAGGGGATATCAACAGATTAGACTGATGGAGTATCTTAACTTGATGCCTGTGATTCAGTTGGTGGCGGATTATACAGAAGCCGACGACATTATCGCCCATGTGGTCCAGTCAAAACACTACGAAGGCTGGAACAAAGTTATTGTATCGTCAGATAAAGATTTCTTTCAATTGTGTGCTGATGATATATCAGTGTATCGCCCAATTCAAAAGAAAACCCTTAACAAACAATCTATCCTAGATGAGTTTAAGATTCATCCCAAAAACTTTGCTCTTGCCAGGGCAATAGCCGGAGACAAATCAGACAATCTTCCTGGTGTAAGAGGTGCTGGCCTTAAAACTATCGCAAAAAGATTTCCTTACTTAATTCGTGAAGACATCTATGAGGTGGGAGACATAATAAGGGACTGTGCCATGGTAGGAAAGAAAATGAAAATTCATGAGAACATTGCAGGTTCAGAACAACTACTTAAAGACAACTATAGAATCATGCAACTTTATAGTCCGAACATTCGCCCGATCAATAGAATGATGATCGATAAGGCTCTACAGGACTTTGAACCAGTTTTTAATAAAATTATTTTCACACAGATGTTGTTCGAAGATGTTGCGGGTCACCTGAACTTTAATGACCTACAACAAGTTTTTCGGCGAATAAAGAGATAGTTTTAACTTGACAACCAATACACAACGGGTTATAATTACATAGGACAACAACAGGAGGACACATGAATAAGCCTAATAAGAATGAAAGCTTTTCTAAGTTTGGAAAGAGATTTCAAGAGAACATATGCCAAATAATGCTGGAAGATCGACCATTTTTCGATCAAATCATAGAGGTTTTAGACATTAATTTCTTTGAAATAAAGTATCTACAAATCTTTGCACAAACTTTAATCAATTATAGAAACAAATATAACCAACATCCAAATACCGAGCTCATGATGACCTTGCTAAGAACGGAATTAAATCACCATGATAAAGCAACAGCAACATTGGTCAGAAACTTCTATGCCAGAATACACACATCCGATGGGGTGGAGGAAGCGGCATATGTAAAAGACAAAGCAATCGATTTTTGCCGCAAACAAGCTCTCAAAGGTGCTATGATGCAATCAGCAAAGCTTCTCAACAACTCTTCTTTTGATGAGATTGAGAAGTTAATCAAAGATGCTCTTGTGCTGGGAACTGATAATAATTTTGGTCATGACTTTCACAAGGACTGCCTCGAACGATTCGAACTCGCAGCAAGAAATCCAATCTCAACTGGTTGGCCACGGATGGATGAAATTTGCAAAGGAGGTTTAGGAAACTCTGAACTTGGAGTTGTCGTAGCACCAACTGGTGCTGGTAAGTCCATGGTACTAGTTCACTTGGCAACTCGAGCACTTCTAGAGGGAAAAACTGTGGTCTATTATACCTTGGAACTTAAAGACGCCGTGGTTGGTCAGAGATTTGATTGCTGCATCTCAAAAGTTAACCTCGGAGAGCACAGAACAAAAAAAGAAGAAATCTTAAAAAAGATAGAAGATATAGATGGCACCCTAATAATTAAAGAGTATCCAACAAAATCAGCATCAGTTCAAACCATTAAGAATCACATTGAAAAGTTGAGGAAAAGAGGAATTGAACCAGACTTGATCTTGGTGGACTATGCTGACTTATTGCGGGCTGTACGGAGTAGTAGTGAGAAGAGACATGAATTGGAAGAGACTTATGAAGGCCTTCGAGGATTGGCTCAAACTTACGACATCCCGTGCTGGACTGCTTCACAAACCAATCGTGGAGGACTAAACGCAGAGGTCATTACAATGGAGGCAATCTCTGAAGCATTTAACAAGTGCTTTGTGGCGGACTTCATCTTTTCTTTATCACGAACAACATTAGACAAACAGTCAAACAAAGGAAGGATTTTCATAGCAAAAAACAGAAATGGCCCCGATGGAATTGTATTTGATGCCCATGTTGATTGGTCCGATGTGTCAATCAGTATCCTCGATAGAAACGAAAGTGTTGAAAAAATGCAAACCACAACCGAAGCAAAAAAGATATTAAAAGAAAAATATAACCAGCTACAACGGAAATAGGAGAATTAAATGGATCTAGAGAAAAAGATTTTATCGGACATAACCGTCCACATGAAGTATGCTAAATACATCGATGCCAAGCAGCGTCGGGAAAACTGGGAAGAGCTTGTTACAAGAAACATGGACATGCATGTCAAGAAATTTCCCCACCTAAAAAGTGAGATTTCGAATGCATATCAGTATGTTTTTAGCAAGAAGGTATTACCATCCATGAGGAGTATGCAGTTTGGTGGAAAGCCAATCGAAGTTTCTCCGAATAGGATTTTCAATTGTGCTTATGCTCCAATTGACGACTATCGTGTATTCGGTGAAATAATGTTTCTTCTTCTTGGAGGAACTGGTGTCGGTTATTCCGTACAAAGACATCATGTAGAAAAACTACCAGAGATACACAAGCCATCTAATAGAAGTCGACGATTTTTAATCGGAGATTCTATTGAAGGTTGGGCCGATGCCGTTAAATCACTAATTACATCGTATTTCAAGGGATCATCAAGACTCCGATTTGACTTCTCGGACATCCGTCCGAAAGGTGCGAGACTAGTTACATCAGGAGGCAAAGCACCCGGACCACAACCTCTTCGTGAGTGCCTTGTGAAAGTAGAGGGTGTTTTGGATGGGAAAGAAAACGGAGACCAACTCACTTCTATCGAAGTACATGATATCGTCTGCTATATTGCGGATGCTGTTTTGGCGGGAGGTATTCGTCGGGCTGCTCTTATATCTTTGTTCTCGGCTGACGACGAAGAAATGATCGCTGCGAAAGCAGGAGCATGGTGGGAACTCAATCCTCAACGAGGACGAGCCAACAACTCCGTAGTTGTAATGAGACACAAAATTGATAAGTCAACATTTATGGACCTATGGACTCGTGTTGAAGAGTCTCGTTCAGGAGAGCCAGGCTTCTATTTCTCTAACGATAAAGAATGGGGATGCAATCCATGTTGCGAGATTGGTTTGAGACCGAATCAATTCTGTAATTTGGTTGAGATTAATGTGTCCGATGTTCAAACACAAGAGGAACTCAACGAGAGATCAATCGCTGCGAGTTTCATAGGCACCCTACAAGCCTCTTACACCGACTTCCACTACCTACGACCTATCTGGAAGCGAACAACGGAAAAAGAAGCCCTTATTGGAGTTTCTATGACCGGTATAGCATCTGGTGGAGTTCTTAAGCTAAATCTGAAAGAAGCAAGCTTAAAGGTCAATATGGAGAACAGAAGAGTTGCCATGCAAATTGGAATCAACCCGGCTGCAAGAACGACTTGTGTAAAGCCAGCAGGAACAACTTCTCTGGCTCTTGGAACATCAAGTGGAATCCACGCTTGGCACAATGATTACTATATTCGCCGACTGCGAGTTGGAAAGAACGAAGCAATTTATAACTATCTTATGAAGAACATTCCGGAGCTAGTCGAAGACTGTAAGTTCAGAGGCCACGACACGGCTATCCTATCCATCCCACAGAAAGCCCCGGAAGGAGCCATCCTTCGCCATGAAACAGCTTTTGATTTGCTTGAAAGGGTAAAGAAAGTCTCGGAGGAATGGATACAAGGTGGTCATCACAAAGGATCAAACTCTCACAATGTTTCTGCTACCATCACCATCAAAGATGATGAGTGGGATGAGACAGGAAAATGGATGTGGGAAAACCGAGGTTGCTATAACGGATTGTCAGTTCTACCCCATGATGGTGGGACTTATGTCCAAGCCCCATTTGAGGATTGCGACGAGGAAACTTATGAAAAGATGCTTGCTTTGGTCAAAAACATCAATTTAGATCTAGTTATAGAGACAGAAGATGAAACTGATTTGTCTGGGGAAATCGCCTGCGGTGGCGGTGGATCCTGTGAAATTTTCTAAGGAGAAATAAAAATGAGAGAACAAATTGAAAAAATTATTAAAAACCTTGAAGCATGTTTAGGTGACCTCGACAAGGTAAGCGCTGGTGGCTACGGCTATAAGTCCGCAGCACCAAGAGCTAGAAAAATCTTGATGGAGTCCTCAAAGGACCTCAGAAACATCAGAACAGAGATTCAAGAAGTCAAGAAGTCTCATGATGAAAAGTAAATAATAATACTTGACAAGTTAACCAGATCGTGTTATATTATTGTATAGCACGATTTTTTTTATGGAGTAATTATGAAATTCGAACCATTTAACCGACACCTTATGGTGTTGCCGGCAGAAGAAAAAGAAGAAGAAGAGGGGGTGCATAGAATCGTCCTTCCGGAAGATTACAACCTTCCACAGACACCTTATGTTATTTGTGATGTACTTGGGAAGGCTTCAAGTTGCGACATAGATATCAATGTAGGCGATAGAATATTAATTGAAAGACGTATGCTTCACCAAATAAATGCTGAAGGTGAAACTATTTATATCGTCTTACAAAATTATGTTTACGGGAGAATAGATCATGAAGATAGATAAAGAAGCAATTAAGTCAATAATAAAGGAAGTTATTGGCGAAGCGACAGCTCAATCAATGGCAGACAGAATTAATGCACCAGATTATGGTGGCCGAGAAGAGCGTCAAGCAGAAGAGTTTGTCGTCATGTCTGCCGACCGTGGAGAAAAATCACCTGCTGAGAACATGCAGAGATATAAAAAGATGAAAGCTGCAGCTAAGGCTGCTGGATATCCTTTTTCTGAACTTCAAGGTAAGTGGATAGAAACCGATGAAGATTCGGGTGAGAAAAGAGAAGTTATTGAAAACTCTCTAGTTATCTACTCGGACGAACGAGGTGATGTTGCTCGTGAAGAAGGAGCATCTTTGTTTGATTTCGGAAAGAAAATGTCTGAAATGTATGATCAAGAAGCTTTTATTTATGGCGAGCTATTACAATCTAGATCGGGGAACAAAGTCAGAACGATACAAGCATTCGATGCCAGCGGAGCAACACAAGATTGGGGCGGTCCTTGGAAAAGCATCAAACAAGTAGAACAAGACTCCGAGTTTTGGTCTCGTGTTCGTGGTGGCGGAAGCGGAAATCCATTTCAATTTGTGGAAGAAGGTGTTGAAGAACATCCAGCTCCCAACTCAATGATGGAAGCAATGAAGGTTTCTTATCAGGCGAAAGCCCGAGGAAAGAAAGTAAAGTTCGTTAGAGGTAAATAATGGAAAAAATTGACATATACGGAGACGGAATTGGTTCTGTTGAGTATGTTCAACATATGGGAGAAGACATCACAGTGGTTAATTCTGCTAGGGTGTCTTTTGGTATGCACAAAGATAAGTTAGATGGGCGAGACAAAAAACTCATCAAATATCTTATCAAGCACCGACATACCTCGACCCTTGAACATAACACCATCACCTTTCGCTTTAACGTGCCTTTGTTTGTACGGAGCCAACACCACCGACATAGAACTTGGTCTTATAATGAAATCTCTCGTCGATATACTGATGAAAATCTTCAATTTTACGAACCAAAAGAGTTTAGGACTCAACACAAGAGCAATAGACAAGCTAGCAACCCCGACGAGACCAGTAACCCAATGATGAAAATTTATGATCCAATGTGTTCACAACCCTTAGAAATTCTAGCCTCAAACATGATCAAACAACATCATGTTGCGAGTTTGAAATTGTTTGATGATCTTTTGGCTTCCGGAGTCTGTCGAGAACAAGCGAGAGGAGTTCTTCCACAAAACCTATACACTCACTACTATGGAACGGTTAATTTATCCAACCTTTTAAAGTTTATCGATCTTCGAATACACGAGGGTGCTCAATGGGAGATCCAAGAAGTTGCAAAAGCCTGTTTGGATATAGCAACTGAGATCTGGCCCTTTACTGTGGGAGCTTATCGAGAGATAAGAGGATGAAAAGGTTTAACATAGGGGACATAGTCCACATAGAACCTGGTTCTCCTTTATATCCTGCCCTTACAAGCAATGATAGCTTTGGCATAATCAAAGGTAGCGGAAGATTGCTTTATGTGCATGACTGGGAGACCGAGGAAGTGCTTAAAGAATTCTGGGCCTACGACGTAATCGTGGAAGGTCAAGTGTTTGAAAATGTTCCGGAAGATGGTCTCAAAGCTTTGCAAGGCAACGAAGATGGAGAAAATGAGAACTGAAGAACCCATAGTAGTTGGTAGAACGATAAGTGCTTTATTGTATGCATGGAGACTTCAACGAAGATGTATCTTGTTAGAGCCTTTCTTGTATCACACACTAAGCGAAGAGTTCGAGGACATAGACTTCTCGGAATTTAATGTCAAGAACGGAGAAGAACTCACACAGAATTTATTATTCATAACCGGACTCACATCATTACTTATCGAAGGCGGAAATGTAGCAGGATTCAGACCAGACGACAAAAAACTAATTACAAAGGGCAACCGGAGGATTACACTAGACTCAGACATAGAAATTTTCGACGCAAAAAATACAGGATTTAACGAGGTATTTGATGCTTTCCATTGGAGATCTGGACAGTCCCACGAAACCATAAGGATAGACAGCGATGATAACTTTTGTAACCGAGTGCTTTTTTATGAATCAAGTAGAAATGGAGTGAATTGGCGGACAAAAGACTTTACATCAGTATCGCATTTGACGGACAAGGAAGTTTTGGATCCCGATTATGGTCAAGGTATGACAAGAATTAAAACAGCAAGAATGTTTAAGGCCAAGGGTTTAAAGGGCGATTATGCCTGGGCCAACGGCGACAAGAAGTATTATAAATCGATTAAATTTGACTTTGCCGGACGAGAGGTCCTGCCGAGAGTAGAACAAAAGTTAACACTTAAAGAAGTGTGTGAAATGAAACAAGTAGAAGGTGAACCGTGGAAAATGTGGAAGAGACTCATATCGAGGGAAAAAACCTGGTTGGGATAATCCCAATAGCAGGACACGAGAAGTATGACTTCAAAACACCTTGGCCCCATTGCCTTATGCCGATTGCTCCCGACTACACCCTTATTGAGGCTGCCGTAGCCGAGTGTGCTTGGGCGGGCTGTAAATCTATCTGGGTTGTTGTAAATGACGACTTCGCACCTATTATCCGCAAAAAGCTTGGAGATTGGTGTGGAGATCCGGTGTGGTCGTTCAGATCCTTTGATCCAAAGCCCGGCGAATCCAAGAGAAGAATACCGATTTTCTATGTGCCGGTTCCACTTAAGAACCGCAACCGCATTGACTGTTTGTCGTGGTCCGTATTGCACGGAGCATTAAGTGTATTCAAACTATCGAGCAGCCTATCGAAGTGGACCACTCCTAGCAAATACTATGTAAGGTTTCCGCATTCATTTATGCCACCACATCAAATAAGAGAATTCCGGAAACAACTCGTTGGTCCAAAGAATTGTTATATGAGCTTTAACGGCAAGACCGTTAAGGACGGACTCTTCGCATCGTTTACTTTCGGTAAGGACGATTGGGTAAGGTTTCGTAGAGTAGTGAGAACCAGCACGGGAATAAGAGTTCCCGGAACAACACCTGATGACAATCAAAATTTGCCGCCAGAAGAGCGCTGGAGCGCTCGTTGGTTTGGAGTTGACAAGGTTTTTGCCCCTCTTGATTTAACGGATGCCACCGAAATAAAGGTGAATGACTTCTTTAATGTGCGGTCATGGCAAGAATATGTTGACTTCCTATGTTACACACAGAAAAAAATGATAAGAAAACCGGTAAAGTCGATCCTCTTTGCATCTACTTATAATAAAGTGGGGGTAGATCGAGATGAACAAGAATAAATTTAAATTTTTAAAGTTTTTAAACGAATATAGATCCGTCGAGAGCGAACTTCAGTATGTCCAAGCAATCTTAGGTGATGCTCATTTGGAGTTTGAAGTGCTTTATAGGATATGGTGTGCGGAGAACGATGTTGACCTAGAAGAATTAAATAAAAAAAATCAAAGAAAGGTTGACATGATTTTTGTGGAAACTGAATCACACAAGATAAAGCAAGGACTAGCACTCAGAGAGTTTAAAGAAGAGAAGCATGCGGAAACAAAGAGCTTAAAAGATGTCTACAAAGCAGTTGCTAAAAAACTTCACCCGGATGCCCTTAAGGTGGACGACCCAAGACGAACGGAATATGAAGAAGATTTTAAAAGAGCCAGTGTAGCCAATGATGAAGGCAGGTGGGGTGAACTTTTTGATATTGTTGATAGACATGGAGTGACCCTCAAAGAGTACAAAGAGGCAATTGAGTGTTTAAAGTTTGATATTAAAAGAATTAAGGCAGAGTTGGAAAAAGAAAAGAGCACCTATTCATGGCTATATCATGAAGCCGAGACTGATCAGCAGCGTGAAAATGTGATAAAAAGGTTTTTAGGGCATTTATTTGGATGGAAAGGATGAGAGATTTAAAAATTGGAGATCTAGTTCAGCATCGTAATGCGCTAGCACAGAAGTGGGGATTCGGTATTGTCAAGGCGTATCGGAGACGCCATG
>Ga0209632_10005972_pt1 | contig 10414 bp, 11 predicted proteins | sample COG_10_FD_184754 | JGI IMG/M metagenome (GOLD analysis project Ga0209632, IMG submission 184754) | Pelagic Microbial community sample from North Sea - COGITO 998_met_10 (SPAdes) (version 2) | ecosystem: Environmental > Aquatic > Marine > Neritic zone/Coastal water | place: Helgoland, sampling...
ATAATGATTGGTACTTGATATAATAGTCTGACGTATGATTTCAAACATTTCATCGTCACAAACATCTCGCGTCAAAATTGAGGTAACACTAGCGTCTTTAATCGGCCCTCTTTGTATAGATGGGTATGTGGTCTCAAATAAAGTATTAAGTGCATCATCGTAGGCGTATTCGATGGCGTCGTCAGCAAAGCCCATGTATGAGGGAAAACCACTAAAAAATGGAAACAACTCTACCTTATGATTCATGTTTTGTTCGCAGGTTCCTAAGGTCAATTCAATCTTTTTTCGCTGACTTTCAAGCCATGAACGATCTGTCGAAATGGCCTCCAAAGAATCGCAATAAACCAACGCTAGATCAAGATAATATTTGCTATTATCGGTTTTTCGACTCATGTATTCGAGCGTTTCAATGTGCTGTTGAAAACGTTCTTGTTTTTCGTTGTTTTGAGAAAAGCCCCCAAAAGAAATCAACAAAAACAACGTACCGAAGAGTTTTGATATGCTAATTTTCATGTTATAAATTTACGTTGTTTTGTGTTATTTAAAGTTTCTTTTACTGAGAATATTTCCTTTAGATTAATTAATTTAGTAATATGAAAATTCAGTTGGAGGAAATACGAAACGACGTATTGAACGTAGAAAGCAATCCAGAACTTAAATTCTTACTGGAGTTTGAACTTCAAAAAAACATACATATTAAGGTCCCATTTTACTATGATTGTGTAAGCTCACAGTTGTTTTTAACAGCCATTAGTCTTACAACCATGAAAGTCGAAAATAGACCTTTTGAGTTTGGTGTTTTTTCAAAGAATAGTTTACTTAAGATGATAATGAAAGATCCGATTAAGGGCATGCCTGAATGGATTCCGGATTGGCACTCGGGAACTTTTGTTGAAAGTTATTCGGTAAAGAAATTCATGGAAGAAAAGGAAGTGGAAGAAACTAAAAATGCACTTCAATCCTGGTGGGATGCCCATGCAGACAAGGTACTTTCTACTGTTCAAGCGAATAAAGAAGACTATAATCAAAAGTTGGAATTTGCGTTTTCAAAACTTAAAATCAAGTAGCATGGGTGCTAATAAGATTGAAATCATAGAGACCTATTGGAAATCTGTTTGTAAAATTTCTCACACTATTGGTCGATCCTTTCCAAAGGATGACTTCAGGTATTGGGACATTGAAAATTTTGAAATAGAATATAACCACTGGGAAGACAGCAACGAATCCGGAGACCACAAGTTATGGAACGAATCTGAGCTCAACGAAACCCAAGTCAAGGCCTTTTTTGAATGGGCAAGTTCCGATAATGAGGTAACAGGTGAATCCAACGGAATGGGTTATTTAAATCATAAATCGTAAGCAAAATGAAGTTGGTGGTATATGTATTGTTTGAACACGATCTTGGAAAAAAGAAAGAATACCAAGTAAATATTGATTCGGAAGAAGTCATCAGCTTCCAAGTCCCAGAGCCCATTGATTTGTCAGAACTAAACATGAAAATCCAGGATAATTTCCATTTTGTGGATGCTGTTATTGGTGAGTTGGGGATACAATATATTGACCTGCCAGACAGGGATTATTGCACACGAAGGTGCTTGGTCACTGAAGCAGGTGATGTAAAGCTCAAAGCAAACTCAAAGGAATTTTTAAGTATTTTTTCAGATTTTTATACCGATTTATAAGCTTATCATGCCAAAAAAAATATACGTACAAGCCAAAAAAGAGATAGAAGCCCTCATGTATGAGAATGTTGATTGTGTTGCCAAATTTGGCATATATGATTGGTCAGATGTTTGGGATTCATCTTTTGAAACAAAAAACATTCTAGAAGAAGGAAAAGTGATTGACTTCACCTATTCCGAAAAGGCACTATCCCTGCAAGCAGTTTTAAATGACGGTATTGAAAAAGCATTAGAAGTGGCTAAGGCCAATAACACCCCAGAGTTTTTTGATTATTTATTGGGGGAAGTGAAGATTGCTGGGGATTTCAAAACCTATACCGAAAAACACGTTCAAACGGAAAAGAAATATTTTAATGTTTCTCAAAAAAGTAAAAAAAAGTATTATACCTCAAAATTACTTTTAAGTCTTGTGAATATTGCGCCTGAGGGTAGTCAAGCTGCTTCGCTGAGAAACACCACAAAAGAACTCACAGTACTCAGTTTTGCTGGTGTTCATAGAGGTACAAATGGCGTTCATTCTTGTGTCTTTGACTTCAAAAACATCAATAACTTTAAGTTCCTTGAAAAATTAGAAATATATTGCCCATCGGACATTTTAAATAGTGAGGAGTTAACAAAGCTAACCCATCTATCTGATTTTGGTATTGAAGGCAGTAAACTTGCCAATACTGGCATGTACAATGAAACACGGATTGTTAAAAACCAATTGTTTATCAACGAAGATTTTCCGGGTCATCCTAATTTGTCTTCTTTGAAAATTTATAATACAACAAATTCGGATTTAACTTTCCTGAAAAAAATAAAGGGATTCTCGAAAATTAATATTCTTCAATGTAAAAACATTTCCAATCTTGTTGGTTTAAATGTTAAAGAAACAAGGGAATTAGCTATTCTAGGTTGTGATCAACTGAGCGATATCTCATTGCTTAAAGAAGGGGTAAAAATCGAAGATTTAAATTTAACGCTTAATTCCACAAATATAAGTTTGAGTGGGCTTGAAGAATTAAGAGCGTGTAAAAGGATGCAGTTGGGTTTTAGTAAAGAAGTAGATATATCCTTTATTGAAAGCTTAGACAGTATTGAGGAGTTAACTATTGGTGGAGGCGACTTTTCAAAAGTAAAGGACTTATCTAGGTTAAAAAAAATGAAAAATTTAAGTATTTCTGCGACTAGTCTAACTGTTTTTCCAGAGCTAGGTGATAATTTAAATTTAAAAGGATTAACTATTGAAGCTCCAAATCTAAATCAATTAAGTGGAATGTCTGATTGTATAAATCTTAAAAAAATACTTCTAAGAAACATGAAAAACCTTAGATCAATCAAGAACTTTCCAAAATTAAAAATTGTAGACTTTCACTCTGGTAGGGGATGTGGTTTAGAAAGTCTAGATTTTTTAGAAAATACTCAGATTATCAGTAAGTATAATCACACTTTAGGATATAACAAAGAATTAGGTATTAGAGAAGGTGGTTTTAGTGTGTCTCATGATAGATCTGATGAAGACAAAAAGAAAACTGGCAAGGGATTTCCTGATGGTTTTGATAGTAATGGTTATGTAATACCAGAATTTTTTGAGGATGGTTCATCAACAGACTTTCTTTGGGATAATGCATTAGATTTAAAAGGTTATGAAAATTTAGAAAATATTAATGGCCTTAAAAATGTGACAAACATTATGGCTATAGATTTAGGGAACTGTGTAAAGCTAAAATCACTCGATGGTCTTGAAAAAATGCTTGATCTAAGAGAAATTGACCTTACTGGCGGCACCATCCTAGAAAGCCTACATGCGCTAAAGCATTGCAGCAAATTGGAAAAAATAATCACTTTAGAGTGCGATCATATTAGTCCTAAGCCAAAGGTCAAAAAAATGAACACCTTAGAAAAAGTTCAAGATTACTTAAAACGACTATAATATGGACATTAAACTGATCAAAGAAATAAGAACGCAAACAGGCGCATCTTTTGGCGATTGTAAAAAAGCCTTAACACAAGGCAATGGAGATTTGCAAAAGGCAATTGAAATTGCATCAAGTATGCTAGAAGCCCAAATGGGTCAAGAAAATGAAGAAGCCAACGCACAAACCCAAGAAGGAGCCATTAATCAGTTGAAGTCTGAATTTGATACCCTTACAGAAATTATTAGCGATAAAACAGACCCAAATAGGTTCAGAAAAGTTGCTGAGCTCATCAGTAATAAATATGATTTAGGACTTACTGAAGAACAGAAGAAAAAATACTACGTTACCAGCACACTTTTATCTCCTTTAGGAACGGTTCCGGAGGATATAAAAAATGAATTTATGGCTAGTTATAATGAGCATAAAGAGCAACTACTAAATTCTGTCAATAGTCCTGAGCTAAAAAATCTAGAAACTAAAATTCAAGATTCCATCACAAAACAACTTCAATCCTATGGGGCGGTAGACGGTCAAATTGATTGTTTACGCATTGATCCAATGCTGTTTTCAACAACCGTAGATTTAACAAAAGGATATAATATACTCAGCACAGATTGTAACAGTATCAATGAAGTCGTTGAAACACTTTTTTCCGATGCTTGGTATGATGATGATATTGTTCGTTATTCGGAAAATGGTACCGACTTGAATCAGTTATTTGATGAGTCCAATGGGACATTTAACCTTGAAAATGAATCACCAGACGGTAACTCAGCATATTACATTGCCACCGCATCAATGAAAAGTTTAGCCGATGGACCTTTTGAACAATATGGCTTCAAAGGGCAATGGGAAGAATTAGATGCTGAGGAATTGGATAAATTAACAGCTTTGAAAAGCAAAAGCAACAGCGCCTCAAGAGATAATCTTTTTCTAGATATTATTGAGTTGTTTATTCAAAAAATTCGCTAGGGCGTTCTTGGTTTATCTTATTGATTAGAAAAATTTACGAGATCCTTTGTATTTTCATTAATAATATTAATATTTTCTTCATTAATTCTACCATTTAAAGGAGGCAGATAATTATTGCTTTTGATACCGTAGTACTTAATATAATATTCCTCCTCAAAAGAAAAAAAAGTTAGATTTTTAAATCTTTTATTATCATTAGAATCATCCTTTTGCAACCTAATAAAGTTTTTCGAATGATCATATTCCTCAAACCGAAGTGCTTCTTTAAAGTATACAACTACCTTATGTTTTTCCTCCTTTAGTAACTCAAATAGAATATTTTTCTTATTCTCACCTGAAATACTACCTCCTGCTTTTGGTCCTTTAAACCCCCCTTCGTGTTGTTTCATACGGTTTTTAAGTCCCTTACCGGCTTTACCCACATATAGTACTTTTCCGTTAAAATTTTTGTCTTTAGATTCAATTACCCATAAATAAATACAGGGGAGAGTATTTAAATCATCTTGTTCATCATCAAATTTGATCACTTCTTTAGACGGACCCTTTGAATCAGGAATAAACCATGAACCTCCTTTTCTGAATATCATAAATTACTTTTATTTAAAATCAATCTAACACAAAGTTTATAATTATTGATTTATTTCTTTGATTTACATAAATTTAATAAACGATTTTCTTAACGCCCATATACAGTAATAGAAATATAGCTCCGAAAGTAATTCCAACGGTGAAATCTGCAAGCAATACAGGCCAGCTATGTAAGAATTGATGAATCGCATCAATATTGTGTACAAAAATGCCTCCTCCAACAAGAGTCATAGCGATTGTACCTACAAACTTAAGTATTCGAATAATTTGCGGAAGGGCTTTGACTAAAAATAAGCCCAATCTTTTGGTGAAATTGTTTTTACTTATGGATATTAGGCGATAGCCAACATCATCCATTCTCACCAAAAGGGCAACGAATCCATAAACGCCAATGGTGGCTAACATAGCAATCAAGGACACTACGATAATTTGGGTGGCAAAAGTTTGATCTAAAACCGTTCCCAGGGCAATAATGATAATCTCAATAGAAAGAATAAAATCAATGAGTATGGCTGATTTAATTCTTTTTTGCTCAATTTTCTGTGCATCTTTATCTGGCCTTTCTTTTAATTCGGAGACACTTTTCTTTTCCTTCTTGTCAAAAAGCATGTGATACACATTCAAGGCACCCTCAAAGGAAAGGTAAACACCGCCACAAAGGAGTATAGGCACAATTAAGAATGGCAAGTAGGCACTCAATAAAAAAACTGCTGGCAGAATGATTAATTTATTTAAAAAGGAGCCTTTGGATATTTTCCAAAGTACAGGCAGCTCTCTGCTGGATTTAAACCCAGAAGCCTTATCTGCGTTAATGGCAAGATCATCTGCAAGAATACCTGCGGTTTTTTTTGTGGCTGTTTTGGTTAACAATAGGGCGTCATCCATAAGGATAAGGATATCGTCTAAAATGGCAAAAAGACCCGAAGTCATAACTTGTTGGTAAAGAATTTTGGTTGATAATGATTACAAATATAATGTTTACACCTAATCAATTTAAAGCTTAAAAATTCGAGGAAATAGCGTTGAGTTATTTTGAAATATGGCAAGTATTAGTAGCATTCATTTGTTATATTCGTAGAACTAAGAAATAAAATATGGCTAGACAAATAAATTTTGTATTCAACGGGTCAAAACTCAATGCCGCGCTTAAAAAAGTAGATCGAAAAAAAATCTATGGTTGGTCGAGTATAGAAATCAATGATGACCAAGGCGCGACTTGTAGTTTGGCATCGATTGCAGATGGCAACTTGATTATGCCTTCGGGCTCGACAGCGCTGGTTGCCTTGGATGAAAAAGGCGAATTGATTGACAAAAGCACCTTGATTGGTATTAACAAAGATGGAAAAGAAGTACAAAAAGTACCCTCGGTATATGACCAAGAGGTGGTCTTACGCGAAGCATCTATGGAAGAATACTTTGATTTAGGGGTGAAAGCGGTTTATCAGTTAGAATCAGAACAGTTTGAGGGAGGTATTGCTGAAGCACTTAAATCTGGAAAGATTCTTTATTTTGTTTACAACTATAGGGCAGATTATGAAGGAGATGATGCTTTTTTGATTTATGCTGAAGAAACCTTTTTTGCCATTACGGGAAAATGCGCGGAATTTGAATACATAGGTCTAGAAGACAATGAAACCGAATTGGTAGTAGAAGAATCAACCCAGGAAGAAGGCGACGATTTGGATTTTGCCATGTTTTAATACGAAATTATGATACGATATATAACATTAGCCAACGATAAAAAGCGAGACGCGGAAATTACCCTTAAAGCGATGAACCCAAAACCTCTGGTTTCCATGGTGTTGCCAGGTGGTCAAAAACCGATCAATAAAAAGCTACTGAAAGGCACAATTGAAAGTGAGTCTGATTTTTTAATGGCTCAATACAACGAGAAACCAGTTGAAGGCCAGGATTTTCAACTCCAATTGGCCGGAAAGCTTGCTCAAGATTTGATTGATAGTGATCCTGAAATTGATATGGAAACTTGTGGGAAATTCATTGAAGAATCTTCTCGAATTTATGTGAATCCAGAAAATAAAGCCGTTTTCAAAATATCAAAAACAGAGAAAATCTTTACACCTGCTGGTGAACTCAAGGAAGAGCGTAAGCCAAAATACTTGCAAAACAATATTCATGGAGAATTTCCTGTAAGCTGGACCGGAAAATTAATGCCAAAGGATAAGGTTTGTAATAAGCTGGTTTTCAGTAAGAAATATCAAATCAAACACATCAATGGTTTAACTTATGATTTTCTTTTTGATATGGCCAAACAACTAAATGACAAAAAAGCTTTGATGATGATGGCTGGTGGATCAAGTGGTAAAGATCCGTTGGTGATGAATGATGGAGGAAATCCCTACCGTGCTTTTATGGAAGGAAGAGTTGATGGAAATAAATATTGCTTAATACTTCATCTTACCGATCAAGAACTTAAACCACTACCAAAAGCCTAATACAATGAATGAATTAGCAATCGCTTACAAAAAGCAAACGGCCTCTAGATATTTGCCTATCAACAATACCGAAATGAAGTCAAAAATTATGGAGGCAGAAGAATACGCCGTCAGTACCAAGTACGATGGACATTTATACCTATTGCATTTTGATGGAAAGTCTGCCAAACTGTACAATGCAGGTCAACGCTGTATTGATAATGCTCCCTTGTTAATTGAGGCGCAAAATACCCTAAAAGGGAAATGTGAATCGGTCGTTTTCGCGGGGGAATTGTATGTGGATAAAGCCGGAGAGCGTTCACGTTCTTTTGACTTAGCGGCTTGTCTAGACGATGGTTTTGATCAATTGTCATTTGTGGCATTTGACCTTATTCAATTAAATGGAGCAGAAAGCACAGGAAAGATCAAAGAGGTCGATGAGCAGCTCAAATCCTTATTAGCGGGTGGAAAAGCTGTACATGCTATTGAGCACACTTTTGTCAGCAGTAGAAGTGATATCGAAACACTCTACAATGAGTTAGTTGTGGAGAAAGGGCAGGAGGGCATCATTGTGAAGAGCGATCATGCACCAACGTACAAAATCAAACCGCTCATCACGCTTGATGCTGTTGTTTTGGGATATGCCGAAGGCGAAGGTAGTCAGGAAGGAATGTTACGTGAAGTACTCGTTGGACTGTGTACTGATACAAACGAATTTCTGAATATTGCGCGCGTCGGTAATGGTTTTTCTGATGCCGAGCGAAAGGATTTACTAGCCCATTTTGAAGCAAAAAAAATGGATTCCAATTATCTGGAAGTGGCGGGAACTAATGTGGCTTTTACTATGGTTAAGCCGGAAGAAATTATTGAGTTTACCTGTCTTGATGTAATTACAGAAAACTCCAAAGGCACCATTAAAAAGATGACTTTACATATTGAGGATGGTGTATATGCCCCCAAATTCAAAAGTCCTTCAGTCAGTGTTATTGCACCAGTTTTTGTGAAATTTAGGAAGGATAAAAAGGCCAATACTGAGGATGCTGGCATTTCTCAGGTAGACAAAATTATTTCTTTAACGGATGGCCAAAGCCAATCTGTTACACTTGAAAAAAGTACGGTTTTACATCGTGAAGTATATGTCAAGGAAAGTAAAGGGAATAAAATGGTCCGTAAATTTGTCGTTTGGAAAACCAATAAAGAAAATTCAGGTGAATTCCCAGCATATGTCTATCATTACACAGATTTTAGTCCGACCCGCAAAGACATGCTCAAAAAAGAGGTAAAAGTCTCTTCATCGAAAGCACAAATTGAATCCTACCTAAAAACCGAGGTTTCCGAGAATATCAAAAAAGGCTGGGAAAAAGTATAAAAATTGAGAATTAAAATTGATGGAAAATAAAATTATATGCCCAAACTGTAGCTCTGAAATTAGTGTTGAAAAGGCGCTAAGTTCTCGTTACAAAGACCATTACGAACAAGAGTTCAAAAAACAGCTCGCTGATCAGCAAAAACAAATTGCAGAAAAGGCAAACGAGCTGTATTCCGAAAAAATGAAATCTGTTAAGGAGGAGTTGAATGACAAGTATCTCAACCAGATCAAGCTTCTACAGGCAGACAATGAAAAAAAGAAATCTGAAAATCAGCAATTAAAAGGTAAAGAAATCGAGCTTCTCAAAAAAGAAATCGAGCTTAAAGAGGAGCGCGAGGAAATGAATCTAAAACTTCAAAAAGAAGTCATGAAGAAGCGCGATGAGTTCAAGGCTTTGGGATTGAAGGAAGCTGAAAGTAAGTTTGAATTGGAAAAACTTGAAATGCAGAAGCAGATCGAGGATCAGAAGAAGCTGGCCGCTGAAATGAAGCGAAAAATGGAACAAGGATCTATGCAAATGCAAGGTGAAGTACAGGAATTGGCCATTGAAGAGTGGTTGCGTGAACATTTTCCATTAGACACCATTGATGAAGTAAAGAAAGGGGCTAGGGGAGCAGATTGTATTCAGATTGTAAATACGCGTTCTGCGGTGGCATGTGGAAAGATTTGTTACGAGAGCAAAAGAACCAAAGACTTTCATCCTTCTTGGATTGAGAAATTTAAGGCAGACATTAGAGACAAGGAAGGGGACATTGGCGTTTTAGTGACCGAAGTTCTTCCAACGGATATGGAGCGCATGGGGCTGAGAGATGGCATCTGGATTTGTACTTATGAAGAATTCAAAGGTTTAGCAGCTGTGCTCCGCGAAACTATCATTCGGGTAAATCTTACTCAGGCTTCACAAGTGAACAAGGGAGATAAAATGAACCTATTGTATAATTATCTCACAGGTAATGCTTTTAAAATGCAAGTAGAGGCCATTGTAGAAGGCTTTTCACAAATGAAGCAGGATTTAGAATCAGAAAAAAGATCCTTACAACGCATTTGGAAACAACGCGAAAAACAGATAGATAAAGTCATCACCAATACAGTGGAGATGTATGGTTCGATCAAAGGTATCGCCGGGAATGCCATTCAAAGTGTTGCAGCACTTGAGTTGGATACCGGTGATATCGAGGAGGATGAATTTGAGGATTTAGATTCCTAGAGATGTTTTCCAATGTTCCCAAATAATGACCATAGCTAGAGTATCTAGCTTACAGTAATTGAGCAGGCCTTTTTCGTAGGCTTTTAAGGATTTAGCATCGTTTTTACGAAGTCCAAATAAAATGTCCTGATAAGCCGCCATGGCACCCCCACCGTCTTTTAAATATTTTTCGCCTTGATCGAAGATATCTAAGGGAGGCAATTGCGCATAAGGGTCTGTAATTCTGCCATCTTTTTCATTTAATAAGGAGAATTTTGAATCAA
>Ga0209632_10005976_pt1 | contig 10409 bp, 11 predicted proteins | sample COG_10_FD_184754 | JGI IMG/M metagenome (GOLD analysis project Ga0209632, IMG submission 184754) | Pelagic Microbial community sample from North Sea - COGITO 998_met_10 (SPAdes) (version 2) | ecosystem: Environmental > Aquatic > Marine > Neritic zone/Coastal water | place: Helgoland, sampling...
CTTTTCAGCAGCAGCCTTTTCAGCAGCAGCCTTTTCAGCAGCAGCCTTTTCAGCAGCAGCCTTTTCAGCAGCAGCCTTTTCAGCAGCAGCCTTTTCATTTGCTTTCTCAAATACATTATTAGAATTGGTTTGAGGTGCTCTATTTACTGAAGCTCTTCGGCGACCAAAAGTATTAAGTAAGAAATCCATCTTATAGATAATGCTCATATTAAATAATAAATAATTCTACTAAATAAATCATATTATTTATTATTAATTAAATTATTAATGTTATTAGTTATTAATGCTAATTCAATACAATCTTCATGAATATTATGAAATACTGTAATATATTTACATAATAAAATAACTACTTCATATCTAATATTTTCAGTTAATTCATTACAAATTTTTGTATAATAGAACAAATAATCTAAAATATCAATAACGGAATAACCATAATCATAAACTTGATATAAAATAGTAATGGCATCTTTTAAATTATCATCTTTAAGATATTGATAATATTTATTAAAGTGGTGTAATGATATAGTAGAACATAATTTTTCACATTGTTCTATAGTTATTTGATTACCGTATATGAAAACCTTTTCCAGATAATTAATCATAATGCGAATAGAGTTATTTGAAATTTTTAAAATGTAAGACTTAACATCATCGTTAATAATTATGTTTTCATTTTGTATAATTCTATTCATAGTATTGATAATATATTCATCTGTATGCATTGGAATATTAATAATATGTAATCGAGACTGAATACTTTCAATAACTTTTTGAACATTAGTGCATACAGCAATAAATTGTATATTTTTAGAATATTTATCAATATAATTACGAAATACTTGCTGACTTTGTTCATTTATGCTATCGATGTCATCTATTAGTACTAATTTTTTTTTACCATATATCGCACTTCTCGATTGACAAAATGTCTTCATTTCATTACGAAAATATTGAATACCTTGCTCTTTTAAATTATTAATAAATAACGTATTGTTTTCGGGTATACTTTCATTCATTTTTAAGTTATAATATTCTCTTGCAACACCATTAAGTAATGTAGTTTTACCAGAACTGGAATTACCAACAAAAAGAACATTTAAATTATCTAACTTGACTAAATTATTAATAATATTTAAAAATTGTTTATCGTCAGTAAAATCCTTAATATAATAAGGTTTATATTTAGTAATAAAAGTAGTTATTTGTGGCATTTTAATAATATAATAATGAATATTATATTTATATAACATTTATGAAAAATATTATATAAACCAATAAATATAATAATATATAATTATGTCAAAAACTCACTACGAAGTATTAGGTGTATCAGATACCGCAACTGATACAGAAATTAAAAAAGCTTTTCGTTCATTGTCGTTAAAATATCATCCGGACCGAAATAGTTCATCTGATGCAGTTCAAAAAATGCAAGAAATATCAGGGGCATATGATATATTAAAGAATGAAGATACGAAACAGAAATATGATATGGAATTAAAAACAGGAATAAACATGAATAATATGCCAAATATGAATGAATTTAACGATATAAATAATATATTTAGTATGATGTTTAATGGAATGGGTGGAATGGAAAATATGGGTAATCATATGCATGGTATGTCTGGTATGCCAGGTATGCCAGGTATGCCAGGTATGCCAGGCGTTAGAATATTTCAGAATGGAATGCCAGGAGCAAATTTTAATATAAGAACTCAAGTTCATCGTAATAGAATGCCAGAAATAATAAATAAACGGGTATCAATAAGTTTAGAGCAAGCATTTACGGGTTGTGTAGTAGAAATAGAAATAGATAGAACAATAGAACGAAATAATGAAGTATCTCGTGAAAAAGAAGAAATGTATATAAATATACCTTCAGGTATATATCATAATGAAGTAATAACAATACATGAAAAGGGGAACATATTAAACTCTATGGTAGGTAATATAAATATAACTGTATTAATAGAAAATAATACAGAATTTATAAGACAAGATTTAAATATAATTATGAAAAAAAAAATTACATTAAAGGAATCTCTATGTGGTTTTGTAGCGGAATTTACATATCTAAATGGTAAACGATTATCATTGAATAATAAAGATAATATAACTGTAATTAAGCCTGATTTTAAAAGAGTCATACCCAATATGGGAATAAATCGAGAAAACAAAATAGGAAATTTAATAATACATTTCGATGTAGAATTTCCCGAAAATTTAGATAAAGAAACTCGTGAACAAATAGACAAAATTTTATAATAATATCAAGAACATAATATTATTATATTTAAGCACTAATACGTTTAGTAGGAATTTCAACATCCACAATATAGATAGAATTCTCTGTCATAATAAGATATTCTGTACCTACTTTATATATTTTTGAAATAGGACTGGTATATTCATCTTCACTCTTTACTAATAGTTTTTCTTGGCTTTCTTTAACACCAATTAGAACATTTTTCTCTAATGAATTTGTCCAATAATCCATCATAACGGGTTTATCTTCAACTATAGCTAACTTGCATGCATGTTGTAATGTTTTATTGTCGGGTAATCTATATCCAGAAGGATTACTATTTGTAGCATTGCCAGCATTAAATACAGTAGTATCGGTATTATCCATATTATGTATAAATTTTTGATGATAACTTTAAATTAGTTATTAATTAAATATATTATTTTATTACTAAAAATAATAATATGTAGCAGTTATATAATTATGCCGAAAAAAATAGAATGGGACGATATTAATATTAAAAAACGAATTATAGAAAAATATTATTCGGTGATAGAAGATTTTTTAATTCAATTAGAAAAGGTATTAATACATATACCAGATATTAATATTACTATATGTATGGTAATTGGTATAAATTCCATACATCGTGTATTTGAATATGTGATAATTAAAACAAAAAATATTGAAAAGGCATTCTATTATGCACAAAGAACTTATATTTATTATATTGAGTATATGGAACAAATACATAACGTAAATTTACAAAATGCGTTAAATCAAACTGATGCAGTATTATTTATATATAAAAAAACACTATTTGAAATACATAATGGAGATGATAGTAAAATATTTGATACAATCACAAATATTATGACATTTGAAGAAGAAATTACGGAAATAAATAATAAAAATTATAATCTATGGTTGCATAAATTATTAAAAATAATAAATGTATTTTTTAATTGGAATAATCAAAATTTAACTTTTCAAAATAGAACCAGTTTATCAAAAAGATTATTACAAAAATTTATGTTATATATTAATACAGATGTATCGATTCAATATTTAGAATTAATGCAAGAAAAAATAGTTATGGAATATGAAATGTATAGTAATTTAATAAATGAACTTTTAGAATATGAAATAAAAAAGAATCAACCGTATATAGATAATGAAGATGAAACCTTATTAATGAAATTTTATATAGAGAAAAAAACATTATATACAAAATTCGAAAATAATGACATGAAAGGATTAGTAAAATGGTTATATACACCCATAGAATTATGAGGTTAACTCTGTAAAATATGTATTCGTAATATTAATCATTTTTTTTCTTAATTTTTGTTTCTTCTCTTTGGTTGGCTGAATATCACTCGATACATATATATTGCTATATTCTATAGATAATATATTTTTAATAAATTCATATACAAATCTTAATGTTTTTTCTGTGCAATTACCTACAATTAAACAACTGCCTGTTCTAAATATCATAAATGATATTTCTGTATATTTTAGGTTGTCATCAAGTTCGGATAATTTCATATTTTGGTCTTTTTCTTCAATTAATCCTTTTTGGTCAGCTGAATTATGTTCTTTATGATTATTATAATAAAATTTGCATTTCACACCAGGATAACTACATGGGTCATATGCAGTTTCTATACGATACTTATTTCTTAATATAGAATATAACTTATCTCTATTAATATAAAATCCGCAGTTAAAATTAGAGTTTATTAATACATTTTCTTCAATATCTCTTTCAATATAACTAACATCATTATTTATTAGTGGTTTTAATATATTCATTATTAATTCTTTCACCTCTTCTAATAATGTATTATTTAATATACCTGGTATTTCTAACTTTCCTGTATTAAAAACTTTTACGTGAATTTCCTTATATACATTTTCATAGAGAAATCGTACAATAATGGCAAAACAATTATAAAATGCATTTTTGACTTTTCCTCTACAATTCATAATATCTTTTTTTGATAATCCTACTGTAATTTTTCTTTCATCTTTAAATTTTATTCTTCTTGCAGAAGGGTTATGAATTTGTTTTATAATATGTTCTTTATAATAATCTATATCTACAATCTTTTTCTTATACTCTTCATATTCTTCTGGAGTTTTTGAAACAACCTTCATTTGTTTTTTAACAATACCATATGTTGGTATTCCATATTCTACTACTGGTAATTTCCAAAATATATTGTCTATATCTACTGCTGTATTTAAAAATAATACCTTTGTCGTAGTAGAAATATATAAGTCTTCACATTTTGGCACACTATATTCTTCTTTTTTATTTGATTCATCTGTTTCATTAAATATATCTTTTTCATTATCATCTCCATTTAAATATCTACTCCATTCGTCATCTATAGAATTCATTTTTACTTAATGATATAAATAGCTTTATATCATTAAATCAATTTTATTATTTATTTATTGAATATATATCTTGTAGCTTTAAAACCATAAATTTTAATATATTTTGAATATTTGTTTCATTTATATGTAATATTGTTTCGCATAATACCAAAAATTCGTTATTAATATAAGCAGGACGTAATCTTATTATATAATTCATATATTTTTTGATAATAGTTTTTTTATCTATATTATATTTAAGACTGTTTTCATGTATAAAAATTATAATATTATTTAAATTATCTCTATTTATTATCATTTTATGCAATTTATCCCATACTTCATTTGATAATATACAATCATTATTTTGCAATGTATTTTGATTTAATTGAATAAAATTTATCATACTTCGTATATCAGAATTATATACTTCTAATAATTTATTTATTTGTGTATCGTCCATATTTAAATTTTCATTCTTGCATATATCTTTAATAAATACAGATGTATCTTTTTTGGGTAATTGGTTAAATCGTATACAAATAAATTCTTTTTTTAATGATTCGTCGATTTTACTGATATAATTGCATATTAAACAAAATCTAACATTATAGTTTGATGATTGTAATAAATACTTTAATGCCTGTTGTGCATTTTTCGTCATATAATCTACCTCATCTAATATTACAAACTTTGTGCAATTTTCAAAAAAATTATTTGTTCTTACAAATTGTAAAATCTGATTTCTAATTATATCAATTCCCCTTTCGTCTGATGCATTTAAATGAATTACTGAACCCTTACTATTTGTTGTATACTTTTTATTATATTCATTTATTAAATTTATTATAGTTGTTGTTTTACCAGTTCCAGGTGGACCATAAAATAATAAATTTGGAAAGTATTCATTTTCTAAAATATTTGTAAATATTTGTCTATTTAATTTGTCTAATACAATATTTTCAAAATTTGTTGGACGATACTTTTCTACCCAAGGTATATTATTGTTTGACTGTTGCATTAATTTATTTATATTTATTTATCTATGTTTTTATTATGAAATATTATTTATAATAAAATTGAATTAATTAATTATTATGTTCATTTATATTATATTGTAAAATATGTGCGGATTTTTAGAAATCATTTTGGGACCTATGTTTTCTGGTAAAACTACCAGATTAATTGAAATCTATAATAGATATAAGCATACTAAAGAACATGTCATTGCTATTAATTATACATTAGATACCAGATATGATGATAAAATGTTATCTACGCACGATAAAATTAAAATACCTTGTGTGTTTACTGAAGACATTGATTCTTTATTAGATAAAGAAGATATAAAAAATGCTGATATAATTCTTATTAACGAAGGTCAATTCTTTCAAGATATTGTTTCATCTGTTAAAATCTTAGTTGAAAAAATGAATAAAAAAGTATATATATGTGGATTAGATGGTGATTTTGAAAGAAATAAGTTTGGAAATCTTCTTGATTTAATACCTTTTTGTGATAATGTTACCAAACTGCATTCTAATTGTCATGCATGTAGTGCCAATGCTATCTTTTCGCATAGAATTTCACAAGAATCTGGACAAGTCGTAATTGGTTCATTTAATTATGTCCCATTATGTAGAAAATGTTATAATTTATAGTTATTGATGTTTATATTTTGATTTTATATTAGCATATTTATATTGATTAAGTATAGCATATTCTTTTAAATGAGTAGTATGAAAACATGGGTTATGAATTAAACGACTATCTATTTGATATGGCGGATTTATATATTTATTTTTTGGACTTGGTGGTTTGATAGTTGTATTTACTTCTGTACTCATTTATATTACTTATATTATAATAATATAAAATATTATAAATTTATATTATTAAATGAATATATATCTTTTTTCTCATGGTATTTCCTCCTATTTATTTTCTGTAATACCATATTTTTATGATGTTCCTTTACATATCCAATTTAAATTAAAATTACTTTCTTTATGTAGTTCTCAATATCATATTTTGGATTTATATCATAAACGTAATATTCCTAATAATCTTCTTTTTAAAAAAATTATAGAATGTATTGATGGTATTGGCATTATTTCAGCTATTAATTCATTATTATCTTATAGATTATTTACAAATCATTTAAACCAAATGAATACTGGTATAGTATTATTCTATATTTCTACTAAATTAACTGCTGACTCTGAAATAGTTAAAAAACTGGTATATGGGATTGGTTTTATGAAAACGGTTTATGATAGACCTATGGCTATAATTCCAATGACTGTTGCTGTATATGGGTTTTCTGATTATTATAAGAACCTTGATTGGAATCATTATAATAGAACTATATGGCACATAGGAAACGCCATATATGTTGGAATGACTACCGTATTAAATCATTAAAAACATTTATTAAACGATATAAATATTTTACAATTTCAAATACAATAAGTAATGAGTTCTGAGTCATTCGCCGATACAACTACAATCACAAATGAGGTCGTTAAAAAGAAAAGAGGACGTAAGAAGAAAAGTGAGCTTGAAACAACCCCAAAGCCGGTAGAGAATCCTGAACCTACTGTTCCAAAAAAACGTGGTAGAAAACCTAAAGGTGGTAAATTAATTGTAAAACCAATCGAGTCCAATGATGATAATTCTCATTTATCAAACATTATTTTGCATTTAAAATGCTCATTGCAAGATATTGAGAATCAAAATAATAATTCTATTAATAATCCATTAATATATACGCCTACCATCCCCCCTAATATTATGACATATGAACAACCTGAACAAAAATTTTTTAATTATAATAATGAGAATGTTAACACAGGTTTTGCTTATGAAGTTAAACATGAACCAATTACTACGAATATATTATGTAATAAGTGTAAAGACACTATTCATAATGAAAATAACACTAATGATGACGAAGATAATGATATTAGTATGAAAGATATTAATTCTAAATTAAAAGAATTAAAAATACAATTGTATAAAGATTCTAACCCCGATAAAAAATCGGCTTGCTTTTGGTGCACATATGAATATGATAATCCAACATGTTATATTCCAAAATATGAATTGGAAGGAAATATTATTGGCTATGGCTCTTTTTGTCGCCCTGAATGTGCTGTTGCATATTTAATGAAGGAAAATGTAGATGATTCTGCAAAATTTGAGAGATATCAATTATTAAATAAAATATACGGTAAAGTATATAACTTTAATAAAAATATTAAACCTGCTCCCAACCCTTACTATTTATTGGATAAATTCTTTGGTAATTTATCTATCCAAGAGTATCGTAAATTAATGAAATCCGAACATATGCTATTGGTTCTTGAAAAACCTCTTACGCGAATATTACCAGAATTACACGAAGATATGGACGAAAATACTGATAAATATAGTTCTAAACAGAAATCATCAGGTTATAAGGTAAAACGCCAAAGTGAAAAAACTAAAGGTCCTACCAAGAATGAAATCATGAAAGAAAACTTCGGTTTTTAACATACATTAATGAAACCATATAAATATAGTTCTATTACAAAACTATATTTATAAAATGTCTTTTGCTACTTGTAATTTAATGGGTGGATTAGGAAATCAACTTTTCCAAATTTTTGCTGTAATTTCGCATTCCATCAAACAACAACGTCAATTTATTTTTGAATACTCTGAACAATTACATACTGGAATTACTCGAAATACTTTTTGGAAATCATTCTTATCTAATCTTATTGAATATACTACTAATAATCCTAAAAATCAATTAATTGGTAGTTATTTACATAAATTTCCGATATATCAAGAACGTGGTTTTCAATTTAATGAAATTCCACATGACCCACAAATTCCCTATATTAAATTATTTGGATATTTTCAAAGTTATAAATACTTTATTGATAATTGGAATGCTATTAAAGATTTAATTAAACTCGATACACAACGTAGTGATATTTGCACTGAATTTAATTCTTTGCTATCTACACAGTATAATATTAGTATGCATTTTCGATTAGGTGATTATAAAACCAAGCAACAATATCATCCTATTCAACCTTATGAATATTATCTTAAATCTATGCAACATATCACTTCTAATATAAAAGATACTAATTATAAAGTTATATATTTTTGTGAAAAAGAAGATAATGATACTGTTAATAAAATTATTAATAAATTAAAAATAGACTTTTCTAATATTTCATTTATTAAAGCTGATGATAATATTCCTGATTGGAAACAAATGCTATTAATGTCTTGTTGTAATTCTAATATTATTGCTAATAGTTCTTTTAGTTGGTGGTCTGCATTTATGAATAACTATCCCGATAAATATGTTTGTTATCCAGACAATTGGTTTGGACCTGCTATGAAGAATAATACTATTGATTTATTTCCAATTGAATGGCATAAAATTATATAAAGATATTATTTTAGTTATATAAAATTGATTATTAATTTTATATAAATATATAATCAAATTTAGTTTAAAATGAATAAGTATAAATCAAATTATAACGCTCTCAAGGATTTGCCTATTGTTCAAAAATTATTAAAGAAAAATGAAAAATTAAAAAAAGAAAATGCTTCTCTTAAAAATTTAATTTATTCCTTGCCTGAATTTCGTAAAGATTGTAATCAGGGTAGTTGTTGTAATAAATCATATAAAAATGTACATATTAAAAAGGAACCAGGCATTGATGCCGAAATTATTGATTTAACTGATACTAATCACGAAAATATTACATATTCTCTTGTATCAGATTCATCATCTCACGATAATAAGGTTGACTCGTTTGGAAATTATCCTATTTTTGATAATATCAAAACTGTATCATTAACCAGCCATGCGTCGGATGATGATTTTACGTGCACCAATTGTGATGAAACTTTTTCAAATAATTATTGTTTCTTATGTGATAGAAATAATATATGCACAAATTGCGATGGTTCTGGTGGTGATTATGGTAAAAAAAATGAATGGATTTGCTCGGATTGTATTCATTTACAATCCCAAGATATACATGATGAATTAAATGAACCTGTTATTAAAATAAAAACCGAAAATGATACCTCAAATAATGAAACTCAACCTGACATATTAGTAGAAACTATTAAATTGTGTGAAAATATGGACTGTGTAAGATATCCACCTGACTGGGATTTTGAAGAAGATACAGAAGAAAATTATGAAGATGGACAACAATGGGTAAAATGTAACAAATGTGATGGGTATTATAATAACGATGGAATAGGGGATATTTTATTCGTGCAAGAAGAGCCACATAATCAAGAAGCCGAGTGTGATTTATGTGGAAAAACTGAAGATATAGTTCAAATGAAAGGTTGTGGACAATATCTTTGCGGAAATGGTTGTGGCGAAAGCGACGAAGAAGAAGAAGAAGAAGAAGAAGAGTCCTCGTGTAATGAAGAAGATAAAAGAAAGTGCAGCACATGTGCTATCAAATTAAATACTGATGATATTATTGAACTGAGTATAGAAGTCAATAAACACAATTTAAAATTGTGTTTATGCGAGAATTGTTTTCAAGCTAAGGCGGATACTTTACGAAAAGAAGGGTGGAATGTAGACGATTTCTTTGAGAAAGATGAAGTTGAAGACTCTGTTTCAGATGAGGAGGAAGAGGTGGAAGAAGAGGAGGAGGATGCAGTTGAAGAATCTGCTGCTGCCGAGGAAGAAGAGGAGGAGGAGGCAGTTGAAGAATCTACCGAAGAG
>Ga0209632_10005978_pt1 | contig 10407 bp, 5 predicted proteins | sample COG_10_FD_184754 | JGI IMG/M metagenome (GOLD analysis project Ga0209632, IMG submission 184754) | Pelagic Microbial community sample from North Sea - COGITO 998_met_10 (SPAdes) (version 2) | ecosystem: Environmental > Aquatic > Marine > Neritic zone/Coastal water | place: Helgoland, sampling...
CACCGCCGCGCCAGCCCAGCAAAAGGTCGCCTTCGAGTCCGAGTCCGGCTGCTCCGGCGCGGTCAAGGAGGTAGACGGGCGGCTTCGATGATAGCCGGAGGTCGATTTCACCAGGCCAAGCGGAGTTGCTACGCGGGTCTTCGAGCCAGCCGTCGTCGCTATCCCAAGACGGAGCGTTGAGCTCGATTTGCGCGAGGCCATCACCGCAGAAAGGCATGAGGGCCTGGAGCCGACCGGCGATGTCCTGTTGAAGGATCTGGAGCTGTTCGTTGAGGGTGCTCGGTTCGACGTCGGGCAGGACTGCTCGCGCTACGAGGTCGACGCGACCCGGATGGGTTTGGCATGGATAGGCGGTCACGGCGACGGTGATGTCGGATGTTGCTGCGGCCCGGCTGTCCGCCTGCATCTCTCCGTTGATGTTTCCGGGAAGGATCATGCGGGCACCCATGCCTTCGGGCAGGATGGAGGTTGCGACTCTGAATAAAAAGACGGCTCGATACGCTCGCCGCGTGCCGAGATCGAGGATGCTGGGCGCCGGACGCCCGGGTTCATCGCCGTAGGCGTCACGCAGCGCGGAAGTCGGCGCGCCGAGCACCAAGGCGCGGCCGAGCCAAATCTCGCCGGTGCGCATGACGCGAATGCCGGGCTGGCCAGCTACCTGCACGAATTCGAATTCGCCGGGTAGCGTGCGCATGTCGCCGTAGAGTGCGGTGACCCTTTTGCGGAAGAGGTCGATCAGCCAAGGCGGGTCGTCGGCAAAGCCGGCACCGCCCGCCAGGCCGAGGCCGAGAAGTCGCGCCTGCGCTTCAGGAGAGGGCGTCCGCGTGCCGAGATTTGAGAGCGCCCGAATCTCAGCCTGCATACCCCGCGCGAGTGGGCCTTGTGCCGCAACGACTTCACCGGGTAAGCCACGCTTGTGATTGCCCACGGTCGCCGTGTTTGGATTACCACGAGCTGTAGAGCGACCCGCGCCGGCGCTGCGGCGGCCGATCCGAACGAAAGGAGATTCGTAGAGTATCTCTCGTTCCGTCTCCGAAGCCTCCACGCGCCGGCGAACCAGCGTCTGCGCGTCGTCGGGCGTAGCGAGCCCCCAAGCGACAAGCTCCTCCGCCGACAGAACCGGTTGTCCGATATCGAGCCGGTAGGGATCGGCGGCAATCTGATAGGCTAGACGCTCGTTACCAATTCGGCGGCGATCGATCAAAGGGACAGTAAGTGCGCGCATCGTCGCATCCAGCATTCCCTGGTCGCGTAGCCCGCTCAGGAAGAAGGGCTCCTTAACTGCGGCAGGCAGTGTGGTGCGCGCTTCTTCTTCTACGACAAGAACTCGCTGCCCCGTCGCACTGATGCGTGCGGCGGCCACGAGCGCGGTCAAGCCGCTGCCGAGGACTAGGGCATCCCAACGTCGGGCACGAGGCGCTTCACTCGGATCCAGTGTGGGGATCTCGACCATCGATCCGGTCCTCTTCGTCTAACTTCTCAGCCGAGCTGCTCAGTCCGGCTTCCTAATCCAGCTATCTAGTCTAGCTGGGGAGCGTTGGGGTCGATGCCCAAGAAGCCTGGGTCGAAGAGAATCGCCGGATCGTCTTCGGCTTTGCGCTCGACCGTACCGATTCGATAGCCGCGCTCGCCAAGGCCACGCAGGCGATGGAGCACATCGTCGGCGCTGTTGGCCGGGACCGCGATAATCATGCCGATGCCACAGTTGAATACGCGCAGCATCTCGGATTCGCTGATATCGCCTTCGCGTGCAATCCACTCGTAGACGTCCGGGCGTGGCCACGCTGCTGTGTCGACCCGGGCGCGAACACCTGCAGGCAGTACGCGCGGGACGTTGCCTGCGAAGCCACCGCCGGTCACGTGGACCATGCCGTGTACTTCGAAGTCTCGGATTAGATTGAGAAGCGGCTTAACATAAATGCGTGTTGGCGCGAGCAGGGCGCTTGCGAGGCTCGTGCGCATGCCGGGCGGTTCTTCGAAGAGGTCGAATTTTCCGGCCGCCATTCCGGCGTCGAGCACCGAGCGAACCAGCGAGTAGCCGTTGCTATGGAAGCCACTCGAGGCGAGCCCGATCAGAACGTCGCTGTCCGTAATGGTCGAACCGTCGATTACGCCTTCGCGCTCGACCACGCCTACGGAGAACCCGACGATCTCGAGTTCGCCCTTGCGATATACGCCGGGCATGGTCGCAGTCTCGCCACCCAGGAGGGCCGCGCCGGCGCGCTTGCAGCCTTCCGCGATTCCTCGCAGGGCCTCACTGGCGGTAGATTTGTCTAGATCGCCCATGGCGATGTAATCGAGAAAAATAAGCGGCTCAGCACCCTGTACGATCAGGTCATTGACGACCATCGCGACGCAGTCGATGCCGATCGTGTCGTATCGACCGATCTGGGCGGCTAGCGTGAGCTTCGTTCCGACGCCGTCGGTTGCGGCGACAAAGATCGGATCTTTGTATCGCTCGGGGGCTTTGAACATGCCCGCGAATCCACCGATCGAACTCAATACCTCAGGCCTAAACGTGCCTTTAGCAATTTCCTTCACGTCATCGATGAAGGCTTCGTCGTGGTCGAGATCCACACCGGCCGCAGCATAAGCAGGGGCGGAGCTCTCGTTAGAGGCGGGCTGGCTGGGGGTCTTGGGGTCGTCGTCTGATCGGGTCACGGGCGAGTGATAGACAAAGGCCTCAGTGCAGTCAATCAAATCAAGCTCCCGATCGCAAAGAGGATCGTGAGATTGGGCTGTGCTCGTCGGGGCAGGCGGCTGGGTTCCGGGCTAGGGTCCGAGTCGTGACGATCTCGGTGGTGATCCCGACTCTCGACGAAGCCCCTCGCATCGCCGACGCCGTGGAATGTGCTCTTGATTTTGATGTGGATCGGAGACCCTCCGGGGCTCGGGACGCGGAGGGGGGCCGGCCCAATGAGGTCGTTGTGGTCGATGGTGGCAGTCGTGATGCGACGGTCAGGATCGCCCAAGGATCCGGAGCTCGAATTCATCTGTTGTCTGACGAGGAGGGGTGCTGCGGTATTTCGGGTCGGCGGGCAGTAGGGGGACGCGCCCACCAGCTCCTGATAGGAACTGAAAAAACAGAAGGGGAAGTGCTTCTCTTTCTGCATGCGGATACCCGGCTAGAGCCGGGATGGTCCAAAGCCGTGGAACGGGCTCTGTCCGATCCGGGGTGTGCGGGAGGCGCGTTTCGATTCCGGTTTGCGGAGCGGGGCGCTTGGGAGCGATGGATCGAGTTCTGGGTCGACGTGCGCGTCAGTTTGCTCGGGCTGCCCTATGGTGATCAGGCGCTCTTCGTGCGCCGGAGCGTGTTGGAGAAAATGGGCGGCGTGGCCATCGTACCGATCATGGAAGACTTGGACTTAGTGCGCGGGATTAAGCGTGCGGGGAGCCTCGCTCGTCTGCCCGAGTATGCGACGACGTCTTCACGGCGTTACCGCGACCGTGGCGCCTTACGCACAATCTTCTGGCATCAGGTGGCACTCTTGGGTTGGTTTTTTGATTGGGATCGCGAGTGGCTTGCCGCGAGGATGGGACGATGAGCGCGGCCGCTGAATCGATCGAAATAGAAGCGGTCCGTGAATCGCCCGTGCGGCACGCATTGCGAAGGCTCTCCTTCTATCTGCGAAGGAACTGGCGCTACTACCTTCTCTGGTTCGTAGCGGTCGTGATCTACTCGGTGATCTTTAACGCGATCCCCATGATGGTTGGCCGAGCGGTTGATGGCTTGATCGATCCGGGCGTCCCGGCCGAAGTCGTGGTCCGGCGATGTTGGATTCTCTTCGGGCTTGCCCTCGTTGGAGGCGTGTTTCGCTTCTACACGAGACAACTCGTGTTCGATGCCGCTCGAGAAGTCGAATACGAGATCCGCAACGATCTCTTCGGACATCTACAGAAGCAGCCGCAGTCGTTTTACTTCAAATGGCGGACAGGCGAGCTGATGAGCCGCTGCGTCAACGACCTCAACTCCGTGCGCTTACTACTCGGGCCCGGCCTACTGTCGGTTGCTCAGAGTCCGATCCTGTTTATAGGCGCCTTCGCCTTCATGAGCACGTACAGCGTCAAGCTCGCCACCCTGATGGTGATCCCGTATCCGCTCTTCATCGTGATCTCGCGCTTCATTGGCGCGCGTCTCTTCCGCCGCAGTCTGGCCGCGCAGGAATCCCTGGCCTCGATGTCGAATCTCGTTCAGGAGAGCATCGCTGGGATCGGCGTTGTGAAGGCCTACGCGATGGAGGGCGACCGGGCGGCGCGCTTCGCGGAGGCAAACGACCATCTGCGCGACCGGCAGCTGAAGTTGGTGCGGGCGGGGGCGGCGATGCCAGCGATGACGGGACTTCTTCCCGCAGCGGGCTTGGGCATGGCGCTCTACGTTGGGCTGGACATGATCGCCGCCGGCACGCTAAAGCCCGGCGCGCTCTTTGCCTTCACGATCTACGCCCGCATGCTGACCTTCCCGACGATGATGATGGGCTACTCGGTCAGCCTGCTTCAGCGCGGCGCTTCCGCCATGCAGCGGATCGATGAAGTGATGTCGATCGAGCCGTCGATCGCGGATCACACGGAGTCCGTCCAGCTCGACGACCTGTCCGGCGAGATCGAATTCCGAGGCCTCAATTTCGCCTACGGCGACTACGCGCGGGAGCCGGCCCTCGCAGATATTTCGCTAAAAGTTCCGGCCGGCTCATCCCTTGGTGTCGTTGGACCCGTGGGCTCGGGTAAGTCGACCCTGGCCTCATTAATCCCGCGCATCTACGAAGTGGAATCGGGTCAGCTCTTCATCGACGGTGTGGACGTGAACCGGCTGGAGATCGAGCGGCTGCGTACGTCCATTGCGATGGTGCCGCAGGACTCCTTCCTATTCTCCATGCCGATTCGATCGAATATTGCGTACGGCCTTCCCGAAGATGCCACCGAGGCCGAGATCCATCTCGCCGCCCGGCGCGCCCAGCTCGCCGGGGATATCGAAGATCTGCCCGAGGGCTATGACACGTTAGTCGGCGAACGAGGCGTGATGCTCTCCGGCGGACAGCGACAGCGTACGGCGCTCGCGCGAGCGCTTGCCCTCGACCCGAAGATCCTGATTCTTGATGACACGCTGTCTTCGGTTGATGCTGAAACTGAGCGACGTATTCAGACCGAGCTTTCGAATGTATTTGCGGGCCGGACGGTTGTCGTGGTGGCCAGTCGCGTCAACTCTGTCCAGGGCCTGGACCAAATTGTCGTGCTCGACGAAGGGCGTATCGTTGAACGCGGTCGCCACGCGGACCTCCTTGCTCTCGGCGGGCTTTACGCGGGCTTAGCCGCCGAGCAAGAAGCGGAGTCGAAGGACGGGGTGGGCGCGCCCATCACACCGGATGCTGTGCCGAGTGACGACGTGCTCGCGGGAGAGTTCGTATGAGCGATCCCGACGCAGGCAAGAAAACGGAGAAGATGAAGGGCGCCAAGAAGGCTAATAGTGGCGATGGCGGGAGCGATCCTTTCGACGAGGACGCGCTCGGTAAAGCCTACGACACACGAATCCTCGTTAGGCTGTGGCCTTACGTGCTGCCGTATTGGCGGCAGGTTGCGATGACGCTGCTGCTCTTCTTGCCCATTTTTGTCCTCGAATTGGCCCCGGCCTGGATCGTCAAGTCCGGGATCGACCGGGTGGTCGCTTCGGCGGCCGCAGCGTCGGCGACCGGCACGGAATTCGTCGTCACGGATTTTTTACTCGAAGGACGCGCCGAATCTCGTCCAGAGATAGCGAAGGAAGCAGGGCCGGGCTTCGCAGATTGGGTCGATGACCAGGTAGGCGGATTCTTCGACCCGCCGACGGATTGGTCCCTCGGTGGCTGGCTCGCGATGCTCTATGTCATCACGACGCTTGTGTTAGGCGCGATGCAATACGTCTATCAGGTATTGATGGCTTCGACCGGGCAGTACGCCATGCGAGGGCTTCGTAAACATGTCTTCGGACATATTCAGACGTTGCAGATGTCGTATTTCGACGTGATTCCCGTTGGGCGCTTGGTCACTCGAGCGACAAATGACGTCGAGAACGTCGCGGAGATGTTTGCTCAAGGCCTCGTCGCTCTGATCACCGACGTGATTAAGATGGTCGGCTACGCGTTGATCCTTTTCGCGTTATCGCCGAAACTTGCGACTTGGGCTTTCGCCATTGTGCCTGTGCTCGCCGTTGCTGCGGTGATTTTTAGGCTGAAGGTCCGCGAGGCATTCCGCGAAGTCCGCGTGCGTATCGCGCGCATTAATACCTACATACAAGAGAGTGTGACCGGGATGAAGGTCGTGCAGCTCTTCAGTCGCGAAGCGCGCAATATGGCCGAGTTTGATGCCATGAATGCGGATCATCGGGACGCGTGGAATAAATCGATCCGCTACGACTCGCTGCTCTTCGCCACAGTCGAGGTCGCGACCGGGATCACGATGGCGGTCATTTTGGGAGTCGGGACCGGCGTTGCTGAAGTCGGCATCATGTACGTATTCATCGACTACATGCAGCGCTTCTTCATGCCGCTGCGGGATCTTTCCGCCAAGTACTCTGTTATGCAATCGGCGATGGCCGGCGCCGAGCGAATATTCCAAGTCCTCGACACTGCGCCCGAGGTCGCAGACCTCGTTGAGACAGCCGCGGTGGGTCGCCCTGAAGAGAAGGGTCTCGTCGAATTCGATCACGTCTGGTTCTCCTATGGCGATACAAAAGGGGGCGAGACCGAAGGGCGCTCTCCTGACGATATAGATTGGATTCTTCAGGATGTGAGTTTTCGCGTCGAAGTCGGGGAGAAGGTGGCTTTCGTTGGCGCGACTGGCGCTGGTAAGACCACTATCATCAAGCTGCTGACCCGGCTCTATGACGTCGATCGTGGCTGTGTCCGCGTCGACGGCATTGATGTCCGAGACATTCCCCAACGAGATCTCCGCCGCCGAATCGCGACAGTTCTTCAGGACGTATTCCTTTTCAGCGGAACCCTGGCGCGCAATATCGCGCTCGGTCGTGCTGATTTGTCCGAGAGCGATGTTCGGGAGGCCGCGATCGCTGTTGAGGCCCACCCCTTCATCGAAAAATTGCCCGATGGCTACGGAACCGAGGTGCTGGAGCGCGGCGCGAATTTCTCGACCGGCCAAAGGCAGATTCTGTCCTTCGCTAGGGCCTTGGCCCACGGTGCACATATCCTCGTGCTCGACGAAGCGACGAGCGCCATCGATACGGAAACGGAAGCGGCCATTCAGCGCGGCATTCACGTTCTGATGGAAGGCAAGACCGCGATCGCAATTGCTCATCGGCTCTCCACGATCCGGGATGTCGACACGATCCATGTGCTGAAGAGCGGGCGGCTCGTCGAGTCGGGATCCCACACCGTATTGCTGGGCCACGGGGGGCACTACGCGCGTCTGCACCAGCTGCAGTCGGAGAATGAACAGGGCGGCGGTGCAGCCGAAGTGGGTTCCCAGCAGGCATAGTTGATGGCGCAGTCGTCGGCATGGTTGCGCGGGTCGTTAACGGCATAGCGGATGCTCGGATCCGTCGAGCAGAATAGGGCGGCCGAGCCGTCTTGATTCGATAGAATCAGGGCTCTCGCACGGACGAAACGCCTCGTCGCGAGCCCCCCCCTTTTTGTGGAGCCCAAAGCTATGGCCCTCTTTGCCGAGATCCCCTCCGACGACGACGCACGCGTCTTCGACATCAAAAGCCCAGTGACCCTTGAGTCGATCGGGCAATTCGAAGCGGCGACCGAAGATGACGTAAGGGTGGCTGTCGATCGCGCACGGAAGGCCCAAGGCGCGTGGGCAAGCCGCTCATTTAAGGCGCGCTCCGAGGTGCTCTGGGCGTTAGTCGATCAGTTGGTCGAGCGGCAAGACGAGATCGTCGAGCTGGTGGTGAAGGAAACGGGTAAGACGATTCAGGAAGCCATCACAATGGAAGTCATGGCGCCCTGCATGCAGATCTCGCACTACGCCAAGTATGGACCCAGATATTTGAAGTCCGTCACCAAGCGCCCGGCGGGCGTAATGCGCTTCTCGAAGAAGGTCACGCTTCACTACCAACCTCTCGGTGTGGTTGGATTGATTACGCCTTGGAACGGCCCGGTTGCGCTCGCGATGAATCCTTTGGCGCAGGCGCTGATGGCTGGGAACGCGGTGATCCACAAGCCCAGTGAAGTCACGCCGTTCTCGGCCGTCCTCGTTCAGGAGATGGCTGAGGCCGCGGGACTTCCGAAGGATATTTATCAGGTGCTTCAGGGAGACGGCGCGACGGGTGCGGCACTGATCGAGTCCGGTGTCGACAAGATTTCGTTCACGGGCAGCGTGGCGACGGGCCGTAAGGTCGGGGCGGCATGCGGACGAAATCTGATTCCGGTCACGCTTGAACTCGGCGGCAAGGACGCCATGATCGTCTGCAGCGATGCGGACCTCGATCGCGCAGCGGACGGCGCTGTACGAGGTTCATTCTTTAACACCGGGCATTACTGCTGTGGGACAGAGCGGGTTTATGTGCCCGAGTCGATTTATGAGCCTTTTGTTGAGCGCGTCGTCGATATGACGAAGCGGCTGACCCAGGCAACGACGGGGGCCTCCGACGTTGGCGCTGTCTTCTGGGACAAGCAGATGGACATCATCGAAGACCATATGCGTGACGCCAAAGAAAAGGGCGGGAGGGTGTTGGTCGGCGGAGAACGCAATCGCAGCTTGTCCGGGTACTACTTTCCACCGACGGTCGTGACCGATGTCGATAACACGATGGAGCTGATGACCCGAGAAACTTTCGGGCCGGTCATCGCAATTCAGAAAGTTCGGGACGAGGAGGAGGCGCTCGCGCTCGCGAACGATTCCGACTACGGGCTCTCCGGAAACGTCTGGACGCAGGATCTCGAACGTGGGGCCCGGATTGCGGAGCGGATGGTCACCGGCAGCGTTTCCGTCAACGATATCTCCGTGACCTACGGCATTCCCGAGGCGCCTTTCGGCGGGGTAAAGGAGTCCGGGGTCGGATATGTGAACGGTGAAATCGGGATTCGTGGCTACTGCCACATCCATCCGGTGATCGTAGACACGTCCAAGAAAGCCCAGGGCGGCTACCCCTACACCGAAGAGAGTGCGGCTGGAATGAGACGCATGTTGAAGACTGTGTTTGGGAACAAGATCCTGCGGAAATTGTTCGTTTGAGTCGCTTGTCGGGGCCCCCTTGGATGGGGTACTACTTCGTTGTATCCCCCCCTACTGTACGTGTTGTGTCGACGGGCTCAGCCCCCGTCAAACATGACGATCCCCGATGAGGGGGACGAATTCTTCGGTTTTGATCAGTTGCGGTCTTTTCTGACCTTTGACCTTTTAAGTCACTGATTTCAATAGAGAAAACGTTCCCAAAGACTGGCTGGGCAAACCGATGATGGACGATTTCGTCTAGGGTCGGTTTTGAAGAGCCGCACAGGTTTCTGGGGACATCGCACGAGCGGGGGAAGTCAATTCTCCCGTCCGAAGTGGGTCGAGTCCCCTGATATCGGTCGCGGCCGATCGATCGAGGGTCCATTGCGCATCAAAAGCCTGCAGCTCCATGGTTTTAAATCGTTTGTAGACCGCACGGTCTTCAGCTTCGACGACGGCATGACCTGCGTCGTCGGTCCGAACGGTTGTGGCAAATCGAATGTCGTCGACGCGATCAAGTGGGTGATGGGCGAACAGTCCGCTCGCAAGCTTCGCGGCAAGGGCATGGATGATGTGATCTTCGCGGGGTCGGAGAACCGTCCGCCGATCGGCATGGCCGAGGTCTGTCTGACCTTCGACAACTCCGATGGTCAAGCTCCCGCCGCCTATGCTGCCTACAGCGAAATTGAAATCTCGCGGCGGCTCTATCGCTCCGGCGAATCCGAATATCTGATGAATAAGGCGCCGGCGCGTCTGAAGGATGTTCACGACTTTTTCCGAGACACGGGCATCGGCCTGCGCGGCTACACGATCGTCGAGCAGGGCAAGGTCGCCGAGATCGTTTCGTCCAAGCCCGAAGACCGTCGCGGCCTAATTGAAGAGGCCGCAGGAATCGGCAAGTACAAGGCGCGCCGAAAAGAAGCCGAGAGCAAGATGCGCTCGACGGAGCAGAACCTGACGCGGGTGAACGATGTGCTCGGCGAGATCAAGCGTCAGATCTCGACGCTTGAGCGGCAGGCGAAGAAGGCCGCGCGGTACAAGCGACTCCAAGAGACACAACGAGTGCTTGAGCTGTCACTAGCCGCGGACGAACGAACGAGTCTGCTGAACGAAGTCGAGCATGAGTCGGGTTCGCTGGGCACGCTCAAAGATCAGATGATCGCACTTGAAGCCAACCTGGCAGAGCGCGAACTCGCTGCAGAAGAGCATCGTATCGCTCAGGCGGTGGCCGAGAAGGCTGTGACAAAGGGGGCCGAAAAG
>Ga0209632_10005998_pt1 | contig 10384 bp, 8 predicted proteins | sample COG_10_FD_184754 | JGI IMG/M metagenome (GOLD analysis project Ga0209632, IMG submission 184754) | Pelagic Microbial community sample from North Sea - COGITO 998_met_10 (SPAdes) (version 2) | ecosystem: Environmental > Aquatic > Marine > Neritic zone/Coastal water | place: Helgoland, sampling...
AGCGCAGTTTAAAACAAATGATCGACGACAACGATATAGACGATGTAGTTGGGATGATAAAAACAAGCGATGTGAATGCACATGAACATAACCGTCCCCTGTTACAATACGTTAACGATGAACAAACTCTGTTGCAGTATATGATTGAACTTGGCAAAGTGGAAATGCTGACGCGTTTGATCCACACTAGACATACCACCCGTGATCGTTTGCATAGGAGAAATAGATTGGTTGGCTACTCGGACCTTACGTATCGATACGGGACAAATGGTGAAACAAGTATTCATTCCATTTTTAAGGCACCGTTGGAATCAATAGAACCGATGTGGAACTATATACAAAATCGATACATGTACATTCCTAGAATATTGAATTACAAGGATTCGCGTGATATAACGCCTTTCTATATTGCTTTACAGAATGTGATTGAATGTTTGAGACAGCAGTGGAGTGATACAGCCATGCAGTATATCAATTTCATGATAAAGTTAGTACAAGTTAATAGGGATACAATATATTTGCGTGATTATATTAACACAGTCCAGGAAACCGAACTCAGAAAGGAAATTGATTCGCAGACATTACTAATACCGTTCAATCTGGGCAATCGGTTATTAGTCCAACTAGAGGTTTCCAATACTATCATCGATGCGGACTCGGACTCTACCGATGATGAAGACGACGACATGCAACTCAGTGGTCCTCCAACCAGGCCTAGACAGACAGCTTTGCGTTTCAAATTTTAAGCGAGCGCAGAGAAAGAGTTAAAACGTATATATTCTTATTCGATTACGGGAATAGCATTGTATCGATGGGCTTTTAAGCAGGCTTGAATAGTGTTCATAGTAGGGTTTTGAAATTCATTTGCTCTACAAAACCATAACAGAGGAATAGAACAGAGAGACATACATCTTCAACACCACGATGAGAAATACACAACCAGACAAATGACATTCTTAACATGTATTGTATACTATCCATTCTAATCTGGAAACCTAATCTGAAAATCTAATCTGTATTATTTTCTATCCATTCTAATCTCGATGCAATCTTACTTTAGGCGAATTGAAAGTAGTTTTATTCTTAACGTTCCTCTTTTTGCCAACACAATGTCTACACAGCCCATAGAGGATGATCCATACTTTCAGACCAACCACGCCATGGAGTTGAGAAACGCGTTGAGCATCTACATTAAGTACATACGTTTGCAAGGATACCAAGTGATCCCCACCGACAAGGGGGTGCCCTTCTACATGGAAGGAACACATTTGTTCTACACGGACCAATCCATCAAAGCGTTTTTAATGGGTTGGCTAGAGTTGGGGATGGTAGATCGGACCTTCTACACCATCGAAATGGAAAAAAAGTACGACGAAGCGGTTCGAATGGCATGCACTCACGACCAGTACTACCTTGACCAGCTGTTCAAGTCGCTGTAAAGGTGAACATAAAATTATTTACAGCTATAAGTAAACTTGTGTTTTTTAGTATATGCGAACTTGTCACCGCTGTAAACGGAAATTTCGCAGCCTCATCATTTATCACCAGCGTATTGTCTGTTACGGGTGCTATGACATACTGTATAGTTTAAAGTAGGGACGTCAATATGTCCTGGACCACGCTGAAGATATGTCCTGGACCACGCTGAAGATATGGACCACGCTGAGCATACATATGTTAACTACAGCAACATTATTAGTCTTACGAATAGGGATGGACCACGCTTGAAAGATACGCTAACCCCCTGTAAAATCGGAAGTACCAGCGTATCACAGGAGCCCTTTTTGGTATACTTTTTACTACAAACACTAAATTGAAAAGGACCTTTTTTTTCTTTTACTGACCACCCTCTCCAACCATGAGCGACTGTAGTATAAACAATACAAAGGATTTTTTTTGGATCATACTACACTCAGTCAACAATTTTTTTTTTTTTTTAGATTTAGAAAATAAAGTCCGTAGTAATTTAAGGTTTATAGTAAAAAGTATACCAAAAAGGGCTCCTGTGATACGCTGGTACTTCCGATTTTACAGGGGGTTAGCGTATCTTTCAAGCGTGGTCCATCCCTATTCGTAAGACTATTAATGTTGCTGTAGTTAACATATTTCGGTAGTGCACTGCTGTTTGTATGTTACTGGTAAAAAAGAGGAAATGAAGTGTGCATTCATCGACATGTTGCGTTTTTTATGTTGTATTTTTTTGTATTTTTTTTGAAACTATCGTCGTCTTAGTGAGGTAGAGGTTGAATACACAGTAATTAGATATAGTATTGTACTTTTAAATGAATGACAAGCACCCTCATGTATAACACCTGGTGTTAGGCGCCTTCCTTCTTGCTTATTGCGTCTTACTCTTATTTGCCGTGTTCCCACCGTTCTCGCAATCAGAGGCTTCCATGACCGCAACGACACGTACATCCTTGCTCGCACGAACTCTCCACTCAGCTTCACCGGCGTTAAACATCCTCTTGCGTTTTTTATGTTGTATTTTTTTGTATTTTTTTTGAAACTATCGTCGTCTTAGTTTGTTTTAAATTGTTCGTTTGTTTCGAGTGGTGTCGTGGACGGTCGGTCACTGTTGGTTAAGCTTTCTTTTTCAAACTGTTTATCGTTGGTTGAAACTCTCTCATTTGTTTGGGGGTCAAAAACCACTTTGGTTTATCAGTAATCTGGTTCATTTTTTTATCAAGCTCATGTATCTGAACACAAATGTCAGCAACTTCAGCTTTGATGCTTGTGATAAAGAAATTGTCGGCTGGTTCATCAAACGTAAGTACTTCATAAGCGGGATGGCCCCCACACATCTCGCTAGCAAACGTAAACGTATCTACATTATACTCGGGATAATCTTTTTCGTATTCAGGACCATCAAGATTAATTTGGCCTACCTTTTTTCCAAATCTTTCGGCGATTTTTTTTTTCATGTCTTGAACAATATGGACTGCTCTGTTCTCAAGAATTGTCTTTTGTTCATCCAACTTTTTGTAAAGGTCGTTGTCTTTTTTCACACGTTTCGCTTTCACATGTTTCGTCGAAGAACTGGAGGAACATTCAGCAACTCTGTCTATTTCTTTTTGAACCGCAACGACACGTACATCCTTGCTCGCACGAACTCTCCACTCAGCTTCACCGACGTTAAACATCTCAAGCACTTCGTTGTAATGGTCTTCGTCTTCCTCCGTAATAAAATTTGGTTTTAATTCTTGGAGTCGTGTCCAAATTATCATTTCGTATTTCATTGTCTGGTCGAAATAAATTCGGTACTGCTCCATGAAGCCGTTGGTGGCTTCTTCGGAGATATTCATATATTCGATATGAAATTGTTCCAACCGGTCCAAAAGGGTTTTACTCATGTGGCTCATCACCCTGTACATTTGGGTCCCCATCCCCATATGTTGGTTAGCCTTCTCCTCGACGTTTGCTTTATCATCTGCGTTCATCCCAAAGCATATGGTAAGGTCGATGTATTTGGTCATCAGAACTGTATCATGATTATGATTGTCTGTGTCCTCCGTCCAGAATTTAATACCAGCAATTCGTGCCCACATCAACATGTAGACGGCCAACTCGTGGCGGTTGTTTTCACCAGGTTCAATTGATTTTAAATGATATTTTTCATCCAATCGTTTTGACTCAAGCCCTTCTTTGCCTTCTTTTTCAATTTGTTGAATAACTTCTTCATCGCTCATCTTTCTTTTTTTAGCTAATGGTTTTCTATCATTCCATTCTGATTGCAACGCCTGGCGCACGCCTTCCACCAGTCGGATTTCCCTGTCCGTCAATTCGCGGTCAATGGCGCGGGTGACTCTTGCTATCACAGTTGGTAAGAAAGATGCCTCGTAGTTGCACTTGTTGCTTTCTGCTTGGTGGTGCAACTTCCATTCCCGCCTTGCAGCACTTAATACTACTTCTGCTTTCTTCTTACTTTCAACGTCGTGGAACTCGACTTCGAAGGTGTCCAAGGTGAATTGGAAACTGGGATGGTTCAACAGCTCAGTTGGAGCTACCAATAAGCCACGTTTGCAGTGTGGTTGCAAGTCTACAATTTTCATCTCAATTAATTCAAAATTGCCAATGTGAATTCCAAAATTGCCAGTGTGCTGTCGTTTTCTTCGAATGTAATCGGTCAATGCATACCATGGGTTTAGGGTTAGCTTGGGGTCTTTTTTACCAGTTGGCGTGTCGTTGTGGCATGTGTACGTGTGTAACTTGTGTGCCTCCCATTTCAATCGATCGACTTTAACTGTCACGGCATCATACAATCTCATTCTTTTGTTCAGTTCTGGTGTACAGTTCAATTCATTCGTGTATAATTTCTTGGGTCCAACGGGACTGAAGACATTCACATCCCCGTCTACTAGAGCAGCATGTTGATAATACCAGAAGTGGTCGCGTACCAATGCATTAGCCAATGCTTTTGACTCGGGTGTGATGCATTGCTGAAGGTGCACACCGCAGTAAAAATGGGGTGCGGACGTTGGGTGTGAGTAAAAACGGTTAGGTTTTGGTGGTACTTTTGCATTTAACCTGGACAAGGAAACTAATACTCTTGTTGCAATGCCCTTCTGTTGGTAAACGTCATGCAAGGCGATGCGTTGAACAATCACGTCGATGACGTGTTTGTCGGAGCCCACACCGGAATAGCCGAATCTAACAGCGCGGCTTTTTTGCAACGATAGCTCTTCAAACACATGGTTGCTAAATAAAATTTTGTTGCCAGTTGTGACAACTCCTCGGCATGTGAAGCTGGTATCTGGCTTGTTTGTTAACCATTTCATAATGTCGTCCAACATGTTCAGGGTCAGGCGATGAGGCGATGGAAGAGGTCGCAAGTCGCTCTCCGTGTACTCTTCCTTTTGGGAAGTTTTTGAACTGGCCATTTTCGTATGTAACTTCTTCGTTTTTAATAAAACAAATGTAAAATGTCGTATGCTGTTCTTTGTTCGTGGTGTTGAACAAAGTTGTAAAGTTATTTTGGTTTTATCTGCTTGTCTTCTTGGTTTTGTGTGTTTGAATATTTATTGTGTTAGTCTATTCGTGCACGTCAGGTGTTTATTCATTTTTTGTTTAGTTACTATTCTTAGTTAGTCATTTTTTGTTTAGTTACTATTCTTAGTTGCATTACACAACTTTTTATTATACCGCCTGTTAGACCGCCTGTGTGCCTGCTATTTGTTGTGCGTGAGTAAATTTCTACGGACTTTTGCTCAACACATTTTCGTCGTCACCCTGTGTGCCTGCTATGTCTCTGGCGTGAGTAATTTTCTACGGACTTTTGCTCTACACTTTTTAACATGTTTTGATTGGTCCACAGCCATTCGTAATAGTAATTACCTGGTAATAAAAAAAGTCTGAAAAAATATGGAAGTCCGTAGTATTTTAGGCTAGCTATATTATTATAACTAACACCACATGCGTGTAGACCAGGAACACCCAACAACAGAATAAAAGAAACAAAAGAAACAAAAGAAACAAAAGAAACAAAACAAAGAACATACTAAAAGTTCAACGCAACGATTTAAAACCCTAATTACCCTATTTATGGCACGTACAAAAACAATAAAGAATAGATCAAGAGCAATGTTGCGTCCGAAAAAGACATCCCCGAAACCAGAAGTGGTACCCACCTCCAATTGGAAAAAGAAAGATGATGAGATAACCTCTGCTGTGAAACCAGTAGAAGAAAAAGAATTTGATGTGGTGGCTGCCACAACCACCGTCTACAACCAGTACCAGCTCACTGCCAGCGACAGGCAACGGATCGAGGCCCGGGTACAGCAGCGGTTGAACATGCTGAATGGTGGAAACGGAGGCACCGTGGAGGAGTATTTGGCTGATGTGGCACCGGATGGTGATAAAAAACCCACAAGATCAACCTGAAGAAGATATAAAAGGAGACTGGCGTATTGCAAATGAGTTCGAGAGGACCACCACCTATACGTCGAAGGCGACTTACACCACCACTTCAACAGCCGCCGCGTTCGAGAGGACCACCACCTATACGTCGAAGGCGACTTACACCACCACTTCAACAGCCGCCGCGTCCACCCTTTCCTCAGCCCATTTTTAGAGAGCCTCGTCCTGATGGCAAAGATCCTGGCAGTGGCTACGATGGCCCTGGTGAGACTGGAAATAATAAAACGCCCATACCGGAACAACCGGATATAAAATTTTAAATAATCAAACACTTTACTCTTATATAATTAAGTACAGTACAGGTACCTGCTCTAGAAAGCAGACAATATTAACAATTCTAACATATATATGAGTTATAGTATAAGATTAAGTAAATGTATCTGTTTCAACCTGTTGTGCTGATGATAAAAGCTGATAATCGAATTGTCATTGATAACTTAAGAGACAAGGTTAGGTTGAGTCAATTAAAGCTTCTTGAGTTGTACGACGAACAGCTTTTAAGGGATATCAACAAATTGCCTATTGGGAAGTTGCCTATTGGGAAGTTGGTTGACTTTTATGATGATAACCCTAACGGAAGCACATTTACTGTTTGTTGTCCGTTTTATTTGATGAGTACGAGAAAAAAACTTATAGCGAATGTTAAAGATGTTATAGTTGGTATGAGAACAATAGGATTCAAATTAAAGAAAGCATCGCTCACCAGCGAAACGAACGATAATGGTGGTGAAGTAAATCAAATAACATTAAGTTTTCATGACTCAATTAGGGGATATGCATCAGATTATCCTACAGTATATACAGTTGCATATGCGACCCTCAAAAGATTATATTCGATGGTTTACAATGAATTTACAAGAGTAGAAGATGAATTTACAATTCTTAATCGTCGCAGAAAGAAGAAGAAGAAGAAGAAGAAGAAGAAGAAGTATTCGACAGCTGAAGAGAAGAATGCACTGAAAATATTGGGGATAACAAAAAAAAATCCCTCAAGAAGAGACGTTTTAAATGCGTACAGAAGGAAAGCAATTGACAACCACCCAGACAAGCCAGGTGGTGACAACGATAAAATGCAAGCGATTAACGGAGCAAGAATGACATTGTTGCCAAATAAGTTAAAACTAAAATTTTAAATAATCAAACACTTTACTCTTATATAATTAAGTATAGTACAGGTACCTGCTCTAGAATTTTATTTCTCCTTTGTTTACTTCTATCTTTATTTCTCCTTAGTAGAGACGAAGTGTGGTTGGACATTTAAAGCAGTAGGTGTTGAATTTATAATAAAATAAAATACTATTTACGAATAAACTGTATCTGCTCGACCTTTACCGTATATGTGCGGTAGATGTACAGGTACCTGGTATATACAGAAGGCCCCCCTACCGGTACGTGCCGAAGATTCTATCCAAGATCATCAGTCCAACACCATAGTTGCACGTCTTGTACTTGTGGTGCCCGGTGTGAGCGCCCCCGTGTATTTCGGAGTGCGCAACGACCACATTAATAGAGGCAATCGTTGTCCATAATAATGCGACTGGCAAGCTTGCTCGTACAATAAACATAGGGAAAATTGTAGAAGATAAATTGATGCAGAAATGTTCTATGGGGTGCGAGTACAAGGCTGCTGGTGCAATGGGTGGATCGTACTCGTGGTGCTGCTCATGGATGCGCACGTACAACGTCTTGTTGTAGTGAAACACACGGTGACACGCGTAAAAAATAATGTCGGTTAAGACAACGATGGCTGGAATCTGCCAAATAACATGTATAGGTGGAAGTGGGTCTGGATAGTTTAGAAACAGTGGCCAGTACATGGGTGTGATAAGGAGCTGGTTGGCCAGCACATTCTTCACGACGTACCAGCTCTCTTCTGACCACTGGTTGAACTTGTAGGTGTAAAATAGAACTGTGCCCCAATAGCATACAATATGGGTAAAAAATAAGTAAATAATCATTTGAGTTATGTAAGTAAAAAAATAAATTTATAGTGCGTCTGCTCAGTCCAACACCATTACCTGGATCTTTTGAGTTGTATAAAAAAAGTAAATTAAAATTTTAACTGTGGTAAAAAATCTTGTTTCTCTTGTTTCTCTTGTTTCTGATATTCTCCTGTTTCAGCATTCCTCTGTTTTTCCATTAATTTCTGTTTATAAGCTGCCATTTTTTTCTTTTGTGATTCGGAGGTAAAATAATAAAACGTAAAGTCAAATATAGCACCATCATTCTCACTTATTTGTTTCGATTTCTCGTTAAATTCAGCAATTTCGGTTGAATCGGGAACAAATCCATTGATCATGAATGCGTGAGAGTAACAGTTTACTGCTGCACATGGGTTTGATGATGATATATAAACTTTCCCCGTGTAAGGATACTCATGTAATTTTTCAGATTCTTTGAGTAATACCTTCAACATGTATCCTACTGCATGCGTGCAGTGACCAGCCCCCTTTGCATCAGCCAGGAACACCATATCAATTTGTACCAAGCTAGGTGTCCAATGGCCTTCAATCATTTTATCTGTACTAACCTCAAATTTTTTACATTTACCACCGGTTTTTTCATTGAAACATTCAATTTTCATAACTTTGGCTTCTTTAAATTCTCGAAAATATCGAATAGTAAATGTTTTAAATTCTTCCTCAAAAATATAATCAACAACGTTTGACTTTATTTCTTTCGCATCGTCTAATGTTGGAGGGTTGTAGTTTTTTATTTCAAGTGCCCTACAGTTATCATTTACCAGTTCCTTAACAGCAAAAGTTAATTCATCGATGTCGTCTAACTCATCAGGTATAAACAAAGGTTTGAGTTTACTTTGTAAATCGCCAGTAAAGTCCGTGCTTTCCGACCAGAAAATATCTTTTAAGAAATCCGATAATTGATTTGTTCCATCTTTGTTGTTACTTAAATTAAGTAGAAACTTTTTTGCCAATCTGTTGACATCATCCAACTTTATATTTACTGGAACAAAATCCTCCAAAATTTGGTCACCGGTAGCGAATAAACCGCTGTCCATTGCTTCTTCAATAAGTTCATATTCCAGTGGATGATCGTTCATGTATTGTTTTTGTATGTCAGTAAATTCGTCTTTAAGATCATTTACCATCTTCAACTCTATCATTTTTAGTAAAACGTTTCGGTCCAGAAGTCGCTTTTGTTTCTTAATTGTATCGTAGTATTTTTCACTTATGTCTATTGTTGTGAGCTCTTTTTCGTAAGGATTGTAAGGATTCGTAAAAATAATCATCATTTCCTGCTTGCCTGTGGGATCAATCCAAATGCTTCCATCTGGAAAGTCTTCAAAGTCAAAGCCAGCATTTGCATTATCAATTGGTGCTTCCAACTCTATTCTTAAATCTTCTTCATCATTGAACCACGTAATATCATGGATTACATTCTTCATGTCGATTTCCAGAGGACTGAAGGGATTAGTTAAGCGGACTGCACCAATAAAATCAGTTTCTACTACATCTGCATTTAGTTCAACTTTTCCACAGATATCCAACGCCAATTTATTTTCAGGATGTAGTGTAAGTGTCATAATTACTTTTATCCACGAGATTTTGACCTCTAGTTTTGCGGTAAATTCTGAAATGTATGTCTTAGTGGTTCCACTGTACCGGGTTAATGAGGACATAGTTTATAGTTAGTAGAATGTATTTATATAATAATTTTAAACTGTTATGTCTAGTAATACATCGGGATCATCTTGTACTTGTAGTGATTACATGTGTCATAGGTATTGTAGGTATCCTTGCTGTCTTGTGGAAGTGTGCTACTGGTAAGTGGCCTTGGCCTTGTAGTTAGTTTATTGTAATTATTATATCATACACTTTACTGTTTATATATTGTTGGAACAAGGTACCAGATATATATTGTAGGCCCCCCCCCACTAAAAATTAAAACATAGTTTGCTCACAAACAGCAGCAGCTTAACCTTTACTGTATATACGCGGTAGAGGTAGAGGTACCTGATATATATTGTAGGCCCCCCTCCTACCTAAACGTTTTACCAACTCTCTGACGACCATTGGTTGAAGGTGTAGGTATAAAATAAAACTGTTGTCGAATAGCATACAATGTGGGTAAAAAATAAGTAAATAATCATTTGAGTTATGTAAGTAAAAAAATAAATTTATAGTGCGTCTGCTCTCAAACGACCTCAGGTCAACCTTTACTGACTATTCACGGTAGAGGTACAGGTACCTGAGCGGGAGCCAAGGCCCCCTTGGGGGTTGGACTAAGCGTCTGGACTGGCGAGGGTGTACGCGTAGGTTGAATACGTGGGGAGTTAGGTGGCGCTGTGGTGATAGGCGATGCGTTTAACACCTGTATGTTGGAGTCGTTTTTATTTAGTGTGGGAGAGTGTTGTTTCTGTGGTGTTGTGATCTTTTGTTTCTTTTGTATGTGGTGTTGTTCGTGGTGTGGTGTTGGGGAAAGCTTGCGTTTGGCGCTGATGGTGACT
>Ga0209632_10006003_pt1 | contig 10380 bp, 9 predicted proteins | sample COG_10_FD_184754 | JGI IMG/M metagenome (GOLD analysis project Ga0209632, IMG submission 184754) | Pelagic Microbial community sample from North Sea - COGITO 998_met_10 (SPAdes) (version 2) | ecosystem: Environmental > Aquatic > Marine > Neritic zone/Coastal water | place: Helgoland, sampling...
ACGTGAGTTCGACGAAGTCGTTTTCAGTGCACCACTCAACGAAGTACAAGGCCCGGTTAAGACCCAGTTTGGTTACCACTTACTAGAAGTAACTAATCGCAGCGACTAAGCACTAACTATCAGCATCACCATCAGCGCTTAGCCATCGGCTAGGAGCCGACCCTCAAATGATGCTGGGCAACGATCGATGTCGACGCTTGTAACAAGCTAGCGGCATCGATCTGTTCTGCCAATCTCTCTCAATAAATAAAATCAGTTCATCTGCTGGCTGTTGCGGCATTGTTTTACTGAGGTTTTATTTCCAGTGATCATTCCCAGTGTTTTTTTGGGAACGAGTGAATAGCCTTGATTTAACCCCCAATAAATAATACAAAGACAATAGTTATTTATGGTAATAGAAAATCATGAGGCTATTTTCAGTATTGATAAAGTCGTACAAGAAATCAAATAAACTGAGGAAACTACAGTTAAGGATTTCACCTCCGAAGTAAACGGTAGAAGATATTACATCCGACTTCATAGAGAGTTTTACTGATGGTGGAGATGATAAAGAAGAAGCGTTAGAAGAATTTTTGACTTATGTTCGAGTGATAATTGGGTTTCTTGTTGGTTATATTGGTTTGGCCTATGTGGCGATATCATTAATATAAAGATTACTAACAAAATGAATCAATAGCGCGAATCAATAGGGTCAGACTCGATTGATTTGTGGAAAAGATATTGAACCCATGAGTTTCATAAAATATTTTTTATGTGTATTTGGATTATTGATTAACCCTAAAAAGCTCAACAAGCTACCTAACACCAAATAAATCATTCATGTGCAAGCAAAAGAATTATGGCTATCAAGATACAACTTACCAGGCTGCCGGTGGCTCAGCTGGTATACAGCGAATGGTAGATCGCTTCTATGACATTATGCAAAACGACCCTCGCTACCAAACGATTTGGAGTTGGCATCCCCGCGATGCCCAGAAAACACGCGATAAGCTCAGTTGTTTTTTGTCTGGATGGATGGGAGGCCCAGCTGAATATGCTAGTACCTATGGGCAGATAAGCATCCCACTAGCGCATGCTCATCTAAAGGTGACTGAGAACGAACAAGAACAATGGCTGGGCTGTATGCAACAGGCCTTAGAGTCTCTCGATTATCCAGCAGATTTCATTCAGTATCTGATAGAACAATTGACCATACCGGCAACGCGTATTCGACAAGCCTGTCAGTCCAAAAACCAGTAATCTTATTTCTGGCCTCTATTCCTCTTCATCTAGTCTTAAACCCATTCACTCAGCAGCAATTCATATCCCCTGCGATTATTCCCCATAAGTATCCTTGGTTTGTCTTTTGGCGTAGGATTCAAAGACAATAGTTATTTATAATAACTAGGTTTTCCTTGTTAAAGAAATCTACTTATTAGAGGCCAATGGGGATTATGGACGTAATGATTGAAAGAGACGTTGAGGGATACTTGTTCAATCCGGACGAGTGGGACACCGCAATCGCAAACGAACTCGCTAAAGAAGAAGGGATCGAGTTGGATGACAGCTGTTGGTTAATACTAAACTTTGTGAGGCAATACTATGGTGAGCATAGTATTGCAGCAGATTTTCGCCATCTAATCAGTCATCTAGCAAGCGTTAAAAAATGTAGCAAAACTGAGGCGAAGAAGCTTATTTTTAATCTGTTTCCGTATGGCTATGTGAAACAGGTATGCAAGATAGCCGGAATGAAAAGACCACGTGCATGGAGCACGGGATGAATAGGTCTAGCAAGTGAGAAATCAATAGGATCAGGCTCGATTAATTTCCATTCGGCATAAAAAGGTTATGAAGGATTGTTGGGCAATACACATTGATATTGAAGGCTTCAGTGTTCTTTACCCTAAGGGTGATGATGCAATATGGGGACTAAATGAATTAATGCTAGGAATTCATAGATTAGGGGAAAATGTATTTCCTGAGCCACCGGACAGATTATTCGTTTATCAGCTAGGAGATGGGTTTTTAATTGTTTCAGATTTTCATGAAGAAAATCTTGATCGAGCAGCATCAATAACTATATTTTTAATGAAATATATAACCAGTTTCAACATTTTTTGTAGGGCCACAATTGCTGAAGGTGGAATGTCAGATATAACCGGGTGCTATCCAGAAGAGGTTATGAATAAGTGTGATAAAAACGATCAGGGGAAATCCAGTATGGGAGCAGGTTTGATGACCATTTTTCCAGTTATGGGTACAGCATTAATCAACGCTGTTAGAATCGACAAAGAATCTCCTAAAGGACCTCTGATCACTTTTCCTATTGAGTATAGGAAAAGGTTATCTGATGTATTTATTATTAATGATATTCCTGATACTCAGCTTGCTTCAATAGATTGGGTTCATACTGAAACAGAAAATTTTCTTGAAATTGGTAAGAAAGCGCTACTGAAATATTTGTGTCCAGAAGATCTAGAGGAGCGAATTGTAAATTATATAGCCGAGAATTCTCTATCACTTGAGTGGAAAAAAAGCTGCGCCTCATATTTGGGGGTGAACTATAACTAACAAATGCAAACGCTCGCTATCCTCTTATTTTTTTCTAAATTCATTTCCTAAGTGAATAAGTTTTATTTCTACCTACTACCACCAGTATCCTTTTGAAGGCCAAAAAATAGCCTTGATTCGATTTTTTAATCTGGTATAAAAATATAATTATCAATTTATTTAAATAATCAGCCTTTTGCTTCCTTATTCAGAAGGTCGACCAATAGGCGTGATGCTAGGTAGCTCACATGTGAAAGATAAAATTAAGAATGTAATAGAAGAGAGCGAATCTCGTTACGGTCGATTGTTTGCCTTCGTAATTCAAGCCTTGATTGTTGTCTCATTGATTACTTTTTCAATTGACACGATTCCCGATATTAGTGATCAAACAAGATACATTCTTTCATGGCTGGATATTTTAATAGTTTCAACCTTTACCTTGGAGTACATAACTCGGGTAATAGTAGCTGACCACAAATGGAAGTTTATCTTCAGCTTTTTTGGGCTGATTGATTTAATAGCAATTCTACCCTTTTATATTGCATCCGGTCTTGATCTCAGGGCGGTTCGAGCCTTTAGACTGTTAAGGCTGGTTAGGATATTCAAATTATTTAGATACAACCAAGCTGCAAGAAGGTTTTACAGGGCGCTTATAATCGTGAAGGAAGAGCTCATACTGTTTGGTTTTGTCACTCTTATTTTATTGTATTTGGCAGCAGTGGGTATTTATTATTTTGAACACCAAGCGCAACCAGACCAATTCAAATCAGTTTTTCATTGTCTTTGGTGGGCGATTATAACCTTAACCACTGTGGGCTATGGGGACATGTATCCAATCACAGTGGGTGGCAAGATCTTTACTTTTTTCATACTCCTGATCGGGTTAGGGATTATTGCCGTTCCGACAGGACTGATGGCATCTGCATTGTCACAGGCGCGTAGTGAAGGTGGGAAATAATAATAGGCTAGGCGCTATTAATTTATTGTGAAAATCACCCATATAACAAGAAAAGATCTCTTCGACTCCATAGTTATAGAGAAGGTAGATTGGTCTGGATCTCTAGAGGAGGCTGAGTTTTTGGCTCGGGTTTATAACCTGCAAGAAATTAAATCAACTGACCAACGGTTTAATGATGCTGCTGGTGATATTTGGCAGCATAGATTTAATAATTGGGATTGGGAGGATCATTGGATATTTCATGATGCACGCTTCCAATTAATGAATGGTGATGATGAAATTTTACTTAGATTTTTAGCTGAAACTGTTCACCCAATCGTTCGTTCAGATGTGACTGAATCTAAAAAGTTAGTTCAACTATACAATAAGTTTCTTCATAATGATGGTTTCGAATTGTCTGAAAAATATCGAATTTCAGGAAAGCCTATTTATATTGGAAGAAATATTGGTGCCACTGCATTGCCAGGAATGGCCGCCGCAAAATCAGTTTTAAGTGGTACTGATTTGGTATACGTTGGGCAACAAATTACTCGTATGGAAGCCGCAGTTAATAACGATCCTAGTTTAGCTATTGGCACAGCCAAAGAGCTTATTGAAAGCTGTTGTAAAACTATTCTATCTGAACGAGATGTTGCAATAAATAATTCAGATGACTTGCCTAAACTGGTGAAGGCGACAGTAAAGGAACTGAGATTGACTCCAAAGGATATTCCAAATGAACAAACCAATTCTGGGGACACATAATTTAATTACGCTATTCTCTACCAATAGCAAGATTAGTTGGAAGGCCATTAGGAGACGAAGGATTTATAAAAAAGAAGAGCGATATTTGAATCGGAATTTGCGAAAAAAGGAACCTGAACCTAAGGTTGAGTTGTAATTAAGTTATGTGTCCCCAGGACTTTAGAGCTTTCTATATAATTAAAAACTTCAATTAATAGAAATTATAATTTATAGTGGGCATTAACTACACAACAATTTGGGTTGGTCATGCAAAACACACAAACGGAGTATCAACTTAAACGTAAACCAAAAAAACTAAGATATAGTTGCAGCCCCTCAAATCTTTCAACGCTAACTATATTCGCTTTTTGCCTAACCATTACGATAAATACCACTATTGCTGGCGGTCGCGCAGATCAACACAACTTGATGGATAGTTTTTTGCAAAACCAATCAAATTCCCAAATCCAACAACAATCAAAATTTAATACGGCACGGTCTTTATCAACACTCTCAACCGATATAGTTAATAATAATGTTTTAGTATTTAACCGAGGTGCTGAAGGTGTAGATAACACCGCTTTTGAAACCGCCTTCTCATTGGATAAGACCCTTACCAAGATTCGTAACACCAGCAACGAGGCAGCAACCGATAACTCTAACACTCAACTACTAGGTAGTTTGTTTAACACCTTAACCACTATCCAAAAAGAAAATAATTCTGTCAATATGGACCTACAGTCCAGAAACCAAGAGGCAAACCTCTCTCCATCAAATTTAATCAATCATGACATGCTTCCAACCGCAGTTTTTAACCGTTTTGATTTGTCTGCCAGTGATGGTAAACATTGTGGGGAGTATCGCATTATTTATCATATGAACAACGGCGCTGGACGTTTCTTTTTAATTTTTGAAGCCCAATACCCAAACCCTGAACCAAGCGAAGGTTCAAGAGGTTGTTATACGGTGGCAGACTTTTGGCAAAAAGTCGGACAAAAAACTAAAACAGAGGCGTTAGTAGAGTTAGAGAAATTCTTCTATCAAGGGGTAGAACATGAGGGTATAAACCTACCAGCGGCGATTAACTTTACTCACTACACTCATGAGACAGGACAAATACGCTCCAATCAGTTTGTTAATGGACCTTGGCAGCTTAGAGAGTTTAAAACTGATATTGATGCAAGTGGCAAAGCCGTATTAGTTGCCGACACCGTTAAAGACAACCCGCTGGTTGAGCTATTTGTCAATCAACAGGACTCGGAAACAGATGCACTCAAAACACTGAGAGTTGCCTTTAATAATGATTTTAGCAACCATTATATCGATAATCTCTTAACCCCTGAAAAACAATCAAATAGTCCTGAGAGTATCAATATTATCAATGGCTTTAGCTTAGGTAATAACAATCAATATAATGAATTCCAATCAGATTCAAGCAGTAGTGATAACACTGCACAAAAAAGTAACACAGCCTTAGATGCTGCGATTAACAATAAACTTGATGAGTTAAGCCTATCAGGCTATACCGCGCAGATGATTAGAAACCGTGCAGAGGCAATGACCTGTGGCGGATGTCATCAAAACAGTAATGGTGCAGAAGTTGCTCCAAATGTACATTGGCCAAATAGTGGTTTTTTTGTTCATGCCGATGAACGAGGTAATTTATCTCAGGCACTCACTGAGCAGTTTTTACCCGCTAGGGCTAGTCTATTAGAAAACTACTTGCAAGAAGTCGGTGCACAAAGATGTGGGCCTGCTTGTCAGTTGGGGTCGGCAAGTTCTCGTGGAGGGCTGCACGGTTGTGCTATTCAGTCAGATGACAGTATTGAATGCTGGGGGCTCAATCATCGAGGGCAAACCGATGCACCAATTAATCTGTTAGCTAAACAGATCGCAATAGGAGTAATGCATACTTGTGCATTAAAATTAGACAACACTGTGAAGTGTTGGGGTGGTAACAAGCATGGACAAACTGACATACCGGCTAACCTTATGGTAAAGCAAATTGCGTTAACCGATTATCGTAGTTGCGTTTTAAAATTAGATAATACCGTTCAATGCTGGGGTCGAAACGCATTTTTTTATGATCATGATATTAATAACTTGACTAATGTTACAAATATCGCGTTGGGTTATTATCATGCTTGTTTTTTAAAAAAAGACAGCAATATTGTCTGCCTAGGGGCGAATTCATCCTTAGGGGACGTTCCTTCATTTGATAAAACCGTTAAAGAGGTTGCTGTAGGACTTTATGAGACCTGCGTCATAAAGTTAGACAATACTGTTGAATGTTGGCGTGGTTTTAATGGCCGTAAATATATAACTGACAATATTCCAGAAGGCTTGCTAGTTAAACACATGGCGATTTCAGGGCCTCGTCAAATAGCCTGTGCAATAAGATTGGATGATAACGTACAATGTTGGGGTTCTTCATCATCCGCGCCGTCAAACCTGAAGGCTATAAAAATAGTTTCAGGCCCACTCCACACGTGTGCTATAAAGTTAGATAATTCCGTTCAATGTTGGGGTGGAAATCGTTACGGGCAATTAGATATACCAGTCGGATTGACTGCTAAAAAGATCTGAATCTATTTTTATTTTATAGTGTTTTAGTGATTAGGTGTAGTATGCCAAAAAATAAAAAACCGCGCAAAAAAAAATCTGCCGTTTCAGGTGCAAAACCTCCTGAAAATATAAAAAAAATCGTTACTAATGCAATCCAACAAAGTGTTGCACTACATCAACAAGGCAATATAAGTGAAGCACTTGAGATAACAAAACAAGCCTTAGTGCGCGCACCTAATAATATCACCCTACTTAATAACGCAGGTGCATTTACAGCAATGCTGGGAGATTTTAAACAGTCTAAAATACATCTCAGCAAATCTCTCAAAATAAGACCACAGGATATAAACACCTTAAATAATTTAAGCAATGTATTGGCAGAGTTAAAGCAATATGACCAAGCAAGTGATATTTATAGGCAAATATTAAAGTTGGATTCCAATGATGCAGTCGCACATAGCAATTTTGCCAACGCTTTACAAAAACAAGGAAGTCATCAAGAAGCAGAAAAGCATTATCTGATTGCTATACAACTTGACCCTAACAATGTCGTTACTTGCAGTAATTTAGGTGCTTTGTATAAAGAACAAAAAAATATTAGTAAAGCCAAAGAATTTTATCAAAAAGCATTAAAGCTGAATCCGAACTTTGCGGAGGCTCATAATAATTTTGGGTTGCTTTTGAAAGAAGTGAAGCAGTTTTCTGATGCTGAGACTTGTTATCAAAATGCATTGAATCTCAATCCAAAATACTCGGAAGCACATAATAATTTAGGAGAGTTATTTAGAGAGAAAAAACAATTTGAACAAGCAAAGGATTGTTACCAAAGAGCATTATCAATTGACACGAATTATACTGCTGTAAAATGGAATCTATCACTTTTACAACTTGCTTTAACTAATTTCAGTGAAGGTTGGAAATGCTATGAGACTAGAAACCACTCTGAAAATACAACGACAAGCCCGGTTTTTCCTATCGTTACTACGATTCAATACCAAGGTGAAAATCTAAACCAAGACCTAAAGAATAAACACCTACTCATCATCCCGGAGCAAGGTGTAGGAGACGAAGTCATGTTTGCATCAGTGCTACCTGAATTAGCTGATGTGGTAGCACAAAATCCAAATATCCAAATCACCCTTGCCTGTGACCCCAGACTAGTAGAATTATTTGAGCGTTCTTTTGACTTTGTAAATGTCATCCCCAGTGAACCTGATAACCGTTATCAAAATCTAGACGCTGATTTGGATTATTGGATGTTTATTGGTTCATTGCCTAAGTTTTACCGCAATGACATTAAAGACTTTGACAAACATCAACCCTATCTTAAAGTTGATGACACGCTACTAATCAAATGGCAAGACAGGTTTAAACAGCTTCCACACAAACTTAACATTGGTATCTCATGGATAGGGGGTAAAACAGAAGAAAACAGGGCAGACCGTTCACTGATTTTAGAAAAAATGTTTCCTATACTCACCAAAGCCAGTCAAAGTGCCAACATTATCAACCTCCAATATGGCGACCACCAACAAGAAATACAAGACTTTAAGCAAAAGACAGGCATCATCACCCACGACTGGGAAGATGCCGATCCTCTTAAAGATCTAGACAACTTTGCTGCTCAAATCAAAGCCTTAGATCTAGTTATTAGTATTGATAATTCCACCGTACACTTCGCAGGTGCACTGGGTACTAAAACTTATGTCATGCTACCCTTTAACCAAGACTGGCGTTGGGCAGAAGACAGGAACGACAGTTACTGGTATCCAAACATCATGACCCTGTTTAGACAAAGCCAAGATGGTGAATGGGATGAGGTTATTCAAAATGTTGCAAATAGTATTCAGTAAAAAGATCATAATTGCGGTGACAGTTTACTAAAGGTTGAAATCAATAGGGTCAGTCTGAAGTTCCCCCAATAAAAAGAACACTCTAATTAGTAGATAATACAATGATTGGAGTGAATGATGACAAAAAGACAACGTTTTACCAAAGAATTTAAACTAGAAGCACTGGAGCTATTAAAGTCAGGTGAACAATCAGGAACTGAGATCGCCAGACAATTAGGCATTCGCCGCAACATGCTTTATAAGTGGCAACAAGAATTGGCTGATAAAGGCGATGCTGCTTTCCAGGGGCCTGGTCGCAATGCGATTAAGAAAGGGAGTGTTGAAGCCTTGGAACGAGAGAATAGACGTCTTCGTGAAGAGGTCGAGATCTTAAAAAAGGCCGCCGCGTACTTTGCCAAAGATATGAAGTGAAGTACGCGTTTATTATCGCACAGCGTTGTGACTATAGCCTCAAGCAATTATGTGCCGCACTGAATATCTCACGCAGTGGGTTTTATGCATGGCGTGCTCGCAGAGCAAGTGAACGACAACAAACGAATGAACGCTTAACCATGAAGATTAAGCAGATTCATCAACGTGTCAAATACACATATGGCTCACCTCGGATGCATGCTGAACTCATCAGTACAGGTACAAAGTTAAGTCGTGGTCGTGTTGAACGCTTAATGCGGAAAGCCGGTATTCAAGCAAAGCAATCGAAGCGACATCGAAGAACCTATCAACATCGCAAACCTCAAATCGCAGTAGGCAACTTGTTGGATCGCCAATTTGATGCGCACAAACCCAATCAAAAGTGGGTGTCTGATATTACCTTTATTGAAACAAAACAAGGGTGGTTGTATTTAGCAATTGTGCTGGATCTTTATTCTCGTGCCATTGTTGGTTGGTCAATGAGTGATAAAATCAATGGTCAGCTGGTACACGATGCGATTCATATGGCGATTGAGCAACGCGACATCACAGACTCAGTGTTAGTGCATTCAGATCAAGGCAGTCAATACACAGCGGCCTCTTATCAAGCATTATTAAATCATCACGGGTTGATATGTAGCATGAGCCGCAAAGGCGAATGTCATGACAATGCGGTCGCTGAGAGTTTCTTCCACACGTTAAAGAACGAACTAGTGCATGATAAAAAATACCGCACTCGAGCTGAAGCAAAACAATCTATCTTTAAGTACATTGAACTGTTTTATAACCGACAACGAAGACATTCTTATATCAACTATCAAGCACCATTCGTTTATGAGAATATCACTACACCTGCTTAATTACTGTGTTCACTTTTTTGAGGGAGCTTCAGACTCGATTGATTTATTGCTGATTCTATTAGAATAAGCTTTGTCTTATAATTTTTTTACAGATTAAGCACTAACTCTCAACCACCAACTGCCCCTTCAAATAATGCTGGGCAATACTCGAGGTTGGTGCTTTAAAAAAGCTACTGGCATCGGCCTGCTCTGCCAACTTCCCTTGATAGATAAAAATCACTTCATCCGCTAGCCGCTGTGCCTGCGGAATATCATGCGTGGTCATGATGATCTTGCTACCACTGTCGCGAAATTGTTTGACTAGGGTTTCGAATTGATAGGCGGCCGGTGGGTCTAGGGCAACAGTCGGTTCATCTAGTAGTAATACCTTGGGGCGTAGTACCCAGGCGCGGGCGAGTGATAGGCGCTGTATCTCACCACCCGATAGGCTGCTGACCTTACGCTGCTGTAGTTCACTGAGACCACAGACGTCTAAGGCATG
>Ga0209632_10006008_pt1 | contig 10376 bp, 9 predicted proteins | sample COG_10_FD_184754 | JGI IMG/M metagenome (GOLD analysis project Ga0209632, IMG submission 184754) | Pelagic Microbial community sample from North Sea - COGITO 998_met_10 (SPAdes) (version 2) | ecosystem: Environmental > Aquatic > Marine > Neritic zone/Coastal water | place: Helgoland, sampling...
AAGCCGGGCACATGGTTGTTGGCGATCAGAATGACGAGTTTAACGCCGTTATTCGAGAGTTCCTTGTCTCTTCATGTGGTAGTGCATGAAACCTTAAATGGCGTCCCAAGGACTGCTGATCGCAACTTAAGCGTCAAAATATAAAACCCATGGAATATTACCTGATTGCAATAATGTGTTTGTCCGGGTGACTTGGCCCAACTGGTTGCGACGCCATCGTGTATGGGTGAAAAAGCCTTAGGGCTGTTTGAATTAATCCCTCCTTCTCCGCCACCATAAAAAAAGGGACTCATCGAGTCCCTTTTTTTTGGTTGTGTATCGGTGGTTTGAAGAGGATTCTCGCACCGGTACGGAGAAAAATTGGCTTTATTTCAGACTTACTCGGGCAGACCATCTTCATGTTTACCGTGTTTTTTTGTAGCCAATAAATGCCCCAACAATGGCACCGAGAATCACTCCACCCGGTCCCAAAATTAATATGCCCCATAACGGACCTGCATTTGCTTCAGAGCCGACCAGTACCGCGATCAGCAGCGGTCCGAAAAATCCGACAACAAACCCTATGATTCCTAGCAAAAGTGCAGTCCCAAGGCAGTACCCTAAGATTATGGCTAACCGTTTCGAATGGCTCCGTAAATACTCACTCAAGCGCGCGTCCTCTGTTATTGTAGGCTTACTATAAAAAGGATGTGTGTAGCAATGATACTTTACAGCGGAGACTTGAGTCCCTACAGCGCAAAAGTGCGCATGCAAATTTATGCCATGGACGTGACTGATGACTTTAGTTTCGAACTGCCGTTGGCGCAGTTCTTTTCAGGCCGACTAAAGGAAGTATCACCCATCGGGCGAATCCCCATTTTGAAAACGAATGAAGGGCTTATCCCAGAGTCGGAGGTCATCGCCGAGTACATTGATGAGTTGTACCCAGAGCGATCGTTACTGGGCAGCACTCCGATGGAGCGCGCTAATATTCGTGTGTTGTGTCGCATTGCCGACATTTATCTCATGGACAATATTTTTCTGGCGCTGGGCCAAATGCGAGTGCCAAAGCCCAATCAGGCGATCATTGAATTACTAACCGCACAAGCCCTGCGCGGTGTTACGGCATTGGAAGAACACCTCTCTGAGGGTGGGTGCGCAGCTGGAGGTGATTATCTCACGCGCGCAGATTGCGCTCTGGTGCCCGCACTGTATATGTGCGACCGAACCCTGCCTCGGTTGGGTGTTGCTAATCCCGTTTTAGGACTTACAAAAACCGAGGGTTACTGGGCGCGGATTCAACAAAACGAACACGCGGCACGTATCATTGCAGAGATGGACCGTGGGTTAAAAGCCCGCCTTGACGGGACCGAACAGCAACGCGTAAAAGAAGCAATGGAGGCCGCTGCCTTAACTGAGCGCTAGGTGCAGTTGTCTGCCAGATCGGATTAAAGAACGCCAATTGGAGTCAGTATGGCCCCTTTAACGCACAGTTATTTCTGCGGCGCGTCGACCACGCAGATTATCTATAAGACGATTGGTCGCTACTTTGACGAGATGGTCCAAGACCATCCTGATAATCCTGCCTTGCTTGTCCGCCACCAAGGGATTTCCTGGACTTACAGAGAGCTGCAAACGCGGGTTGATCAGTTGGCCACTGGCTTGTTAGCCCTCAATGTGAGACCGGGCGATCGTGTTGGGATTTGGGGGCCGAACAGCAGTGAATGGGTGCTCGTTCAGCTCGCAACGGCAAAAGTTGGCGCGGTCATGGTGTGCATTAATCCGGCGTACCGACTCTATGAACTTGAGTACGCCTTGAACAAGGTGTCCTGCTCCGTATTGATTTGTGATGTGCAGTTCAAGACCAGTGATTACCTTGGGATGATTACGACACTGGCACCCGAATTAGCACTGAGCGGGCAGGAACATTTGCAGGCCGAAAAGCTACCGCACTTGCAGCACGTGGTTCGCATGGGGTCGGAGCACACGCCCGGTATGCACAACTTCGATGACGTGTGTCACATGGGCGGTGCTGTCGAGGTTGAGCTACTGCAAGCGCTCCAAAAACAATTAAAGCCTGACGACGCGATTAATATTCAGTTTACGAGTGGGACTACCGGCAACCCTAAAGGCGCCACACTGTCTCACTGCAATATCTTGAATAATGGATTTTTGACGGGCCTTGCCATGCAATTGACGCCCAAGGATAAGTTATGTGTTCCGGTTCCTCTCTACCATTGCTTTGGTATGGTGATGTCTGTCCTTGCCTGTGTGTCGCATGGCGCCACGATGGTATTTCCGGGGCCGTCATTTGATCCTGAAGAGACCTTGAGGACCGTCGAAGAGGAGTCCTGTACGGCGCTTCATGGCGTCCCAACGATGTTCATCAACGAGCTTGATCACCCAAAATTTGCAGACTTCAACTTGTCGAGTCTTCGCACCGGTATTATGGCCGGTGCACCATGCCCCGTCGAAGTAATGAAGCGCGTGATTTCTGAAATGCACATGGAAAGCGTCTTGATTGCTTACGGTCAGACGGAACTCAGCCCCATCAACCACATAACGCGACCTGACGATTCACTTAAGCGAAGGACTGAAACCGTGGGGCGCGCAATGCCCTGGGTGGAAATAAAGATCGTGGACCAAGACGGCCACGTGGTCCCAGTGGGTGAGAAGGGGGAGATTTGCACCCGTGGTTACTCGGTAATGCAGGGCTACTGGGATGATCCTGTTAAAACAGCGGAAACCATTGACCCCTCGGGCTGGCTCCACTCCGGTGACTTAGCGACCATGGATGATTGTGGGTATGTGAAAATTGTCGGGCGTATTAAAGATATGATCATCCGCGGCGGTGAAAATATTTACCCGAGAGAAGTCGAAGAGTTTCTTTATCAACATCCGGCGATATCGGAAGTACAGGTGTTCGGTATTGCTGATGCGAAGATGGGCGAAGAAGTCTGTGCCTGGATTCAGTTGAACGCAGGCCATACTTTGACTGAACAAGACGTCAAGAACTATTGCGCCGATCAGATCACATATTTCAAGGTGCCGCGTCATATTCGCTTTGTGACGGAGTACCCCATGACGGTTACCGGGAAAATCCAAAAATTTGTCATGTCTGAGCAGATGTTGGCGAGCTTACAGGGTTAGGGCCAGGCGTGTTGTGCAGCGTCAGGGCTGAGCATCAGCGTAATCAAACCCGCAATCTGTTTGCGTTTTGTGCCTGTCGAGCGTGCTTTAGACGTCGAGGAAGTCACTCAGTATTAAGTTGGTTTGCTCGGGATCCTCAAGCATGGGTGTGTGTCCCACGTTGGGCAGTCGTTTTATAGTTAAATTTGTTGCGTAACGCCCGAGGTTATCAATGAACTCAGGAACAAAGGTTTGATCGTCTTCACCCCATATCAATAAAGCAGGAACGTCCGTGGACGCGTGCCTGGAGGGCCAGTAGTCGGACTCGTTAACGCTACCCCGTTCAGGAATGTTGGCCCGATACCAGTTAATAGCCCCGTCTATCGCACCCGCTTGGCCGAGTCCCGCACGAAAAATGGTGTCGTGCTCGTGAGTGTAGTGAGGTCGCCCTCTGAACGGCGCGTAGGCCTGTTCCCACACCTTTTGCCCATTATTTGCGGTCATGGCTTGATGCGTCGCACCACTGCGCATTGCCCACATGTAATACGACCGAGTCTGTTGTTCTGCGTTCGATTCTAAAAGCGCCAGTAGTTGATTTGTTGGCGGTGCGTTAATGGCGACGACTTTGTGTAGACGGTTTGGAAGGTGCTGTGCAAAGGACCACGCGAGGGCGGCTCCCCAATCATGGCCCACTAAGTAAAACGGCTCATCCCCTGACAAATGTCTCCCCAGATCATCAATTTGCAGCGCTAGATTTTTGAGCGTGTAGAGCGAAACATCCGTGGGTTTTGACGATAAGTTCACGCCGGGACCATCCACAGCCACAACCCGGAAGCGGTCCTTTAATGCCGTCATTTGATGATGAAACGAAAACCAGAAGGAGGGGAATCCGTGGTAGAAAATAATCAGTGGTCCAACACCCGCCTCGACGTAGTGCAGTCGACAGCCGCGTGTCTCAAAGTAGTGGTCTGTGTAACTCTGGGTCATCGCGTCAGGTGTGTCATCTGCTGGCTAGTGGTCCTTAGTGCGGTGAGACTCAAAGCCCGCTCGCGCGAAGTCGATTACAGTTTGAATGGCGTCGGCTCGGGGCACGCCATTCTCGTGGGAAAACTTCGCAGCAGAGATCGATGCAGACGATGCCATTATGGCGATCATAGCCGCTTTTTTTCGACTGACACCCAGCTCGCCAGAGATCGTATCGATCAACATTTTTTGTCCAATTCGCTGGTTTTCAGAGCGGATCTCTTCAATTGCTAATGCAATTTCGGGTTCTGCCAAAAGGATATTGATGACACTTCCCTCAAAGGCCTGATCGTAGTTAACAGCAACATAGATTCTGACGATATCGTCCAAGGTCACCGCATTGTCTAGCGAGGTATGCAGTGACTCAAGGGAGCGTGTAAATTCTCGTTTCAGCAGTTGCTGTAACAGCTCTGTGCGGGAGGTAAAGTAGTGAAACAATAAAGGTTCACTCACTGACGCCTCTACCGCCAGCTGCTTGAGCGAGAACTGTTGAAGCCCTTGCCGGCGAATGTATTGCTTTGCCACATCCAAAATCTGGTCGCGTCGCACTTTTGGCGACAATCGCGTCCTCTTGGTCGAAGCCTGTAACTTGTTTGCGGGCATCTAGAGATGTTTACAGGAAATCTATCAAGATCACCATAGCTCCAGTCCCCTGCTGCGTTTTGAGGTCAGCCGTGTCGGTCGTTGGAGCTTGGCTTGGAAATACTGTTGATCAACCTTTGCGCACCGCGGGATAAACTATTAGGGTTGCTCTCTAATAATATGATTTGGCGTTTGGCAAGCGCCATCAACGCTGGAAAAAGGGTGCTGCTGAGTATGATCATTTGCTCGCCACCAGCTTGACAGTCAGTGGTGGATTAACTCGCGATAGAGGAAGGGGTGTGAAATTGTTGAAGCAGGGTTTTGATGAGTAAGCTTATTTTTATTACCGGTGTAGGGAGTGGCATTGGACGTGCAGCGGCGATGCTCTTTCACGAGCAAGGCTGGTTTGTGGGTGGTTGCGATGCGAATCAGGCGGCGCTGGAACAGTTAAGACGCGAACTTAAAGACCGTAACGCGCTCACCTGTCTCGATGTGCGCGATAAATCTGCACTCGAGGTGGCACTGGCGGACTTTTGTGATCAGGCAAATGGCGCCTTGGACATTATGTTCAACAACGCAGGTATCGCGACAGGCGGTTATTTTGAAGAGGTGCCGTATGAAAAAACCGTGGACATGGTGAATATTAATTTAGTCGGCGTACTCAACGGATTCTATGCGGCGATCCCGTATTTGCGAAAGGCGGAAAATTCACTGTGCTTCTCGACGTCGTCATCCGCTGCGATTTATGGCGCAGCCGGCATGGCTGTGTACACCGCGACGAAATACGCGGTGAAAGGGTTCACCCACGCAATGAGTGTGGAGCTTGCGCGGTACGGTGTTCGTGTGGCGGACGTAATGCCGGGCATTATCGATACACCACTTTGGCAAGGCACTCGGTATAAAGAGGGTCAGCCGGCGGGGAACTACGCGAAGATGCCCGAAATGAACTCGAATAGGACTGACAGTGCGCGCACTATCGCGCCTTCGGAAGTGGCCAAGGCGGTGTGGGAGGCTTATTTCGGGGACCAGCTACATTGGTACGTTCCGCCAGAGCTTGAAGAGAGTGACAAAGCAACCAGTGCCGATTACGAGAAACGGCGCGATGAAATTATTCTTGAGCGCAAGCGCTAGGCCGCCAGAGGGACGATGAATGAGTGAGGAAAGTGTGAAGCGCGCAGCATCAAGCGTTGTTGGGATCAACCACATTGGCCTGTCCGTCAGTAACCTTGATGCGTCCCTTGCCTTTTACACGAAGGGAACGGGGGCGGGTATCGCGCGCTCAAAGAGAAAGATAAACCAAAACGCAGAGCGGGCAGGTGGACTAAACAGTACGGTGCGAGCCCGAGAAGTATTAACGTTCCCAAACGGCTACCTCGAAGTGACAGAATATGAGGCGGCGGGACGCGACACTGTGCAACTCCCGGTGAAGGGGCCTGGGTTGACCCATGTCTGCTATCAGTCGCCCTCGACCGACGACATTTACGGTCGCCTTGTTGAGCAGGGCGCGACCTCTGTGAGTCGTGGGTCAGAACCCGTCCACTTACTCGGACAAGGGGTCTATTACGCCTACGCCAGAGACCATGACGGCGTGATGTTTGAGACCGAGCACTTGAATCGAGCGCCGTTCGAGGGTCCCATTTGGTTTTCTCACGCGGCGCTTGTCTCGCCCGACCTTGATCGACTAATCGCATTTTATGGTCTGCTTCTCGACGCAAAACCCGATCGACGAACGAACAACGCGTCAGGACCGACGTTCGATGCAGTGGCCGACTACGATGATGTGTCTATACGTGCCGCCTGGTTCGATATCGGCAATATGATTTTAGAGATGTGGGAGTTTACGAACCCTAAAACACCTCAGCCTAAGGGCATTACCCCGTTCGATGGCATTGGCTACAACAAAGTCGCCTTCGAGGTGACGGATATCCAGCGAGAGTATGTGCGCCTGAGAGCGGCAGGTGTGACGTTTTTGTCGGAACCCGTCCTGGGCGACGAATGCGTGGAGGTTTACCTCAGAGACCCTGACGGTAACCTAATCAGTTTGATCCAACCCACAGCTGAATCGCCACACTCAGTGACTCGTCTCAAACAAAAAACCTGGTAGTAAAAAGGAGTTCTAATATGGCGCCAATTCCAAAAGGCAGCACGGTCGCGGTGACGGGCAGTGCCGGCTTTATCGGTGGGTGGGTTGTTAAAAAGCTTCTCGATAAAGGCTACCGTGTTAGAGCCTGCGTCCGAGATGTCGACGACGAGACTAAGACGTCTTTTCTCAAGGCGATGCCGGGTTATGCGACGCGGCGGCTGACACTCCACACCGCAGATCTTGACAGTCCGGGCTGTTTCGACAGCATTTTTCAAGGATGTCAGGGCGTGGCTCACCTTTCGCACGTCTCCACTTATGACGACGAGGGCTATGTGCGTGGTGTCTGCGATCACATTATTGAGAGTATCAATAAGTCCGGATCGGTGAACCGCGTTGTCGTGACGTCGAGCATCGCGGCTGTAATTTCGGAACAAGATATCCAGGAACTCGTGCGACGTCCGGTCTTGTTTGAGGGGCGATACCCCGACGAGCAGAATCCAAAGCGGACCACAGCGCGGGGCCAGGGCTATTCTATTGGGAAGATGATCGCCGAGCGGGCTTTTTCAGACGCTGCCGAACAAAGCGGGCGATGGGACGCGATCACCTGCTGCCCGGGCGATAACGTGGGTCCCATTCTCTCGCGACACCACAAAAGCCGTGGGCCCTGGCAGCACCACATTGAGACCATGTTACTCGGCGAGTACATGCAAAATGTGGTGGGCGCGTATCGCCCTTGGTATACGGTCGACGTGCGTGATGTAGCCGAGGCACATATTCGCATGCTTGAGCACGATGGTTTGACGAATGGAGAGCGGTTCATTGCGTGGTCGACCGAGACGCGCGACGTTGAGGATATCTGCGCCAGCATCGATCGCCTGCTGCCCGAGTTAGGCTTCGCAGGGGCGACGCTGGTCGATCCTTTGCCTGACAGCATAAAAGCGCGAGAGGCTGAGTTTAGGGCCGTTTGGAACGGGTGTGAGCTGCGAAATGATCGAATCAAAGAGGCTTTGGGCATGGAGTTTCGGTCGCTCGATGAATCGATCCGCGATTGTGTTGAATCGCTAATCACCGTTGGCGGTGTGAAACCCCTTTTCAGGTAAGGCGGTTAGATCTTCGCCTTCCACCCGGGTACTCCGTGTGTTTCGAAATCGGCTAGGGAATTATCGATAAGGCGTCTAATCCCGTGTTGCCACGGGATGGTTGGATCTCTACTTCTGGTCTCATTTAATCAAATGACCGTTCATTGTTGCGTTTGTCCAATTCGGCGACTATCTCGCGGTGGCGCGCGGCGGTGAGGTTATAGCGGCTGTATACAAAAACTGCGATGACGGCGGAAAATGCCATGATGGGCCCTGCTACGATGCCCATCCGCGTGAGTATTGCCTCGTCGAGTTGGCCGGGCACGGCCTCGAAAGGCAATCGGACGTAGAGATCCAAGGCGATGCCGGCAAATAGATGTCCTACAGAGTAAGAGGCTTTGGCAAAGAAGGCGCGGGCGGAGAAATACAGACCGTCTTGGCGAAGCCCCGTGACAAGCTCATTTTCATCGATAAGATCGCCAATCATGCCCATGATCGCCACCCCGCCAATTCCAATCGTTAAGGCGAAGGCACCAGCATTGGCGATAAGAATGGGCAGCAAATTTTCATCGTGGTTGACCGGCAGTAACCCAAGAAGTCGAAGGTCAATCACTAATTGCGTAAAGATGGTCATGAAGATTAGCGCTGTCACAATGACCGGCTTACGATCGAATTTTTTCTGAAGTACTGGCGAGGCCAGCGCCCCAACGATAACCATGGGTGCGGCTACGAGACCAAAGTATTTGATGTCCTCGGGAGCAAGTTCCCAGAAATAGGTGTTTATGAAGACGTTTAAGGTGTCATAGATTCCACTCGTGATCATGAAGAAAAAATAGCCGACCATGAGGATAAGGTAGTTGCGGTTTCTGAAGGTGCTCAGGATTTCTCTAAAGAGCATGATGACGGTAAATCGCTCTGTGGGTGCCGGTGCCTCGGTCAATCGCTCGACATGCTTGAGTGTCAGTAGGGCACACCCCCAGATGGCGATGATGATGGCCGCGCAGGCGCATATGACCATGGGTCCATAAGCGGCTGGGTCGAGTTGCCCGGGTACCAGTTGCCCATCGGTTGCGCGTACTCGCTCTCCAGCAAAGAAATAACCCCAGGTGGAAATCGCCACCAGTGCGCCGGACGCCGCACCAATGATTGTGTTGGCACTGAACAGTTGTGATCGTTGAAACTGGTCCTTGGATAACTCGCCACCCAGTGCAAGATGCGGGACATGGTAGAGCGTTAGAAATGCTCGACTTAAAATGGTGGTGAGGGCTAGCCAGATAAACAGACCGAGCTGGTGACCGCCTTCAACGAAGCCTTGGGGGGGATTGAAAATACAGTAAACCGTCAGGGCAAGCGGCACCGGCGCGACAAACATGAAGGGGTGTCTGCGACCATACTTTCCACGCCATCTGTCCGAGATTATGCCGACAACAGGGTCGGTAAGTGCATCACCCACCAGGGCAAGCATGACGGCGATACCGATTAAGGTGTTCGATAAGCCTATGACTTGATTATAAAAAATGGTGATAAAAGTATTGAAAAGCCCCATGTAGATGGCTTCCGCCATTGCGCCGGAACCAAAGGCGAACTTTGTACCAAAGCTCAGACGAGTTGAGCCGACGTGCGTGTTGTCAATCACAGCTAGCGAATCCTTTTGCTCAATGGGGTCTTCGGCATTGACGAAGAAAAAATATTGCCTCGTTATTATTGTTAAGCTTTAATAATAATTGTAGTCTGACTTTAATAGTTTTGCACGAACTTGGGGCCATGTCTGTCTGAATCGTTAAGCCACACTGGGCGCTTCAGAGTTTGGGTGAGAATACAGAAATACGAGGCCAGCCGTTTTTGAGACGTGCTTGAAAAGGGTGAGCTGAGGTGCCGTGGGCTCCGTTTGAGTGAGCGGTACAGACACATTAAATAAGATGAGGAGAAGGGTATGTCACATCGCCAAGGCCGTGTTATTCATGACGCCGACAGCCATATTATCGAAGGCCGCGGTTGGTTAGAGAGCTACGCGACTGAGTATGTCAAAACTCATTTAGACACGGGTGCTTTCGACCTCAATATGAAGGCCTTAGACCCGTTGATGGCAGCGGCCGATAAGCGGCTTGCGGGCGATGATCCGACGCTTACCGAGGCACTGAAGTCCAACATCTTTGCCCACCCCGGCAAGCGTAATATGTGGAGTGCTTTCGGTGCGGTTGAGAAGGCTGAGCGCGGTGCTGCCCTGGATATTATGGGTGTCAGCTCACAGCTTATTTTTCCGTCAGTGGGTGCCGCTCGTTTTTCCCGATCTAAGGATTTGGAGGTGGTGTACGGTGGCTGCGATGCACTCAACCGAGGTATGGCGGACTTCTGTGCGGATGATCCGCGACTCATGTCAGTGGGCTATATATCACTGCGGGACCCGGAGCGGGCACAAGTCTCACTCAAGTATGCGCTTGAGCTGGGCATCAATGCTATTTGGATTGGCAGCGATGCGGTGGACGGTCGCGCGCCTTCTC
>Ga0209632_10006013_pt1 | contig 10371 bp, 3 predicted proteins | sample COG_10_FD_184754 | JGI IMG/M metagenome (GOLD analysis project Ga0209632, IMG submission 184754) | Pelagic Microbial community sample from North Sea - COGITO 998_met_10 (SPAdes) (version 2) | ecosystem: Environmental > Aquatic > Marine > Neritic zone/Coastal water | place: Helgoland, sampling...
TTGCATCTAACTTCGGTTAAAAGTTTTTGTCCTGCCATGAGCTGCTCTGGTACCCGTATTGGTACCCATTTTGCAACAGGATGCTGGTGAACACCAGTGAAGTCAGGTAAAGTAAAGTACCCGTTTTTATTGGGCTTAAAGCAAATAATGATATCTTGGTGAACTGCAGTAACCCCGAATTTGGCGGACTCTCTCTCCGCCAAATATCGATATAAATCAATAATTTATATCGATTTCAAGATCACGTATAACCACCCGTACGAAAAAAATCCCTCTTTCAATTTCACGCAATTACAAGCAATCGAACCCAGTTTAGAATCTGAATTATCCGAGACCTTAGCAGAGCGGGTCCTTCCGGAGCCTTCATGTTGGAGGGTAATTCGAGGTGCCGCTAATTCCTAGTGAGCCAATCACAAACTTGATAATTTCAAATCGCTCGAAATAACTAAGCCCTAATCCGTCCCAAATCAGCTAAACGGCTAGCCGTGTATTTTTAATGCCATTTTAGGACACCTGTTGTTAAGTCTAACTATGGCCGCTTCGACTATGACAAGATAAAGAGCCTTTAGATTAACCCACCTAGAAATGTGTAACTCAGAATCAGGAGCAGAACTTTGAAGAAGGTTTACAAAGCTGTGTCAGATGAGTCAATCGAGCGAAATGAACAATACGTATCTAACATCCCGTTAATAGCCAGAGAATGGGATCACTCAAAAAATGACGGAATCAAACCTTCCATGGTGACCATTACGAGTTCATCTAAGATTTGGTGGAAGTGCGATAGGGGCGAAGACCACGAATGGCGTGCCACGCCCTATAACAGAATAAAAAATGGCAGTGGTTGCCCATTTTGTGCAGGCCAAAGAGCTAACTTGACGAATAACCTAGCGCTTACTCGCCCTGAGTTACTTCCCAGCTGGGACTATGAGGCAAATGACAGGCATCCCTCTGAACTTATGTCTGGATCAAATTATTTGGCTAACTTCAAGTGCTCAAAAAACATTGACCACAGCTGGCAACAAAGTCTCAGGCTAAAAAAGATTGAGTGTCCACACTGCTTTGCACAGGAAAAATCTGTATTTGGAAAAGCACCTCAGTTAAAAACAGAATGGGATTTTGTGAGAAACGAACGACGATCGCTCAACCCATCGAAAATTACCGCTGGCAGCGGAAAAAAAGCGTTTTGGGTCTGCGCTAAAAGTAGCGCGCATAGATGGGAAGCGAAAGTCAGTCACAGAGTAAGGGGCAGTGGCTGCCCATACTGTGCAGGACGCTTAGCAACCGCCGAATCAAACCTACTTACCGATGCGCCTGAAGTTGCCCAGGAGTGGGATCCAACCAAAAACGGGGCTACATTACCTTCAGAGGTAAAAGCAGGCAGTGGAGTTAAACGGTGGTGGATTTGCCCAACCGGCCATTCGTATACGGCGACCCCCGACTCCAGAACAAGATCCAGCGGGGGCACTGGGTGTCCAAAATGTGCGCCATCAACTAGCTCACCAGAAATAAGAGTTTACGCTGAGCTAAGTTACTTATTTCCTTGCGCAGAACAACGGGCCAGAGTTAACGGAGCAGAGCTTGATGTTTGGTTACCTAGTGTGAACGTAGGGATCGAATACGACGGGGCTTATTGGCATAGGAATAAGAAAGAATCAGACATGCGAAAAACCCAGTTATTGGAGAGAGCCGGCGTTCGCCTCATCAGACTTCGAGCAAGTCCGCTCAAAAAAACAAAACCTTATGATGTTTTATGTGATGGAGACAATGTCTCCAAAAATGAAATCCAAACGCTACTTTACAAGCTTCTTGATCTTAATGTGATAACAGATGAAAGAGTAAAAGATTATGCCAGTTATTCCGATTTTGTTAACGATGAGGAATATCGACGAATTCTAAGCTACATGCCAAGTCCTGTACCCGAGAAGTCTCTTAGCGTATTCGTCCCTGAGTCCATTAAATTATGGGACTACCAAAGTAACCATCCACTAGTTCCTGATAACTTCACTCCAAGCTCGAATAGATCGGTCAGTTGGCGATGTGACCTTCATCCCGATCACAAATGGAAGGCTTCAATTAATTACTTCCAGCGACTTAGGCAGTGTCCGTTCTGCGCTAAAAAACGTCCTTCTACCATCTACAACCTTGAAATAACTTATCCTGAAATCGCATCGGAGTGGCATCCAACAAAAAACACTGGCTTACCATCTGAGATATTGCCTAATTCAAGCAAAAGGGTCTGGTGGCGTTGTCAAAACAACTCATCTCATGAGTGGGAAACCACACCAAATAATAGAGTTAGTCGAGGTAACGGATGCCCTGTGTGCTCGGGTCGCGCCGTTGGAGCAGAAAATAATTTAGCGAAAACTCACCCCGACCTACTGAAGTCATGGGACTACTCAAAAAATAAAGTGAGCCCGACAGATCTTAAATCAGGATCAAACAAGAAGGTCTATTGGCTTTGTGCTGAGTTTTCTTATCATGGCTGGGAGACATCGGTCGCAAACCGAGTAAAGACTGGCTGCCCGTTTTGCAAAGGGGTAAGAACGCACTACCTAGATTCCGTGCAACATTGTGCACCGGAGCTGCTTAGCGAATTCGTAAGGTTTTCTAGCTCGACGGATCAGAACACTGCACTTTCAGATTTACCGCTCACCTCGTGGCGTCGCGCTAAATGGAAGTGTCGGTCCTGTGGCCACGAATTTTCCGGATCAATTAAAGATCGCTCTAAGGGCAAGGCTTGTAGGAAATGTAACCCTTTGAACCTAAGATACACATTACAGAGCAAAAAACCCGTTCTAGCTTCGCAATGGCACCCCTCTAAAAACAAAAAGAAGCCAGACCAGATCACAAATCTCAGCGATACGACTGAGGTCTGGTGGCTCTGCGATAACGGACATGCCTGGCAGAAGTCGATCGCCGCCAGATGTTCGCGCGAAATGCAGTGCCCTATCTGCAAACAACACCAAGAGATGAAAGTCCTTCGCGAAGAGGCTCTGAAGTACCAAACGAGATGGAACTTCCAAAAACAGTCTAGAAATATCTATCTGAAAGCTCAAAGGAAAGGCTGGTTGGACGAAATATGCTCCCACATGATCGCTCAAAAAAAGCGAGCGGAGTATTGGGATTTTAAGAACTGCCAAAACGAAGCGAAGAACCACAAGAACCGTTCTGCTTTTAAGAAAAGCAATCGGTTAGCTTACAAAACATCATTAGAGAGAAAATGGCTGGATAGATTCTTCCCAAAGTCTTTGATGAGCTAGCCTTAATTGAGGATTCTATTTAATTCCCATCAAACTTTAACGTCAATATAGTAACTATTGTCTATCGAAATGCTTAAAAATATTTTAATTTATTGTCACCCCTGTATTATCACCTTGAACCATAACAACTGTACCTAGAATCTAATGAGCCATGAAGTCGAGTGAATCCGTTGAACAACACCGCTCAATCTATAATACATAACCCCATGACTAAGAATCATGCTCGGTAAATCTGAGGGCCTAGCTGTGAACGGCCCAACCACTGCAGTCGCGCAATGCAAGAGACTTCAAAATAAGCTTAACAATCAGCTAGTAAAAAAACTGGCTAGTGGGGCTAAAAACTCACATTTATTAAAAGGGGCATCCTCGCTGGAGGAGGTTCCAATTCTCTGCTTTCGCGCCAAAAACAGAAAAAGCTTCAACCTCTTAAAACAATCCCGTACTTTGGGGTTACTAACATACATCTGGCCAACTATTTTTGGACGACTGATAAGCTTTTCGCTCTCGATTGGCAAAAATGAATTTGCGGCACGTTTGTTTTTGCCCATTGATAAAGAAATTTCTAAAGAAATAATTAGGAGTGGCCGGCTCCGTTTCTTCGTCACTTACGATTCTAAATCGAGCCCAGTCTTTGAGGCTGATTTCAATTCCGGCCATAACAGCTTAAGGGAACTGGAGTCGTTCTGCGCATCTGAAACTATCTACGCAGATGACGAGCTTGCTTTTTGGTCATTGATGAACCCTACTTTGGGCAAAAATTGGCAAACATTTCTGTCGCAGGAGGACGCATATTTCATAAACAGGGCAAACGTTGCAGCAAAAAAAATAAATCGATTGCAAAATATGTACTCTCAAGAGTACGCGCTGAACTTAGTCTTAAAAAAGTCTTCAGACACGACGCTACTTCAAGAACAATTTCCCTTCATGTTCGAAATTCTTCTGTCGATAACGGATGCATCTAGAAATATCGCTAAGACAGTAAAATTGATAGAGAGATCTTTGAAAGACCCTGCGTTACTAGAGGAGATGATTTCACGGAGGTTCAGCATCTTCGGTGCTGTTGAGGGACTACCAGATGACTGCGTCCTTGTTTTTGACGCTTTTTTTTCATTTTTCCAAATAATAAGTAGTGTTACTAATAATGGCACGAGAAGATTATGGCTTGATGGTGCGACAGTACCTATGCGAGCAAACTTTATAGAGTTGGACTGGCGCGAATTGGCAAAGTGTAATCCAAACTTCTGGTATACCTTCGAAAGATTCGATCCGTCCAGTATTTACCCTTTTGATATCGGACATTTTTTGGCACCTAATGAGAGCGGAATCCATGACGCAGACATATTTTCATCAGTAAGACTGGACTGTTCTGAGGAGGATGCGGAACTGTGCTCTGCTGCTCTGCTGTCAGAGGCAGAGGAGAATAGCCAATGGTCGATTCCATGGGGAGCCGCGGTACAGGTTAATCTCGAAGAATGTGAATTCTTATATTTTTACCAAATTGACTTTGAAATATACTTTGTCTTCCGCGGGCCATCTGGATATTTGTATGGAGCGATAAATACTAGAACAGGAAACTTTGCATTTCCTGAGTTATTTAATCGTCATCCCGATACAACAACAAACACGCCCAATGTATCTGAGAATACAGAAGCTCGATCCGCTATTAAACTTCTTGTATGCAGCGTTGTGCGCGATTTTTTAGTGGTAGACCAGAGAGAGAAAGTCTTCTCTACAAAATCGAAACGGCCAATGGCGAAAAATTTCAATCATGGAGACAATAAACTCAATGTTATATATCTTCCGCGAGTCCGCTATCTAAATGCGAAAGCAGGCCCCTTACTGCACTCTTTTACCGAATGGGGAGAGAAAACTCGCCACAAGGTGCAGCCGCATCTAAGACGAGTCCACAATTCGTCGAGAGCTCAGCAATGGCTTGCAAAATCATATGGAATAGAGATACCTCGCGGTTTTACTTTCGTCCGACCTCACTCTCGTGGGGGCCTTACAGAACCCAAAAGGGCAATCTACCGTTCAAAGTCCGCTTCATTACTGCTATACCCACAAGTCGAGCGATCTGATACTAAACCCAGATGGTTCGAATTTGAAAAGGATGTCTCAACATTAATGGCTGATCTTGGGTACGAGGTTGACCATAAAGCCGCAAGTCGAAATGGAGATGGTGGCGTGGATGTCTATGCTCATCACAGAGGTAATGATGAGTCCTGGATTATTCAATGCAAATGTTTCTCGCTTGATAGGAAAATAGGTCCAAACTTTATTAGGGAGCTCATTGGTAGCTTGGCGGCATATCCGGCTGGAACAAGAGGCATGTTCGTAACTACAACCTCATTTACAGCAGGTGCTCTAGATCTCGCAGCTGAGTATTCAATCAAAACGATAGATGGTGATACATTCGCGCAAGCTCAAATAGGCTAAGCATTAGAAATAAATTCGAGCAACCTTGCGTGAAGAACAAAATAAAGGAAGCAAGCAACGGTAAGGTTGAACGAGCGTACCATTTCAGCATTGCTAAAGATATTTCGTCGTCGTGCGGCCACACTCTGTAATTAGGGCGAAGAAACGAAAAAAACGGGGTAGAGAAAACGTCAGAGAATAGATCGTAAGGCTGTATGCATTTGGTGAAGCGAAGCCTCCCATCCGTAACCGTTTTTTAAAATAAAATTAGAGATTTTCTTGAGGCCCGCCTATTACTGAGTGACATTACGAGCCAAGAGAAACAGACTATGATATCTGAGGACCATTTCAAATCCTTCGGCATTGCGAAAGAGGAACGCCAGTTAAAGCAGGAATTAGGTGCTCCAAATCGCAAGCAGTATTAGGAAACACCCGGTGAGCACCTGGGATGCGGTAACCTAAAGTCCCAAATCGATACGCGGGCCAGCCCTCTAGACATCCCATCACAGCCACATCCTACTTCTTTGTGCTCTAACGGAACGGCCTCCCACCGTTTTGTGTAGCCATTTCTCAACCAGTTGATTGGTTCTTATTACTATCAGGTAACGGGAACGAATTATCAAAAAAAAGATCAGCTAAATACTCATGAAAGCTGGCGTCGATTTCGTAACTCATTTTCAAACCAATTCCCTGCATCTTCATGAAATTCGGTTGATTTTCTAACTCGTGTAAATCGAAATTTTTACGCTTTTCCTCCCCGTTGTCGGTATTTGGGAAGATAGCGACTACAAAATCCAATGAGGCTCCTGAGGCCTTCCTAATAAAAAGACCGTATTTAACCCAGAAGCTGTCATGGTTTAAGACTTGATTGTTATGCTTAGGATTTAAGTCGGCACCAACCCAAAATTTAGCGTCCATAATTCCTACTCGTCGCCCTGTCGGTCCAGCTATGTCGATGACATAATCCGGAGTGTAGTAAAGGGGGTTGTGTCCAGCAAACATTCTAAGGGGCGAAGAGTCTCTATCAACCTTTGGTTCAAAATAAACATCACATTTTGTCGCATCCTTTTGTAAGGAGATCTGAGCTATTACATCTCTGCGATTAAATTCAGTGCTTACTATTTCAAACCCCATACCTTCAAGTGAACCTACGATTCTATCCAAACAGTAAAGCTCCCATAGCTTGTCGAGACTTTGAGTTGGGTGAGCCTTGCTACCTGAACTTGTTAAGTTTTTATCATCCAAAACATCTAACAACAGTGGCAATAATCTACGATGGGATCGAGAATCACTCAGCCTTCTTGATAAGGTAACCGGCGCTTTTAGTTGGTTATGAATTCCTGACCCAAATCCTGTCTTATGAAGCAATACATCAATTCTCTGGACTATTTCTCGAACCGCTCTTATTGGACCAGGAATCTCCGAATCATTTTCGGCACCCATTCCGATGTACTCGGCGAGAAGTAACTTTGCCTTTACTAAGCCACGTACGATCGTTTCATTTTCCGGGAGATTTCGGGACAAATACTTGGTAGACGAAGTGATGGACTTAGGGCTGTAACGATTTACACCAAATTGAATAATCCCAGAGGGGTCTGTTACGAACGCCTCAGGTTTACGAACCAACATGTTAATTCCTGGTCTGCTGACCTGCATGCCAACTAGATACTTTTCTTGCTTGTGTCGTTGCTGAACTACCGTTAGGAAGAGTTTATTTCTTACAAACAGGTGCTCGGCTTCGCTAACAAATCTGACTGTGCGGCTATAAACAAGCCAAAAACTTTGACGACTGTTTACGCTGTCGTAATCGGACCAAGGCAACATAGAGTTTGATGGATTCAGACAAAAAAGGTCTAGCCAATCCGAGTCTGCAATAACTTGATATAAAGAGTTAAGGTTTTTTTTTGAAAAATCTTGGAAGATGAAATTAATCGAATTTAGTTTATAAAGGCCTTTTTTAGTATATAAATCTAAATCCAAAAGCCCTAAATTAAGCTGTCCAAAGTTTCTCTTGGACAAAGCTTTTGTTTCATACATATAACCGTCAGCATAACCATGCACAGGAGCTAATTCATGGGCCTCGAGCGTGATCTCTTCTCGTTTTAGGATTATTGATCCAGTAATCGGCTCTTCGCTTTGCAAGCGAAAAACAAATTTATGTACGTTTTTTTGGTACTCAATAGTGACTCTGCCAGAATTACCTTGCTGTGGCCCCAGGTTCCGCTCGGCTCTAACAGTAGCCTTACCGTCGACCGATTGACCAAGTGAAAGAAGAGTTACTTTCATTAAATTTTAGATAAAAGAATAATTATCAAGTTCACTTTCTTCCATGATCCGAACAACCTCACTTGCCGACTTCAGGTGGCCACTAGATCTTAAAAATGCTTCTAGCTTTTTAAGCTTCTCTCCATAATCACGCCCGTATCCGCTGAGCATCGGCAAGCAAAAATGTGTGATAGCGCTATCCAAGGCCCCAGCCCGTGAACCATATTCATCAAAATAGGGTCGCGTTGTGCCAAGAAAACTACTAATCGCTGCATACTTTCTTGAAGATATAGAGATTATTTTTCCAAACTCATCACTTTCTTGTAACCGTACTAGGGTATTCCTTTCATTTTCGAGGATATCGCTACCTCGACCAAAAGCCGAGGTTAAATCGAAGTAATTTAGGTCGAAAGCTTCGAGCATATCTAAGTTAGCTTTATCAGAGTCGCTCTCCAAGACCCACGGAGTTCCTTCCAATCTAAATACTGGACTTCTATCCAGGTAACGTCGAGTGAAAGGTTCAACAGAGAAATCACTATTAGCAGTTGCAATAAACCTTAATGTTTCAGGCAAACGCAGGTCTGCATCAGACACACCCTTAATTACAAATGCTTTCGAGCTATCTTCATCGATTGCACCTAAGAACTTTGAAAAATAATGTTCAACCGGGCTTAGGTTAACTTCATCCAATAAAACTAGCGCCAAAGAATTATTAGATTCAGGATGCTGCAGGCCCTTCATTAAACGGTAAAAACCAAACTGATCGGGCTCCCAGTTACCATGCAAACTATTATAAAAGCCAATTATATCGTCGGGCTGGGTCCAGCCCCTCTGTACCTGCAAGTGTACGAAGCGATCAAGGCTCTGCAAATCCAGAGCTTGGGACAACAGACTCGCTATAGAGGTTTTGCCTGACCCAGGCGGGCCAACAAGAGTAAGAATTTTATTCTGTACCAGCATGGTGATTAAAACGAAGAGATCTCTTTCGTCTACGGATCTACCGCTGGCAATTAGGAAATCGTTGATTTTTTCAAGAACAAACATCTGGCTGGGAAGTTTGGTCGCCGTATCTATTCCTGTGTCTATCCGCACATTTCCTGACGAAGGTAACTGAATATTGAAATCTTTAACATGTCGCCTGGGAGGCGCGCCTGTGAGCGCGTCTATTTTCAATTGGAACTGAATCAGCTCTTGGGTGAGTTCTGCTTTTCTGTTTTTAATATCAATGTTCATACCCTGGAGCAGTTCTAGCTTTTCTTGCTCTTCTTGCTCTAAAGTAAGTAACTCGTTCGACTTTGCCCTGACGGCACCCTTTAATTGCTCGAGAGAATCATATTCTCCAAGAATCCTTGCCTTATTTGAAGCCTCTATTTCGAGAGCATCGACCTGGTCTTTAAGACTCTTTAAACGTTCGGTAGTCTCTTGCACATCTTGTCGAAGACTATCTAGCTCTCGCTTCTTAACTTTACCTTCGTTAGTTCTCTCTAGCCCCTCAATCTTCCTTTTTAAATCTGCAATCTCTCCATCCGTTTTAAGTTTTTCACTTGCTCGTTCTTGAGAAATCTTTGCTACTTTCCTTGCAGCATCGTCTTGCTCTTCTTCTCTGACCTTCTCCTTCTCTTTCTCGAGTCTTAACTCGATTTTTTCGGAATCTTCCCGCGCTCCAGCCCATGATGAATCACCTTCTAAGGCCTCTCTTAAAACCTCAGTGGCGATATCAGAACTCAAAATTTCTTGAACAAGTTCTATCGATGTGTCTCGAGAACCTACAACTAAATTCCGAATACGACCTAATCTATCTTCATCTAAAGTATCTTCCAATCCCTCCAGCGAATTAACGGCTTGTTCTAAAGCTTTTATTCCGTCTAATGCAGACTGATCTCTAACCTTGGGCGATTTACGTAGCCTTTGTGAGTAGCTCTTTACTAAGGCTTGGTCAGATATTAAGTCTAAGCACTCAGCGCTTTCAAAGAGAAACGGAGAACACAAAAACTTAAACCCTTCAACCTGTACAATCGAGGATCTGGGTAACTCGTCAGTTCTGATTTTTAGAACGCAGTGACTTAGACCTAGAAGTTTCTCAAAAGCAATAGGTAAGGGCCGAGTGTAAGCTCGATAAGAAAATTCAACCTCTTGAAGTGATGACAAATCCGCCTCAGTGGCAATCAACTGTTCAACTTCCATGGGTCCGTACAAATATCCGCCATCGTCCTCGATCATGAAAGATTCACAAGGTATTCTCGAGCTTCGGCAAGTAAGCGTTGGTTCTGGTATGACGCGGGGTGTAGACGCTGATATGATTGGGATGACATCGAACGCACGTGCTTTTTTCATCTGGTTCTTGTGTGAAGAATATCTCGAGGTATCTTCTCCACTGGAGGTATCAGTCCAGTTGTATGACTCTCCGAGTTCAACTGACCACAAAGGTCCT
>Ga0209632_10006018_pt1 | contig 10360 bp, 7 predicted proteins | sample COG_10_FD_184754 | JGI IMG/M metagenome (GOLD analysis project Ga0209632, IMG submission 184754) | Pelagic Microbial community sample from North Sea - COGITO 998_met_10 (SPAdes) (version 2) | ecosystem: Environmental > Aquatic > Marine > Neritic zone/Coastal water | place: Helgoland, sampling...
CCGGAAGTCCTTCCAAAAAAAAACATCGAAAAAATACACTTTCTCATTTTCCCAAAACAAAACACTTTTACAAAACCCAAAAAACTCAAAAATTGCGTAAATACCGCAAATACCAAAACAAAACCGATAATTATTTTGGATTTTTCATAAACAAACACAATATAAAATAACCTTGTTTGCGTTTGTTGTAAACACAATAAAATCAAGAAAAAACGAAAATAAAATTATGGAATTATCGGTAAAATCGACCAAAAATCGATTAGTGCGCTCTAATTATACAAAATAAAAAACGACAAAAAGTATATTTATTTTTGTTGTAAATTCCCAATTCCCAATTCCAAATTCCCAATTCCAAATTTCAAATTCCCGCAATTTCTGAGAATTCGGATTTCCGGAAGTCCTCCCAAAAAAAAAACATCGAAAAAATACACTTTCTCATTTTCCCAAAACAAAACACTTTTACAAAACCCAGAAAACTCAAAAATTGCGTAAATACCGCAAATACCAAAACAAAATCGATAATTATTTTGGATTTTTCACAAACAAACACAATATAAAATGACTATGGATGCGTTTGTTGTAAAAACAAAAAAATCAAAGAAAAACGAAAATAAAATTATGGAATTACCGGTAAAAATGACCCTGAAAACGTCGCGCTTCGCGCTCCTGGGCGGCCTTCGGCCGCCGTTCTGGGGATTCGATCGATACAAAGAACTACAAAAAAACATAAGTGCGCTCTAATTATGAAAAACTACAAAATATATATTTGTTTTTTTTGTAAATTCAAATTCCCGCAATTTTCGAGAATTCGGATTTCCGGAAGTCCTCCCAAAAAAAAACATCAAAAAAATACACTTTCTCATTTTACCAAAACAAAACACTTTTACAAAACCCAGAAAACTCAAAAATTGCGTAAATACCGCAAATACCAAAACAAAACCGATAATTATTTTGGATTTTTCATAAACAAACACAAAAAAAAGTAACCTTGATTGCGTTTGTTGTAAAAACAAAAAAATCAAAGAAAAACGAAAATAAAATTATGGAATTACCGGTAAAATCGCCAAAAAAAATCTTGTCGCGCTTCGCGCTCCATCGGGAATCTGATCGATACAAAGAAACAAAACAAAAAACCACAAAACAATAGAATCATGTTCATTGTAAATTCAAATTCCCGCAATTTTCGAGAATTCGGATTTCCGGAAGTCCTTCCAAAAAAAAACATCAAAAAAATACACTTTCTCATTTTCCCAAAACAAAACACTTTTACAAAACACAGAAAACTCAAAAATTGCGTAAATACCGCGAATACCAAAACAAAATTGATAATTATTATGGATTTTCCAACAAAAAATAAAAATATAATGAGACTGGATTATGTGTTGGATTTGGAAACAAAATATCAAAAAAAACAAAAATGATATTTTGAAATTACCGCGTAAAATGGCGTAAAATGCCATATATTTTTGTGGGTTTTATGGATGAATGGGATCGGTCTTATATTTGTTGTACCACATCTCGACAAATTCCACCACATATGTGTGTATATTTTCAAAATATGGATCTTCCATACCAAACACTTGTATGATTTCTTGAACTACTTCTGTCATAATATCTTCAGATCCGGACTGGATTGCCTGTATCACCACATTTCTATGCGTATCAATAATCGCTTCCAATATAGTCTTGTCGGCGTGTATCCAGTTATAATCACCCAATGTAGATTCTTCAAGCGAGACATTGACCCCGTTCTCATATAGGTACTTCCCCCAGAAATCACAACCCGATTCGCTGAATTCCAATTCAAACCGGATATCCGGGTATTTACTCACCACGATTTGTAACCAACTCAATGGAGGTGACCACGCAGTATCAAACGAATACACAAAGGAAGTAAATTGTCCTTCAAAAGAGACACGGATCGCCTCCCATTTCGTTCCCCACATAGAATCATTGTCTTCGTTCTCCGGGACAGGAACGAGTTTGTCAAACGATAAGATTTGTGATTCACTTTCATAATTGTCGTCGTAGAACGTCTGCAATCGCGTTGAATTGGCGCATGACAAAGTAAGTGTATTTTCACAATAATTCGGCATATACTAGAACTAGAAGTTACCTATTTATGTGAGTTCACAATGTGTTATTTGGCGAAATACACATAAAAATAATAGTCGAGTCTATGGTAACCAAGAATGACTACTTTTGTTTCTTGTATTTTTGAGACAATAATATCCGAGGAAATCCAGGAATATTCCGATACTCACTACAAATATGCAAGACTTGTCTCACAATGGGGAGAAGCAAACGTCTTTTTAAAGGTATATGTAAAAGATCCGAGACTCCGGTCGTTCGTCCACACCCTTGTGAAAGACAAGCCTCATATACAAGTCGCGGATTTGACGGATATCCGGGACGAATCATGGGCATCCAATATCGATTTGGACCAATGTGTGTTGCCGGAGAACCGGAATAAGGAGAAAGACACACGTACCCATATTTGGAATACACTACACAAATATCCGTGTTTGGCGCATTGTGTAATGGAAAATCCGTTCCAAACCGCGTACTTTGCGTATATGGATTCCGATGTATTTGATTTGTTTCGTGATCGGCGTACCATCGGGTATATCCGCGAACACTTTGGAAACAATTCGTTGTTCATGGAAAATCCGCACGGGTTATATATCCCAGGGTGTTGGGGAAAGCTCGACCCCATGTTTGTGAAAAGCCCGGAATATAAACATAATATTCATTGGCGGTTTTGTGGTGCGTTTGTGTTTGGTGCAGCACATACGATTTTGTCGTTTTACGAGATTTACAAACAGTATTTTGAGACATATATACAACAAACCGATCATTGTTTGTCATGGGAAGTGAATTATTGGGCGTGGTTGGAGGCGGTTGTGGGGGATCAGACACGAATACAATGGTATGCGGGGGATCACAACGATACATTGATTCGCGTACCGAGAACGTATGGATATCATGTGTTGAAACGAGTGGCGACAGAATACAAAACCCATAAATATGAATATCCGGATTTGTCACCCTACCGACCGATGTCGGCGAGTCTCACTCCCTACAAAGGACAATATATCATGAATACCCGATATGTAAACTACTGGATCTATGACAGTGGGGCATATTGGTACCCAGAAGACGAACACAAAATCCGGACGAAAAATGTATGCTCGGTGTTTTCGCCGGAGGATAGTATGACGCACCCGACGTGTTTTCACGAGACACAAGAACGGTTTCCGCCTCCGATCGTGAAACGCGCCAATGTCTTTTCAGAAGGAGTGGAAGACATTCGGTTGTATGTGTCTCAGAAAACGGGGAAATTGATGTTCATTGGCTCGACATTGGGATATAGTTATACAGATAAAATCCGGATGATTGTGGGGGAATACCATGTTCTAAGTGAAACGACAGAAACAGAAACAGAAACAGAGACAGAAACAGAGACAAAAGATATCGTGAAAACATTGAAAATCAAATATGCATATCTAACAAATGCATGCCTGGTAACAAGCCCATACGATCAATGGTGTGAGAAGAACTGGTGTCCGATTCCGATGAGAGAAGGCGAGGATGGGTTTGTGTATAAATGGCATCCGTTGGAAATCGGACAGCTGGTGGAAAGGAATGGGACATATGATTTGAAGATTGTCCATCGTGTACCCACAAATACGGAGATATTTGGCAAAGTCAAAGGATCGACGCCGTTTCGGAAACATGGGGAGAATCAGTTGATGGGTATGGTACATTATAGCGAAGAAACAAACCCACGACAGTATTATAATCGTATTGTGGTTTTGGATGCAGAGACGTTTGAAGTGATACAATGTACAGAATCGTTTTGTTTTGAACAAACAGGAGTGGAGTTTTGTATGAGTATGGAAATCTTGGATACGAAATTGGTGTTTTGGATCTCGCAACGAGACCGTGATCCGATGATGATTGAGATGGAAAAGACGTTTTTCGATGACAAATGGATTGCGTTTTAGAATCATGTTTTCAATGAGTTGTATGAAAATATGATTGTTTCGATGGGAGATTAACGTCTGCGTTTGTGTTTGGTGCTTCGTTTTCCCTTTTTACTACGCTTGGAGGATTTTTTCTTGGAGGATTTTCGCTTGGAGCGTTTACCGGCATTTTGAATATCAATGTTTGTTATGCTTAGTTCATTAACCCAATTTTTTTCTAGTTCTTTTTTTGCACCGTCAATGTTTTGTAATTTTATATCAAAATTTCGTATATCATCTGAATATAAATATGATGCAGCAACCTTATCTGATACCAATCCGGTCTTGGTTGAATCAAGCTCATGAATCGTGAGCAGATGTGTTTTTACTGGTAGGTTTGCGTTTTCCTCTATACTGGTTATAGAAGTACCATTTGTTGATAAAGTCATTGCTGTGTCATATTGTTTTAACAAATTAGCACGTGATTGAAATGGTATACTTTTGATTGATTTTGATAATGATTCGAAATTTGAACTATACGCAGTATCATCATCGGATACTTGTTTTGCTAATTTGTTGACAAATGCGGCAAGTGCATTGTTATATTCTGTTTCGTTTATCAATTCCTCAATTGCCTGTAGTTCGTTACGCAATTCTTGAGTTGAACTAGTTGTCATAGATTCTACTGAAGATGATACAGAAGATTCGTCTGGAGTACTGTCCAAATCTGTTGACATTGATCTTTTTGACATTCTTTATATATACTATTCATAAAATAATTCTTTCTTTTTCAAAATCGTGCGAACCGATTTCATTGAACCATTCAACTGACATTCGATTTAATCTTACATCATAATCTTCGATACGTGTTTTTTCTAAATCATCTATTCCGTTACACTGGATTTTAAAACACCTTTTTCTGTAAGGGTATAACTTTTGATTCGAGGTTTGCCATGAACCATCTTGCCTTTTTCATCGATCGCAGATGATGTATTCCTAAATGTAACATCTGCAGTCCCATCGATTCTCGCGTCTGATTCTATTTGTTCTGGTTCTTTTTCTGTTTTCGTTTCTAGTTTGTTTGTTTTTGTTTTTGTTTTTGTTTCTGGTGTCGTTGGGTTTGGGTTTGTTTTATGTATATCATCGTTCAGTTTTGCTAAAATCTGTTCTAATATTTCATCGCTAAGTGTGGGTGGTTTGACATCTTTTGGTTGGTGTTTCCATATGTCACTATTGAGTTTTGCTAAAATCTGATCTAATATTCCCTGACTAAGTGTTGGGGATTGTAGAGTCATGTATATATTACAAAGGTATTTGTCTTTGTATATTATAATCGTATTGGATCATTTATGCCCGTGAAGATTTGAAATTGGACGCCCAAAAGGATGTTGTTTCAAATCGTTACTGGTATCTGACCCTTAAATATTGACCATGTCCCATTTTAAATCTTCAAGGGTTTATATACTTTCCTTGGAGTTTTTAATGCACACATTTTCTCTCTTTAAATTTTTATGTTCTGTTTAAATACTTATCTATGATTTTTTTTCGTTTGGCGTTTCATTCCATTTGCGGTCGTATCTAATGCACTATCCTTTTCTTTTTTTTTACTGGTTTGCCTTCCAGATATTGTGGGAGTTTCGGGTTCGGATTTGGGTTTAGGTTTTTTTGCTGCTTCTATTTGGGTTTGATTATTCATTACATCAAATAAACTATTCTCATTTTTAAAAACTTGTAACGTTTTATCATCGACATAAACATGGTTATAATTAACGGCTATATCCTCACTAGTTTCACTTGTTTCACAAATATGATTTGTTGTGCCAAATTTTGCAAGAGAATCTGTAAATGTTAAAGTACCGAGAGTAGTTGTCGAATTATGATTATCTATAATATCTACCAACTTACTAATCATATTGTTAGTTATATTTTTCTTTGCATTCATATTTGAAATAATTTCTTTAAATGATGAATGATTTTGAATTGACATAGTATCTTTTGCAAAGTTTTTGTTAGGATCAGTAGATCTAATATCTTCTACTATTTTTTTTAATTCTTTCTTTATAGCATCGTTTACTGTATCTTTGTTACTATTCGAATTAATTAATTTTTTCAATTTATTTACATTGATGTAAGGAGTATTTGGTGGATTATCAGTGCCACGTCTGATATTAAAAACTGTAAAAATAGAAATTTGAATGTTTTTATAAAAGGCTTCTATGGCTGGTTCTGAACTTATAGTCTTTCTAATTATATTCATAATGACTGAATTTACTTCAATAGTAGATGTGTTTTTATTCATAATTGTAAAACATTTCATTGTATCATTGCAATATTCTGGATTACATGAATTTTCAAGTAAAGGTAATGTATAAGGATGTCCCCCGGATTTTGTGATCATATAAGTATTTATATCTTCTCTCAATCGCCGTAAATCTTCATTAATATAATAACCTTCGAATTTTCTTTCCTTCACCATTTTCTGTAAACTGGGGATACTTTTAATAAACGTATTAAATGGAATTGTAGATTCTGCAAATTTGTCGACAACTGATATTTTTATAAAATTGTCACGAACCTTAATTTTATTCACTAGATCAGGCTGTATATAATCAGTTATATGTGTTTTTAAAATTGAATTTACATTTTTTATTAAATCAATACGTGCTGCTTCAAATACTTGGTAATTCTGAGTGATGAATGGGGTGTAGGTGATGTAATAGAATGAATACAAAAACGCAAAACATCCATCTATTCCTTCTTTGTTGTAGTGATTAATTTTATCTATATGAGCAGTGACTGTATTTGTGATGTAAGTATTTGCTGCATTAATCAATTTGTTTACTTTTGTTACTCTCTCATCTGTTATATGCTTAATAATCGTTTTCAGTTTTTCAAACAATATTTTATATATTTTATTTGATTGTGTATTTTCATTTATATCATTCAATGTTTTATAGTCATTTACAAAATTGGTTATTCCGTCTTTACTTAGACATTTAACTTTTTCGTCTAATATTTTCGATGTATCATAATTAATTTGGGCCAAAATTTTCCCATGTGTAGTTTTGTGTTGGTGGAAGTATCTATCTCCTGAAATTACATACGGTTCCATTGCAGATGATCTACTATTTATTACCTTAGTATCTATAAAATAACCTCTATATGTAAATATATCATTGTCACTTTCAGGGGTAAGACTGTTATTTTGATGTTTAGGTTTAGGTGCTTCTTTTTCATGTACCAAATCCCATAAATACCCTACCAACGATTTTTGAAAATCATAATTTTTATACATTGCATCATCATCGATTTTAAAATTATTTGGAAATTCCTTTATAAAATTATTTGGAAATTCCTTTATAAAGCTGGTAATAGTGTTTATTAGGTCGGGTGTTTCCTTTACATTTAATAGTGATTCTTTTGCAATTTTAATTTCATAATCATCACCTGTATATTTGTCATTCAAAATACACGTTTTGTCAATTGGTCTTAATAATATTTTGGCTTTATCTGTACCAATTATTTTATTTCGTATCAAATCATTAAGCATTTCTCTGTGCAGCTTGTTCTTAGTTCCATCATTAAACTGAAGTAATGCTTGTATTTCGAAATTCCTATATTTTTGTTCAACGTCGATTTCGATAGGATATGTTGGGATAGATTCTGGTGAAGAGTTAGAATCTTTATATTTACTTATCTTATGATTATCATGGAATTTTTTTAATGTATGAATACTGTTTTCATTGAATGTATTTTCTACACCAGCCAAATCACCAATAATTAACTTCCCTTTTTCATTTCCACCTTCCTGTTCAAAACTGAAAATACTGATAACGTGGGATCTAGAACTATTTGGATTATTCATAGTTGGTCTTTCTAAACGATTTTCACTAATAATGTAATTCATGACATTTTCAAAATAATTTTTATTTGTTACAAAACTCTTAGCAGGTTCTTTATCATTTCCCCTCGTATCATGATTAAATGTGTTAACTTCATTATTAGTAAGTATATAATATCCTTTTTTTTTTTTTTGATCGACCACCTTCCACTCAAATGTCATCGATTGACGCACTTTCGCAATAAGATGGTGTCCATTGTCTTTATCCCCGATTTTATATTCGGACAATAAATTCTCATTTTGTTGAAAATTTCGTGGGCCTTCAGTATTTTCTTTCATATAAAATTCATAAGATCGTACAGAAAATTTGTTTTTTGATGCAAGTTTTTCTACCATGTGACTAACGATTCCTTTTTCTATGTTTTCTTCGCCATTAACCTTTTCTATCCCACCAAATAGCGATCTAGTTTTACCAGCTCCACTAGAACCGTAACCTAACATAAAAACATTTTTTCCTTTGTTAATCAATGAAAGTATATTATTGTTATCCGCATCCGGATCATTGTCCTTACAAATAATGTCATGATTTGCCATTTGTTCATTAGTATCCTTCGGACCAAAGATATGATTAAAAGGACCAAAAAGCCCGTATTCAATATCGTTATTTTTAATTTCCTTGCCTGGTTCAATATAATCCTCGTTTTTATTAAAATACTTAATTGTATCATTTTTATACGCAAGAAGCATACTAGTTTGTTGTTTGTTTAAAAATGGTTCATATCTAGCACGATTATAATGGTAAGGATGCGCATGAAGTGGTTTTCCGTTTTCAAATGTATAATTATTAATTTTTATAATTGTTAAAATTTTATTCTTATTTATGTTTTGAATAATTTGTTTCAATGTCAACGGTTTGTTTTCATCTACATTGTCGTTAATACCCAGTGCATTCTCTATTGTTATATCTGTATTAATGAATGATTTAACATTAGCATTAAACATTTCAGGGTTTTTGAAGATCATGTTATTTTTGTCAAGATATTTGAAAAACGTATATAACCGTAATGCAAGATAGAAACGAATATCTGCATATGTTATATTCTGTGATTGTGCTGCTGAAAAGTAATACTTGTACATAATGATTATATCAACAATGTTATAAATGATCGGGTATACAGTTTGTTTGGAATTCTTCGTCAAATAGGAAGCATCTTCAAAGTTTGCCAAAAACGTTGAATAATTTGTATGATAATCTGTTACTTTGTAAGGATATGTATCAACATTCATTGCCTTATTTAAAATTTCGGATTTTGTATTACTCGTGTATTGTACACTCCCATCAATAAACATCAACGATATAATATCTTTATAGAAATCTGTAATCTTTGTATATGTAGTATTGGTTCCCCCTTTGGTATACCCTCCTTGTTTTTTTTGATTTGAGCTTAAATCTGTCTTTGTGAACAATGAATTCAAAAATAAATTTAAATTTTTGTGTTGAATTGGGATTGCAAATATATATTTGAAACCATCATTAAAAAGGTCAAATAGTTTTTTTATGTTTTCATCTGTATATTTAGTAAGTGTGTCTGTTTTGTCTTTCAAAGTTTGGTTTATAGTGACTACTTTCATTTCTTCATTATCAGGTTTCTCATTTAGAATTCCTTCAATATCATCCCTAAACGGTGCAAGTAGTGGTTCTTTGTTATTGTTTACTTGAGCTTGTATTATCTGATTTGTGTGTTGAATATCTTTCATATTCGATTTAAGTTCTTTAATATCAATTGTTGAGGCTGCTTCCTTTTCTTCCTTCTCTTTCCTTTCCTTTTCTTCCTTCTCTTTCCTTTCCTTTTCTTCTTTCTCTTTCCTTTCCTTTTCTTCTTTCTCTTTCTCTTTCCTTTCCTTTTCTTCCTTCTCTTTCCTTTCCTGTTCTTCTTTCTCTTTCCTTTCCTTTTCTTCCTTCTCTTTCCTTTCCTGTTCTTTTTGAGCGTCTTTCAAAGATGTTACCTTCTTGCGTCCCATACGCCCTCTTACAACTGCACTTAGTTTCGTTGCTGCGTTCTCGGCAGCGATACGGGCCAACTCAGCCTCCTCTGCCTCTTGCTCTGCTTTCAATCGAGCCGCTTCGGCTTCCGCCCTTTCCCGTGCCTCCTTTGCAGCTTTGTATTTCTGTCGAGCAAGATTGCCTTTGGCTAAAGCACCTAGCTTCGTCGCGGCCTCTTCTTCTGCCTTCAATCGTGCCTCCTCTTCAGCAAGGATGCGAGCCTCTTCTTCTGCTTTTGCGCGAGCGTCTTTCAAGGATGTGACCTTCTTGCGTCCCATACGCCCTCTTACAACTGCACTTAGTTTCGTTGCTGCGTTCTCGGCAGCGATACGGGCCAACTCGGCCTCCTGTGTCTCTTGTTCTGCTTTCAATCGAGCCGCTTCGGCTTCCGCCCTTTCCCGTGCCTCCTTTGCAGCTTTGTTTTGTTCGACTATCGCCCGTTGGTCGACTCGAATCACTTCGGCAGCATTGACCTTAGCCGCTTCTAATAATTTCAGTATTTCAGATTCA
>Ga0209632_10006024_pt1 | contig 10351 bp, 6 predicted proteins | sample COG_10_FD_184754 | JGI IMG/M metagenome (GOLD analysis project Ga0209632, IMG submission 184754) | Pelagic Microbial community sample from North Sea - COGITO 998_met_10 (SPAdes) (version 2) | ecosystem: Environmental > Aquatic > Marine > Neritic zone/Coastal water | place: Helgoland, sampling...
TTTTTTCGACCGACTAAACTCCGTGACGACATTGGAATTAAGCTGAATCGAAGCGACGTTCGCATCGTGGTCGCATTCAATATGTAAATTAGACGTATGGCTCGAATTCCCGGCCCCGATTTCTATGCTCATACTCTGCGTGTCGACGACGATATTCGAGGTCGCCCCGCGGTAGATGGCTTGGTTCATCCCCTGATAATCGAGTATACCGTTCTCGGCCATTTCTATTATGAAGGGAGGTTTTTTTAAATGAAAAAAGTCCGAAGGACTTTGTTTAAATTTCAGTTTCGTCCCATGATTGGGTTTCTTCGTTCCACGTGTACATTTTATCGTCCGAAGGGTGTGGAATTGGGGGTTGCCAGGTACACGTATCGTCGAGGGTCCACGAAGGGAACGGTTGAGGCGTCGAAAAGTTGTCCTTATCTTGGTGGTAGGTGTACCCTATCCCGGCATAGTTTTTACCCTCTGTGTTTTTATACGTTTTCACCCACGTTCCATCTAACTCGTACTCACACCAAAGTCGACTCTTCGCGAGAATAACTCGAATAACTTCATTGGTTTGTGTATTTAGTTCCGCGAAAGAAGGCATACTTATAACAAATATCTTATTATGACGATTCCCGAGCCACCCGATGCACCCCTTGAATGAGCCCCTCCACCACCACCACCTCCACCACCTGTATTTGGTGAACCAGAAACCGCGTAGGCGCTCCCGCTGATTCCGGAGCTGGGATTAAAGGATGATCCGCTACCACCTCCACCTTGACCTCCTGTACCATTAACATTGTGACCCCCACCACCACCCCCTCCATAGTAAGTTCCTGATCCACTCGGCCATTGTATTCCATCCCCACCACCCGCCGGACGAGTCCCATCGTTGCCATTCTTTCCAGATTCACCCGCTCCACCTCCACCCCCGGCTATAATATTAGGTGAGGTAACACCATCACCTCCATTATTCCCTAGTCCGTATAAATAGGTAGAATTTTGAGTTCCGGAAGCCCCTGGCCATTGGCCTTGTGACTGCCTCGATCCACCTCCACCACCCGAACCACCGTCTTTTGGCCCCTGTCCACTAACTCGATCGTTACCACCTCCACCCCCACCCAATGCTATAAAACCTAGTGCCGTCGAATTATTCCCACTATTACCCGCTCTATCATTGGCGTCAACAAAAGCACCAAAGTCACCTATTATAATATTATAATCACCCTCCTGAATACTTGTCGTTCCATGGACAACTCCACCAGCGCCACCACCACCACCATCCGTACTAGCACCCGCACCACCACCAGCGACCACGAGGTAGTCAACTTCACCACCACTAATGACTGTGAACGGGTCCGAAGATGTGTATGTATGAATTCTGTATCTACCGCTTGTCGATATAGTTCCACCAGTTGCACTTACCCCGCCGAGGCTTTGCCAGGCATTTCCGTTATACACTTGTAATTTACTGACTGTCGTGTTAAACCGAATCATACCTGCGACCCCGGTAGGTTGTTGTTCTGTCGTACCACTCGGAACGGTTAGGGCACCTGTTCCAGAAAATGTCCCTTCCGCCGTACTCGTAGAATCAAAATCAGATTCTGTGTTGGTAAATATCTCCGATAGTTTTATATTAGATTGAAAATCTTTCGCGTATCGTAGCCAGTGGTGTAATTTCATAGCACCCAAACTAACGGGCGTATACGACTTCGCTAAAATATGATCTGTTATAGAAATAGTATTATTAAGCGCCGGATTACTCGCATTTGCGAGATCTATTATTTTAGCTGGAATAAATGTATCCGAAGCTTTACGTTTACGGAACGTTAATTTATCCTCCGTGTTATCGAATGAAATTTTTGCTTTATCGCCGATCCATAAAGAGTTTTCGCTTACGTACATATCACGAATTTTGTTTTCAGCGGAACCTATATCGTATTGATTATCGACCGAAGGAATCATATGACCCCCTAAAGAGAAGGTTCCACCATTCATTTCAATATTAGATGAGGTTCGAAGAACTTCGACGTTTGCCGTTCCTCGAACATCTAGAGTGTGTGTCGGTGTAGAGGTTAAAATACCCACGTTGGATGTAGACGTATCTACAAACAGATTAGCGGTACCTATTTCTACGTTAGCTGTCGTCTTAAACGCCGTGACTCCATTTAAAAATTGAACGGTCGACGAAGTTATGTTGGATGAGGTTATATCCAATTGATCGAGAATAATCGATTTAGCATGAATATTTCCATCGAGTACCCTGAGGTGGGAATCGTGAATATCGAGGAACCCGTCGGTTCCGTTCATTTCTATTATTGAGTGAGAGTATTTTCTTACTTAAAAAAATGCTCGTACATATTCATATGACCACGTGGATTGAAGGTATCATAAAACACTCTGAAACCGAACTAGGCCTCCTAGGCCTCGACCAAACGAACCTGGGTCCTTTGATCGTAGACTTTATCAAGAATCTTCAACAAACACTGGGGAACCAGCCGACCGCTATGAAATCTATCCTGAAAACAACCGCCAATCTCATAGATGGGAAACCCGTTGCCCCCATAACCGAAGCGGATTTTGTAGATGATACGTGTACGAGGTGTTCATACATTTACAAATCCGAAGATGGAAAATATTATAATGACCGAGCGGTCGTGTTTAAGAAAAGCTACGATGATCCGAGTTCACAATATATGTACCAGGGTCAACAAAGGTCGAAACAGGAGATTACCCTACCGTATGTCTTACGTGAGGAGATCGTCCTCATCCCATGATTGGGTCTCTTCGTTCCAAATATACGTTTTTTTCTCGTCGGGATGAGGAGTTGGGGGTTGCCATATATAATTATCGTCAAGAGTCCACGAGGGGTATGGCTGAGACGTAGAAAAATTATCACCACTCGGGTGATATATCCAACCTATTCCCGGATAATTTTTACTCGGAGTATCACAATGTGCGTTAACCCAAGTCCCATCTAGTTCATACTCGCACCAAAGTTTACTTTTCGCTCCGATGACCCGAAGAACTTCGTTGGTTTGAGGATTTATTTCTGCAAACTCGGGCATTCTATATTTATATGAGATATCTTATTATCACTATTCCCGTGCCACCTGCACCACCATTACTCTGATTTCCTCCTCCACCACCACCGCCTGTGTTTACTGTACCATTCTGACCCGAAGTTTGCGTCTTACCCCCCCCTCCGGCACCTCCACCTCCACCTCCACCAATACCACCAAAACCGTCGACATATTGACTATTACTCCACCCACCGCCGCCACCACCACCCGCATAATACGTGGGCGTACCGCTTATATCACTTTGTCTACCGGGACCACCGTCTTGACCCGTACCAAGAGCGGTACCAGTGCGAACACTATTCGGCGGTGGTCCTCCTGCCCCACCTCCACCTCCACCCGTCTCGGTGTTATATAAACCTCTAGAACCATCGTTACCCTGTCCCGATATACCAGTACCACCATTTCCACCGTTATTAGCAGATGGGTATGTACCCCCACCTCCCCCACCCGAACCACCGTTTTGTATTGTTTGATTACCCGAGGCTCTAGACTGCCCTATACCTCCCAAACCACCCCCTGTTGCTCGTATTACGTCGGTACCATTCGGGTTGATAATTACAGAATCCGAACCACTCGATGCATTATTAGACGGAAAGGATGGTGAGCTACCACCAGTCGCTCCAGACCCACCCCCACCCCTCGTGATGGTATACGAACCAGGTGCTAAAGATGGTATTGTTCCAGTCAGCATTCCTCCAGCACCCCCACCTCCACCAGCATCGCTACCACCCCCACCACCACCAGCAACCACGAGATAGTCAACTTCACCACCACTCATCACTGTCAACGTCCCCGAAGATGTGAACGTATGAATTCTATATCCACCGCTGGTTGTCGTGGTTCCACTACCCGCGGATTGAGAGGCGTTCACCCCACCGATGGATTCCCACGCAGTTCCGTTGTAGAATTCCATCTTTCCTACAGTCTCGTTAAACCGAAACATTCCTGCGACCCCGGTAGGTTGTTGCGCCGTCGTACCACTCGGAAGGGTTAGAGCACCTGTTCCAGAGCTTCCTACAAAACCGGCTACTTCAATATTCGAAGTCGCCGTAAGACTTGTAATCGCATTAGAAAATTGGACGGTATTAGAAGTCACATTTGCACCAGGTCCAGAATCTGTTATCGCTTGAAGGGTTGAAGAAATACCCGTTATATTACTCCCATCACCGTACAAATAATCGGCAACAACATTCCCACCCACCTCCACATTCCCACTGGCGACTAAAGAAGTCGTAGGATTCGTAAACTGAATAACATTAGATGTAGTGTTTCCCACATTCGAAACTGCCGCGAGACTATGTGAAGACGCCGCTGAAATCGTATTAATTTTGAGAGATCCACCTACTGAAAGGTTATTTTGCGTGACCACGTTTCCTATGACATTAACGGTTAGTTCCTGACTAAGATCGTTGATTATTTCTGTTGCCGTAAGATTACTTGTAGTGTACCCTAAAGTTAATTCATTCGTTCCTCCATGGTGAATGATTCCTACATTCGATGTAGGACGTTGCATGAGAATACCTATATCAATATTTTGGTCTACATTATTATTAGCTAAACCTATGATTGGATCTTTTAAAAGTTGCGATTCAGATTCTATGAAGAAACGTTCACCATAGACGAACATGTTCCCGGTGACGCTTAAATTGGAATCTATAGATGTAAGACCAGTGGATGTGGTTATGTACGAATCGCGAAGAACTTTCTGTGCATCCACGTATGGTACTTTTTGGGCGGTTAAACCTGATATGGTTAAATTACTTCCAATGACTGCGTTCGCATCGGTGACAAAACCTGTAGTCTCATTCGTAAACTGAATTACATTCGTCGTAGAATTACCAATATTAGCCACAGATTCGAGTGTCGTGACCAAACCCGTTAGTCTACTTCCATCACCTTCAAAATAGGTAGCACTAACGTTTCCGTCTACTACGAGTACGTTAGACCCATCATCATCCACAAACAAATTTGAACCGACACTTAAATCATGACCGGGGTTCGTATTGGCTATACCCACGTTTCCGTCGAAATAAACTTCGTCGACCGTGACGTTTGACCATTGACTTAAGGTTCCTGTTATTGCAGTCGGAGGAATACCAGTTAAACCCGAACCATCTCCATGAAATTGGTGTGCGATAACATTACCGGTAACTTCTATATTAGCACTCGCCGTCAGGGATGTAGGAGACGCTTGGAAATCGATCGCTCCTGACCCACTCGCGATGGTGTATACTGGGGATATGGATACGGAATTTAATCGAAGTGCCGCAGCCTCGACGTTCCCCTCCACGATGAGATTACTTTTTATATCTGTGACCCCATCTGGAGCTATGATAGATCCACCTATTTCTACATTACCGGTCGTGACAAAACCTGTCGTCGCATTCGTAAACTGAAATACTTCATCCGAAACATTCCCGGTAGTTATGAACAGATTCGCACTTCCTATTTTTATATTAGACGTCTCTATGTTAGACGTCCTAAGTGTAGCGTTAGTTATGTCGAGGTAGCCTGTGGGTGAATAGATCGGCATCTCGTCTAGTATTTGTGTAGGTTTTTTCTTACAAAGTGGAACTCAATTTGTAAGAAGTTTGTTTATGGGCTTGGAACGACCGGCCAAACAGGGTTCGCTGGATCTTCGGTTGTGGAGGGAAGCTCGCGGAGGGCTTGGCGGTAGTCTAGCCATGCTTGTCTAATTTCAGGGCTAGAGTGTGGCCAATCGGGGATGGCATACCGATCGGTTTGTTCGAGAAGGGTGTTCCGCTTGGTGCGGAGTTCCTTGAGGGGTCGTTCGTTATTAATTTTTTCACATTCTAATACGAGTTCTCCCCTCTCTGGCTTAGAAACAGTTTCATCATACCATACCAATCCATCATAATCTACACCATGTAATTCCCACTTACATGCCGGGTATAATCGCTGTAAAGCTGGTACTAAGTCCATATACTATCAGTAAATATAATTTACTGTGCAATTTCTACTGCACTTTTATATGAAACCATATTTTCAACATAGGCAGACCCTGTACCACTTTGTGACCTATTTAAATAAAATGGTTGCGAACCAACATACGTAGTGTGACTAAGTAGTTTATATGTGACGGTACCCGTAGTATTAGGTGTATCAACCCACGCAATGGTAATATTAGCCGGCGTATTGGCAGTTTGTGCGTCATAAGGACTAACGGCTATAGTATTCCAGGTGGAACTGGAACTTGTATTTTTATTATATCCGATAAGGATCGAGTCCCTGTATATTCTAAACCCGCTATGCTCAGTGGCTTCGTAGTTGATGGTCCATTGTAATTGGATTTTGGAATTACCAAACTTTGGTGTAATCTGTATCTCTAAAGGGGTTAAATAATACTCAGCGGCACTAGCATACACTACCATATCATGTACTGTATATGAAATACACTGTACGGGTAAACCCGGTGAATACAAAGGTGCCGCGATGTGAAGGGGTTGGGGGTTCGCCACACTCCCATTGCGACCCATATCGTAGAGGGTCTTGACCTCTTCGGCGGTGAGGGCTGTGTCGTAGAGTTTGAAGTTGGAGATGGAGCCGTCAAAATATTCAGAAGTTGGACTGGCAGCACCTATTATAAATTCTTTACTCGTTCCGGTTAAATTAATAGTTGCCGTATCGGTGGCTATTTGTACACCATCTAAGTATAATCTACGAGTACCACCATCGTATGTGCCACAGATATGTATCCAATTACCTTCAGTTGGAATTGTACTGGAAATTAAATTATTACCGTATGTTGTAAACGCTATTTTTCCGTCATTAGCAGTCCCACCTACCTGCCCCGCAAGATATAAACCCGCTGAGTTACCACTGGAATTATCCCCCATCTTGATCAGGCCCCGCCAATTATTCCCGACCGCATCCGGATTTACCCAAATTGACATCGTATAAGCATTTATTCCGTCTATGAAGTTTGCATCATGTTCAATATAATCATTCGTCCCATCAAAGTCAAAAGCTTTCGCACTCGCATCATACGACGCACCATAGAACACCCCATCATTCCCCCTCCCTGACGTATCCCTAACAGCCCCCTCGAAGGTGGGGTTGGTCGAGGTATTATATTCCACCACGAGCCGGTCCCGACGGGGTGTATCGTCAGCATCTAGGGCCGGCCCAATGCGGGGAACTGTGAGGTTCTTGGTGAGGGTCAGTTGGCCATCGTGGAGGACGGATTGACCCTGCTCACGGGTGCCGAAGAGTTTCCATTGAAACAGTGTGACATAAGGCTGACTGTACACGGATGTGATCACTAATCTAAATGTATCAAATGCATTTGACGTGTCAACACCCTTAAAATAAACAGGATTGTATGCGTCTACACTAGCGACACTCGAACCACTCCACGAAAATATGTTAGTCCATGTATCGTTGTTTGTATTTTTAGCCATAATAACACCAGATTTAGACCATCTATCAAGCAAAGTTGGAGATGGTTGTATGATAAACTCTTGAAGTTTGATTTTATATGGAAGTTTCAATTCGATGTAATCTCCTCCATATCCACCTGTTGTATGTGTTCCCTCGTAAGTAGTGTTGGTTCCGGTATATGAACTACCACCGGTCCAATTTGTACTTCCTTTATCGAAATTTTTCCATGCTTCATCACCACTTGCATTTCCGGCTATAGTCTTGGAATATTCTTCACTCGCACTCGCACAAAACTCCCCGTGCCCCTCAAAGTAGGTCTTGTAGCCACTCATAGCCCTAGGAGGAAACTCTTCCAAGTTGTGGGGTTCGTCGAGGACCGCCAACCTTCCTTCTGGTTCCGTGGTCCCTATGCCTAGGCGACCCTTGTGGAGGGTCACGGAGTTTTTAACTCCGCGGAAGGTGTCCTTTTGGGCATCCCAAATCTCGAGGGCTTGGTCCTCCCCCACAAACTTGTCGTAGACCCTAAAGTTGGCGACCTTATCGATGTTCCCTCCACCGATCTGGATGGGGATGGAGGTGGCCTCTTCTGTGCCGTAGAGCTGAAATTGGTAGATTACCGGAAGATTTTGATTTGTCACTTTTCTGATTACCAACCTGTGATATTTATAAAATCCTGTGTTTCCAGATGTATTTACAGTTGCTAAAGTCAACGTGTGAGATCCATTCGCCGTTGATGTATTAGGTGACCATGAAAGCACAGTTTCACCGGAACCAATATCAACCCAATCATCAATACCAGTATTACTTCCTAGTAATACGACTGTATGTGCGTTATAATCAGTCACATAGTCTGTACTATTATAAAGACGATAAGATGTGATATTCACTTTATTCGGGGATTCTAATTGAAGCCATTCACCGTCATAGTCGGATGGACTCGATCCAGCTAATGTTGTAGTCTCAGTTCCATCAGCGTTCCTTGGTGTACCACTACTAGCGTATCCTCCATTTGGTTGCCAACGATCAAGCCGGTGAAGAGAGGATGTGCTAGCTATATCAGTGTATTTATCATCAAAAGCTTCCCAAGCTGGGTAGTTAGGTAAATTTTCATTACTCGCACTCGCCACATACCCCCTTTGGGCCGGGCCAGTTAGGGCCACGTGTGGATACTTGAGAACGTTGGTGGGATCGGGAAGGCGGACCAGGTCGTTCTCGCGGTGGCCTTGGTATGATATCTCTCTGATTGTAACAGCTCCACCCGAACCGGGTGCTGTTTTAACTACTAAAATTAAATATTTAAACCCTTTATTTTTATTATTCTCCATAGGAACTATTTGTGGTGTGACGGTCGTGAAATCGAGATTTGTCGTGACATCTTTAAGTAAATACCATTTCTGATTATCATTACTACCTAATATAGCTACTTTTCCCGCTCGTCTGTTATAGTTAAGCGTGCAATTTATAGAAATCGACTCAACTCGTAATTTATATGGAAGTTTTATTTTATTCCAGTGACCTCTATGCGAAGTACCAGTTTCATCTACAAATGTGTCGGGATTACCTCCCGTGTTATCTTTTGCGAGATAATCACCAGTTGTTTCAAACGATGCGGCGGCGTCGATGGTCGTCCCCCAATTGTGTGTCGCATCGTTGTTATCTATACCATCATAAGCTCGCCAAGGGTCTCTTTCATTATTTGTGGCGGTGTAAAAGTTATTCGCACTCACCACATACCCACCTTGGGAGTACCCCGTCATCGCGAAGGGTGGGTAGTCCCCGAAGGTATCTTCGGCTTGGTCCTCCAAGACCTTCCGTCCATCGAGGTAGGCGACTCTAGACCCACCTTCACCTTGGTATGCATAGGTTAGGTTGTGCCACGTGTTCGATTGGAGATTCAAGTTTTGGGAGTTGAGGTGTTCCTGATCCGAAACAGAAAAAACGCACGTATTTGAAACGTTGGCCTCGAGGTTTGAGGAATTGAACCACACGGAGACCGCGTGGGGTTGGTCACCCTCCAAGAAGGTATTGGCCTCTACGGTAATATTGGAGGTTAGGGCACCGGTGAGTTCCCAATACTTATTGGTATTGTCATGGACCGCTGCAGTTCCGACGGGGGTAGGCCCAGTCACCTGATTGGTAAAGTCCGAGGACAACTTGGCATCCACATAGACATTGGCCCCAGTCGTTTGGGGCGTGTTCATAATTGACGCGAAGGTAGTATCCACGGAAGTATCGCCCGCGGGTGGATCCTCTTCGTAGCCGTATATTTCCAATTCACCTAATGTCCCAGACGTTTGTGCACCGGCAGAGTTTGTTCTAGTAATTTTTGTCACGAGAATAGCGAAGTATTTGTAATATATACCCGTATCAAAGTTGTATGATTTTGCAGCGTTCGTCCAATTATCTATACCTGTTTGTTCGGTGAGTAAAGTCCACGAGCTCCCGGTTATACTCGCGTATATCTTAAAATCTTTCGGAGATTGTCCGTCAAAATCTCGTCTATACAAGTTTATGGAAGCGGGTTTGATTTTATTAGGTACTTCTATTTTCAGCCATTCTCCGGGTATACTCTCGAATAATTGTGTTCCTCCACTGTACGATCCATCTGAATTTGCAAAACTAGCAGCTTCCCAATGAAAGAAATCATTTGGTACACCATTAAATGCCTTAAATGCACGGTGTGTACTGTATGTCGTACTCGACGTAACTGTATACCCCGCTTGAACGTACGTGTTGGTCGTATCATTTCCATCCAACTTAGAAGCATCAAAAACAATCTCCGGATACTTCTTCAAAGGAACCTCCTTTGGCAACCTCGCGTGAGGTCCATCCGTAGAAAAGATATTGTCTCCTACTTTGATTTTGTTTCCGGCGACATGAAG
>Ga0209632_10006029_pt1 | contig 10345 bp, 7 predicted proteins | sample COG_10_FD_184754 | JGI IMG/M metagenome (GOLD analysis project Ga0209632, IMG submission 184754) | Pelagic Microbial community sample from North Sea - COGITO 998_met_10 (SPAdes) (version 2) | ecosystem: Environmental > Aquatic > Marine > Neritic zone/Coastal water | place: Helgoland, sampling...
TGATAATGGTAATCTCGGGGTTGGAACTACGGTTCCTCGTTCAGCATTAGAAGTTACAGGAGATATGATTATTTCAAAACCGATTAATGGCGAAAATACAAGCGGAAATTCAGTAGAGCACGGTCGTATTGTTTGGGCGGGAATAGGACGCGATGTTAGTAATAACAACAACCATTCCAGTTATATCCGTTCTTATTTTGAAAATGATACATATGATACTTCCGGTAATCTTGCGTTTGGCACCAGTGACGGGGTTGTTGCTAGTGACAAATATATTATAAAATCTACTGGTGAAAATCATTTTATTACGGACGTTTCTATGGACTCTAATCTTGCCGTTAATGGCGATGTTTCATTCAATAACAATTTATATGTAAAACAAAAGGTTTTGATAGATGGATATGTAGGTATTGGAACATCAAATCCGGGTGTCGTTTTTGATATTAGTGATACAGGAGCGTTACGTATTCCCGTAGGAGAAAATAGCACACGCCCAGTCGATATAACTGGGGCTAGTTCTTCTAGTTCTTATTATGGGTCCATTCGTTATAATACTCAGGGAAGCAATTTTGAAGGGTATGGTCCAGGTGGTACGTGGAAAACACTTAGTGGACTAAGTAACGCATCTAATGTTACAAGAATTGACCCGGATGTAAATAACAAATTAATATTCTATACAGCACAAGGGGACGATATAAATGCTTCACAAGAGAGAATGATTATCCAAAATACTCCTGATATTTCTATGAATACTTCGCTTTCTGTCGCTGGTAATTGTCATTTTAATTCCGATGTTGATATTAGTGGCGATTTGGTAATAAAAGGTAACTTAAGTGTATATCAAACGAAGGATACGACTACTATACATACAACCGTTAATGATTATGCGTTAATTGTTTCAGAAGACATCTCATTAAATGGAGAACTTAAAATGTCTGGTGCTGCCATATTGAATGACACATTGAATGTTACTGGTGCTACTACATTAAAAAACACGTTGAATGTTGCAAGTGCTACTACATTAAAAAACACGTTGAATGTTGCAAGTGCTACTACATTAAAAACCACGTTGAATGTTACTGGCGCTGCCATATTGAATGACACGTTGGATGTAACTAAAGCAACTAGATTAGCCAACACATTGAATGTTGCAAGTGCTACTACATTAAAAACCACATTGAATGTTACTGGCGCTGCCATATTGAATGACACGTTGGATGTAACTAAAGCAACTAGATTAGCCAACACGTTGAATGTTACAGGTGCTGCTACATTCGCAGCCGTAGATGCTACTTCTTTCAACGCATTGTCTGATTATCGTATCAAAGAAAATGTTATTCCTATTTCTGATACATCTTATAATATTGATAAGTTAAGACCGGTTACCTATACAAATACAAAAGCAGAAAAACAGGATTTCGGTGTAATCGCTCACGAAATACAAGAACAACTACCATTCTTGGTGTCAGGAGAAAAGAACGGGGAAAATTATCAATCTGTCAATTATAATGGTCTCGTTGGACTCTTATTAAATGAAGTTCAACAACTTAAGAAACGAGTTCAAGAATTAGAGCAATCTAAACCATAACTTTTATTCATTCGTATAATACAATACATTTCATAACATAATGAATTTATTAAATGTATTTTTTAACGCACGATACCAAAAGAACCTAATTTACAACTACAACTATTCGAGTTTGAATGTAAAGAACATTTACACTCATTTTTCAGATTTGCACTTGCGCTTACCATGCTATCCCAACCACGATTCCAAATATTCAATGGCTCAGGTGTAGGGACCGAAGGGTCTGCTCTACACATCATAGGAACACGATTTGTTCGCGTATTTGTATCCTTACATACAGGGAATGTAGGACAATTAGTTACAGTCTTCTCCATAGAAAATACAGGTTGACGCCCAGAAGGAACTAATTGATTATATCTTGGTTTTGTATTTGCTATACTATTTGAAAGAGCATATTGTTGATTCTGTGTTAATGTGGTCGACGCAAATACCGGTGGTTGGTTGGTAGTATCATTATCTACACGGAGACGAGTAGACACACGTTTATATTTTAGATAATCACTTTGAGACATTTTTAACCTTATATACATACACACGATATTTTGTATTTCAATACACGCTCGTTATAATTCTTCGTTTTTGATAAGTGTATTTTCTTGTAAATATTGTTTTGTCATATAATAACCACCATATGCTACAACAACACCAAGTAACGCACCTACGCCTAATTGTTCCATCGTATGACGTCTATATTTCCAACGTTGATATACAGTTAAACCCGCAATAAATAATTCACCTAATAACCACGCAGGTGATTCTTTGACTAAATATAAAAACGTTAGCGATGAAAATACTGACTGAGCGTGTGCTGAAGGCATTCCATACAGTTCAGCACCCGAATAATTCTCATTCATTATACTTTCTCCATCTTGGGGGCGCGGTTGTTTTATGATTACCTTTGCTATTTTGTTAATGAAAGAATTCAATACAAATACAACTAAATATGCACACCAAAATCCACGATTTCCCCATAATTGCCATACACCAATACCGAATAGTATAAATGGACCCATAAATCCGACTGTATCCATCATTCTTATTAATTTATTTCTGGTTGTTGAATCATTCATTTGTAATCAGCTTATTATACATATCATTACAAATATTTCGGTGTTAGTTATACTTACATCGGTTGGGGTTTATATAACTGTTCGCAGATTAATGAAAAAGACCAATTCGCATTATTGAAATCAACTACATTTCCACGATCACTCACGAGTTTTACGCTCATTCGCTGTATGTTTACAGGTCCAAAATATTGACGTTCTTGGTTTTGTAATGTTCCACCAAACTCTACAATTGTTTCACCATTGTTCTTACCACTCAACTTGAGAGGTATTACACCAAAAACATCGCTTACAAATGGCGTAGAACCGTATATTTTTGAATTTACATTACCCGTAGTTAAATTATTTTCAGACGATGTAGCATTTGCTTTTGATACCAATGATTGGATTTGCTTCTCAGTTAATTTATTGTTATCGTTTCGTGATTGTGTATTGTATACTTTTTCGCCAGTTGCAGGATCACATATAAAATTAGTTCGCAGAGCGTATGACGGCAATGGAGTTTCGGTATCGCGAGATGTAATTGTTACTAGTCCATCATTTAGATGACTTTGATTATAATCATCTATACATAACATAAAATAGTTAAATAATTCTGTGCTGATTCCAGTATCCGCAGTTATACTGATTACAGATGAACCATCAGTATTTTCATAATTAGATAAATTATATACAGTAAACTCACGATAACCTAATATCCATCCCAATGTACTGTCCCAAGTTGTATTACGAACACTACTAACTCCTTGATAACATTTTACAAAACTATATGGGTCAAAAAATGACAATCTGTAATCTTTCGCACGATATTCTTTATTAATTGTTATGCGTAAATTTACATATTCAACTCCTTCTATCGTAATTATTGTAATTGACGACTCTGATGCTACTGTTTCAGAAAACGCATTATTAATAGAAGATAATAAAGTATCTCGTGTATATCGTATATCATTATTTCCCGATTTTATAGGTAATTCTATAATAATATTATTTTCTGGTGCAACTACTCCTTCTTCATATGCGATTAATTCGAGTTTGTTTGTTTCTTCTGTCAATGTAATTAAATTTTGTAATATATAACTATTACTTTTAATACCTAATACTGTATTTCCATCTTCGTCTATATCAGAAAATGATAAATCGGTAAATTGACGGTTCACATCGTATACAGATGAAATTTGACTGTTTAGTAATGGGAATTCATTGTCTATCAAGGCGTTATCTATGTTTACGTGTTTATTCCAACTATTAAAATAATATATCTGGCGTATTACTAATGATAATTTTACTATTGCAGTTATTCCATCCGCATTTTCTATAATTTCTACATTACTTCCAGCTAAATCTGGAAACCGCGTTAATTCATTATTGATTCCTTTTTGTAATCCAGCCAAACTATCATATGACAAATCTGTTGGTGCGGGTATCAAATAACCATATGGAATTGATGAATTATATAAGGCCGAACGTCCATAATCTGGGTCAATTGTATCGGGGGTTGCAACTGAAATATACATCAAATATGATGAATCTATTATATACGATGTTGTATCCTGTATATTTATAGTATATTCCATCGCATCGTCAGTTATCGAGGTCAATGTAGCTGACCCCAAAAATCCTTTGTTACGTAAAATACCTATATTGAAACTTTCTTCATCATTCACTAACAACGTATTATCAGTTTCACTATCATATTTTACATATGGGACAGTCTCGCCTCCAATCTCAATGCTATCTCCTTGTTCTAGTTGAAAAATTGGGTTCGTAATAGCATAACTTATATCTTCTAAGAATTGAACTGAGTATGTCTCTTCACTCAATTGTTTGTTTATATTCAATTTCAAACTTGCTTCTACTACATCATCATCTGTAACATTTATATCTAAGGCTGACCCTGCAAATATATATTGGTCGGTTGCATCTTTAAAATTTGTGAAGAAATTGTTGATTTCGTTGAATAGCACACCACTACCTATTACACCACTAGTATTAGTTGAATAGAAGGTATAACTTAGATCACTTCCTACATAATTGTCGGGTGTTTTTGCCGTAACTGATAGTAATTTATTACTCGGCATTACATAACTATTCAAGTATCCAAAACTTGTGTCTATAATATTTATTCCTTCGTCTAATTCATATGTTTCGTTCAACCCCATTAATGTTTGAAATATAGTATTGGAAAAATCTATTTTATATTTGCCGGTTGTAATAGTTCGCAAAATATCAAATTGTATATGAAAACGCCCAGAAAAGTCTAAGTAAGCATTTGTTGAACTTAACAGCTCTCCATTACTCACTTCTGTTATACGATTGTTTATTTCTTGAATATAGGTATTTACATTATATACCGTATCTGAATTCGGTATATCGATACGATAATCATTATTACTAACATCATAGCCAGGCTCTATATTTTTCAAGTAAATATAAGGTGAGGTTGTCACTGAAAATTGGTCGGTTTGCTGAACCATAGGAGATACTTCAGATAATATATCATTTAGTATGGTTTCTTTATTAATAAATTTAAAACACGAGGAAGCACCAGTCCAAATGTATTGAGGAGTTTCTTCTGTAATTGTTTCAGTTGGAAATATTACACGCATTTTAGAATTTGGTATATTGTTTGTTGTAAACCGGTTTGCCTTTATAAACAATTTGAAGTAAGAATTTGAGTCTTTATCTATTCTTTGTATATTTGATTCATCATTTAAATATTGATTTTCGGTTATCACTTTGTTTAAATTGTTATAAATAGCGGAACGCGTATAGGCTAGTCCGGTAGTCAATGATAATGTTACTAATATTGGCAAATCTATGATTTCCGCAGTACTACCAGGAAATCTAATAAATTTCTCTACTGTAAATGAATTATTCGCACTTGTAATCATATACCTAAATGTGTCCGACGAAGATGACAACGGCAAATCATTCGCACCATCTACTTTAATAAACTCGTATAAACTCTCTTTAAATCCCAAGAAACTTGGGATACTACTAGTTCGTTCTGTATAATATTCATCATCTTGTGGTAGCAATTCGGTTGTAGTCCAACCTGGGAAATTTAAACGATAACTTGTCTCGTTATATTGTTTATAGATTTCAGTGTTCGTTGTGATCAATGAACTATATTTGTTGTATTCCATTCCGGTTGTTCCAAAATCTACATCCGTGTATGTATTTTTGAGTAAGGTTATATTTTCATTAATCGATTCAGACAATTCACTTGGACTATAATTACCTGGGGTTATTCCTACCTGGTAATCATGATTACCATTGTCTATTCCCGGAACATCTCCTTTTAATATAAAGAAATTACTACCAAAACTAGAATTTATTGTCCACCAAACATAAGGTATTTCTACAGAGTATAATTTCATCGATACCACATCTTTTAATGGTTCTGATAAGTTCAATGTAAAATCAGTGGGAGCACTACGTTTGTCTTGTCTATATTGACTGTCTATCGTTACCACACGTTTTACTGTTTGTTGTAGTAAAGGGTTTAAGTTGCCCTTTGCGTATTCTAAATCTTTTGTGTAATTCATTACTTTATCCATTTTTGTTTGACTTGTCTCCAAATAATTTTCAGATTGTAATTTTTCCATCATTTCGGGGTTGGTTGGTTCGGTTTCTTCTTCTATATCTACAGCTTCATCTATACCTTCTATCATACTCCCTTCATCATCACTTGTCTCAAAAAAATGAGAATATATATCTTCAAAAAACGTCGCCAATTCATCACCAGAATCATTCTGCATATTACGATATTTATTGATTAAAAAAATGATCTTTGCTTCTAACTCACGATCTGTTGGATTTGTTAAGTCTAATACGTCAAGTAATTCTCTATCAGTATAACTCTTTACATCGTACATATTTTTCTTTTGTGTTTCTTCTTTTTTGGTAGTATTCATCATATATATTTATAAATACAACTTCTTATATACTATTCGCTCTATTTATTTGTTTCTTTGGATGAATTCAATAATCGCGTCTTAAACATATTTCCTATATATTTTACCAAATCCACCTTTTTTATCAATATAAATAATAATTCTGTCGGAAAGCTCTTTAGTCCCTGTCCTCGTTTCATGTGTTTATTTCCACGAAAGCATAATATATCAAATATTTTCATGACTAAATCTTCTTCTTCATTCATTTCACTACGGTCTATTCGGGTTTTACCTACAAATGTATAACGATTATAATTACCTTTACCATATACATTTAATTTACCATTTATCGGGTGATTACGTATCAATCCTATTCCTATTATTTTATTTGTATCATTATTCATTTCCAATATAAATAAATTTGTATCTACCGTTATTAATTTAGATATAGGGTCAGGCGAACCATATATACATCCTACATTACTATGTTTATTTCTATAAACTTCGTTTTCATTCCAGGTTGCTGTTGTAAAACGACTAGTCAATATTTGATTACGTAAATTCTTTTTAAATAATCGAATTTGCTTCCTATATACACGGTCTTCGGTTGGCACTGCGGTTGGCATTATATTTTATTGATAATGTTCTCCTATTATCTTTCATTCAATCAATTTTTTGGTTTGAATCTTCATTATTTTTTCTCTCCATAATCATATTATGAATATAGATATATCTAATGTAGAACAAGCCCATATAAATGTACCTCCGGTTCTATTCCATAAAACGAATTTATATACTACATACGACGATACACCCCGTAGTTCGGATGGAACTAGCAGTAGCAGCACCGATATGAAAGACACAGAACAACCTATTATGATTAAGGTTAATAGTGATGTTCCACTGCAACCAAATAATATTCAAGACGAAGGCTCGATTAATACATATACAGATAATCATTTTGTTACATTATCTAATAGAGACCTTGATAACCTTCACGATACAGACCGTTTTTTTACACCACATTTTTCGAATTCAGGCAGCAATAGTCCAATTATGTCAGATAGTAATCCGAACAGCAATGCAAATAGCGATGATGAAACCAACAGTCATACCGATACTAATCTAGCATATAAGCTCAAAAAATACTCGATTAAAGGGAAATACGCAAAATTAAATACTACCGATATTGAAAAATATATCAAAAAATATTATTCAAATTCGCTGGTTGATAGTTATTCAAACGAACTTGATATATTAACTACCTTTGTTAGAGGACAAAAAAACCTATATGCACAGTCCAGAAATATTACTCAACAAAAACTTTATCTTTTAATGTGTCCAGCACTTATGATTGCTGCCGCAATTACGTTTATGTCTCCTTTTCTCGAATGCGATACTATTAATACTAACATCGTCGCTGGATTAAACGGAGTTGTTACATTATTTATTTCTATGGTTGGGTTTTTTAAACTAGAAACATTATCAGAAAAATATCTTATATTAGCTTCATTATTTGATAATTCGGAAACAGACTTAGAGTTAACATCTACCAAAATTATGATTATGAGGAAAGAAAAGGATATTTCAGAATTAATCATTACCAAATTTAATGAAACCGAAGATAGAATATCAGAATATAAACTTGTTAATCAGGCGTTACTATTACCAGAAATAAAACTCCTTTTTCCTATCATTTCGCACATCAATATCTTTTCATTTATTAAAAAAATTGAGCTATTGAAAAGAGGGACTATTGAAAAACTACGAAATATCAAAAATGAAATTTCATATATCCATTATAAAACCGAACAGCGAAAACAGGTTCAATCTATTAAAACATCCACTACACCCACAGATATTACTATTATAATGGATGATGAAAACCAACAATCCAAGGAGCTCTCGCGATTAAATAAATTATATGCATTGAAAAATACAATCACAAATGAACTTATTGAACTACAAAACGCATATTCTATTATAGATACTATCTTTTACAGAGAAATCTCGTCAGCTGAAAAAAAACAAAACAGATGGTGGTTTTGTTTAGTGTGTTTCTATTGGAATAACACAGATAGTAGTCAGGATTATATGATTGACGAATTGGTACAACAACTTTCACCAGCACTTAGACCTCTTATATTACCTATGAAATAATCTATCTAGCAGGTAATACTTTCCAATACCAAGGCATATCATACACCAAATTTACTGAACCTTTATCTTTCATACTTGTCAGAATTTGGTTTGTTTTTACATTTTTTGTATCCCATCTTATTTTTAGAATGACGCGTTTATGATGTATGTCTTTATGTAAAGGTATCTCGCGTATTGTTTCAATTAACCCGATTTTCATATTACCAATTATGTCTTCAATATAATTACGTGACATAGTTGCTTCTACACGCGGTATACATATTGTGGTACTTGGCATTATCTTGTATTTATTTCGTATTTTTATAAAGTTGAAAAATCAATTTTATAAAATATTCCAACACCCCCGGTTTTAACCCACGTAGTGAGTTGCTGTTTCGAATAACATTCTTAGAATTAAAGTTGTCGTCAAATGTTTATATACCGTTAAATACGGAATTTAGTTTTTTTGCTGTTTCGAAACATATTATATATACGCAATTCTTTAACTTGTTTTATAATACTTATTTTCTTCATTTCACCAAAAAATCTAAAAAGATTTATTTTGGTCCGGACTTATAAATCGGAATAATTACTCATTCAAATGTTCCGGATATAGTGCGCGAACAATATCTGTGTCTACGTTTTTCATATGAAACGGTTCAGCTTCCCAACACCAATTACAATTGCTTTCACTTAAGTTCCATTCAGGCGTAATATCAGGAATTATCCCATTAAATATTTGTTCTGCTCGTTCCTTATGAAAATCTGATGTAGTGATTATAAGCTTATCGGGTTTTGAAATATTCGAATTATTCATCCATTTATTCAAGTTCATAAAATTCTCGGCAGTATTAGTCGATTCTGTATCGGTATAAATAATAAGATTTGGGTGTTTTTTTGTTATTTTCTTACGCATAATAGATGCTTCGGAAACAGTATTCCCATCTTTGGAACCTCCAGATAAATATAAAGTAACCGGTTTGGTAGTAGAATTGATATAATTTAATACAGATTGAATACGTTGATTTTGTATTTGGGAATTCGAACATCCCAATAATACAATTACTTGGGTTGGTTCATGTTTATGAACACTATGGAATAATACGTTTAGTAAAGCGGTTAGAAACGCTAATGCTAAATACATCATAATATTATTATTAGTTTTTTAGTGACTTTGTTATTACTTGTAATAACACAAATAGCATTTCAATTTTTTGTATCCAATCCAGGGGAATAACACTATCTTGACATTTACATTTACCAATACTTATGTAATTGGTTTAAGTTTATAGTTTTTTTTATTAGTGTATTAAAAATAATGTCATCGCACGATCTTTTAGATGAAACTTGGGTTCAAGAACTACAGAAAATACAAGATATAAAACAAAATTACTGTAAAGAATCTATGGATTCTATTTCCGTCCATTCCATATTCATTAACCCTAACAAACACATTGATAAGATTGTTAACTTAGAACTCGAACTTTCGAAACACGATACCATAGATAACCATATGTATTTATCTAAAAATACTCTTTCGTCTATTATCCAACAAAATAAAGAACACAAAGGAGAACTTAGCAAACGCCATTATAAACTTATTGATATTGCTTCCTTCTTTGTTACATTAGAACCAGAACATATACAGTCTT
>Ga0209632_10006034_pt1 | contig 10341 bp, 8 predicted proteins | sample COG_10_FD_184754 | JGI IMG/M metagenome (GOLD analysis project Ga0209632, IMG submission 184754) | Pelagic Microbial community sample from North Sea - COGITO 998_met_10 (SPAdes) (version 2) | ecosystem: Environmental > Aquatic > Marine > Neritic zone/Coastal water | place: Helgoland, sampling...
TACATCGAACCAATTTACCTCCCGATTTTGCGGGGCTCCAATTTGGCATTTTATTCACTACTCTTTTCGCTTCTCTATCAAGATCAATACTTACCCCTCGTTCTACAACCACATTAGTTATTGAACCATCTTTTTCAACAACAAAAGAAAGAAAAACCCGTCCCTGCTCGTTCATTTCAATGGAGGTTTGAGGATAAACCACATTTTGATAGATATAGGTCATCATACCACTTGGCCCACATCTTTCATAAGTACTTGTTACATTACCTAAAGTATCGGAATTATAGAAGGTATGACAGGGAAAAGTAGCTTCCTGATCTGGAAACTCAACAATATCTGATACAACTATTACCTCCTCTTCCATAATTCCAGAGTCAATGGCAATAACCTTAGGCTTATTTTGTCCAAATGAATAAAGACCAATCATTAAAAAGAAAAGTAAAGTTTTCATCTCATTTAATTTATTAAAGATTAGAAAATAAATTTAATTATAATAGATATTTTAGCTTACAAAAGCGCATAATAGCCGTCGGTACTTAGGGAAATTCTAGTTCTATATCAACCAATTCTACAATGGCTTAATTAGGTGATTCAACAATTGTTTTAACAGGAGGTGCGACTTTTACTAGCTCTTTAATCATACAATGTGCAGGTAAGGATCCTCCATTCAATAGTCTAGCGAGGTCGTAAGCCTCACTCATAGTAAAATTTCCAGAAATTTGAGTTTTACCATTAACTATTGCACCTCGCACTACAGGAGCACTATAAACAACATTATCCATAGTAATAGCAACTAGTCTATTAATGTTTTCTGAGGTCATTCTAGCCCATTGACCCATACCCTCTTCAGTCATGCTCAAATCAACTGTCACTGCTCCACTCATCTCATCATAACCTTGACTCGCTTTCGCAATATGACTCCCATTTACTTTGGCTTTTCCATTATCCGGCACTTTACAAGCATAGAGGAACCAACCTTTATTCTTTCTCGCTTGATCAATGTACTCCTTTTCGACACCCCACATAAATCGAACCTGTGATTCAAATTGAGCTTTTATATCGGAACGATTGAGCAAAACATCAACTCGTGCTTTATCTTGATTATTTTTTGCAAAACCAACATTTCCTGGTCCTGTATAATGAATCAATGAAGTCAATCCGCTCTGCGCGGTTTCCGTTTCATCAAAAGAAAGTGATAAGGTGTCTTCTTCTAAACCTTCGTCTAAACCTTCGTCTCGCTTTGACAATGCACTTGCTTGATCCCATGAAGTTTGAATTTGATCAAATAAATAGGTTTCAAAAAACTCAAGATTTGCTGTAGACTGTAGTTTTTTAGCCACTATTTTTTCATCATGAAAACCTGGGATTTCAATGTAAAGCCTATTGTTTTTGGCATCTTTTTGGATATTTGGCTGAGCCACTCCAAACTGATTGATTCGATTGCTCATTACGTTTTCAATTCCGTCCATTGACTTGGTAATCAAATCACGAAGATGGGCGATTACAGCATCGTCACTTGTACCTATCTCGATACCGTCTCCTTGAATGATTACGCATAAAGGTAAGCCACCATTATATATTTTAAATTCTGCATGGAATAAATCAATAAAGTCTAAAGAGCTGTTATTGCTATATTTTTTTAGTGCTTTCTCAAAAGGGCTTGTAAAAGCGATATCATTTTGATTTTTGACTTGGGATTTAACAAATTCAGGAGTCGACACCTCAAGCGTGACACGCATTCCTCCAACAAGGTCAATATCAGGTGTGGAATCGGAGTTTGTCGCCCTTTGATCGACTTCCTCAGAGCCCTCAGATAATTGACTGCAAGAATACAAACTAATTAATAAAAAGAAAAGTAAAGTTTTCATCTCGTTTGTTTTATAAATGTGTACGCAGTGAATATAGTAAATTAATTCATCATCAGTTGCTCATAGTAAGGGAAATCAAACGAAGAAACCGTTTGCTTGTATTGAGCCCGAGGTCGAGACCTTAGATTGTATTCGCTCACCATTACCTGACCATAGGCACCAACAGACTGGATGATCAATTCATCTCCCCTTTTGAGTCGTTCAATGGAATAATCGCGACGAAACACATCACTTGACTCACAAATCGGACCTACAATATCATACTGCTCTTTTTCTTCACCGGGGAGAACATCTTTTTTGATAATAACATGTTCGGCCTCATAGAGCGCCGGACGTAAAAGATCGGTCATACCTGCATCCACGATCGCAAACTGCTTGGTAACCCCTTGCTTTATGTATAGGACACGCGTATGAAGACTTCCGCACTGCCCCACAAGAGACCTCCCTAGCTCAAAATGGACCTTCTGTCTATCAGACACCTTTAAGTTATTCCGTATGATATCAAAAAAAGAAGCGAAATCTGCTATTGGGTTTTGAGAGGGCTGCTCATAATTAATTCCCAATCCTCCTCCAAGATTAATGTGCTCTACATCTATACCTTCGTCATATAGCTCAGACAAAATGTGATTGACCTTTAAAGAAAGGTCTTTGAAATTATCCAGATTTAATATTTGGCTTCCAATGTGAAAATGAAGTCCTGTTAGCTTCAAATAATGGCTGTCTTCTATCAAACGAACCGCCCCCATGAGGTGCTCACACGAAATGCCGAATTTGTTTTCGTTTTTACCTGTGGTAATGTATTGATGGGTGTCTGCACTGATGTTGGGATTCACGCGAATGGCTATGCGTGCTATTTTGCCCCTATGCTTGGCAAGTCTATTGATCACTTGGATTTCCTGAGTGGACTCCACATTGAAACAAGCAATGTCGTGCTCCAATGCAATCTCAATTTCTTGATCGGTCTTCCCTACTCCTGCAAAAACAATTTTTTTAGCCTCATACCCGCATTGAAGGGCATGAAGAATTTCATTTCCACTCACACAATCTGCCCCGAAGCCATGTTTGGCAATGATATTATTGATGCGTTGATCTGTATTTGCTTTGATCGCATAGTGAATCTGATAGTCTTCCGCGTCAAGAAGTATTTGTTTGAGTGTTCGCTCTAAAAGATCCAGATCATAAGAGTAATAAGGTGTATTCATCGATTTTTTTTTGACGAATGTATCTCCGGTAATGACCGCAAACAATTAATCTGTTAAATTTGTCAAATATTTAACTTATTGTTAAAATATTAACATGATTACATTAAAGACCCATATCGACCAATTGATTCATAAAGAACCTTTCTTAGTAGAGAACATCCAAAATGGACTAATCAACATCTCTGCCCTCGCCAGAAAGCTCGAACCCAAGCTCTCCAAAAAAGTTGGAAAAAAGCTGAACGTAAATGCCATTATCATGACGATTAAGCGAATGGAAATTGAGGAGATCAAAAAATCACGTCCGCTCAAAAAACAGATAAAAAACATTGGAGATCTAACAGTAAAATCTGGACTCATCGACTACAGCTTTCAAAACACTCCTGAATTTGAAAAAATGTCTTCTAAATTCAGCTTGAAACAGCTTACCAACACCAAGGGATTTCACACGTTATGTAAAGGCATTCACGAAACCACTGTGATCATCAGCGAAAATTTAAAAAGCATTTTTGAAAAATCACTGGGAGACATCCCTTACATCTCCCGTCAAGAAGATTTGGCCAGTATCACCATACAGCTTCCTAAGCTCAATACAGAGGTCAGTGGTTTGTATCATTATCTATTGGGCATTATTACCTGGAGAGGCATCAGTATTGTAGAGGTTATATCTACTACTCATGAGCTCACCATTATCTTAAAAGAGGAGCACGTGAGCGCTGCCTTAGAAGCCTTAATGGAAATCAAAGAAAAATAGAACTCATCTATCTTTCAATTGGTTTACCTTCCTCGGAATAAAGAATTCCAAATTTAGATCTGTGAACTATAGGATTTCCGTTTTCATTCCATGCCTTATCATAGTTTTTTTCTCTATCAAATTCATTCTCAAGCTGACCTGACTCGTACCAATATTTTCCTTTATTCCATACCGTCGTCTGTTTTGTTCGAATAGAATCAACTTGTATTTCTTTCATTCCATAAATAAGCTCACTTTTTTGCTGCCCAGATTCATACCAGGTCTTATCGGGACCTATCAACATACCATTGTAGGTAATCACCTCTTTGAGCAATTGACCTCCTTTACGATTCCAATATTGTTCTTTGACGAGCTTTCCCTTTTTGTAAGTAAATTCTGTATAATTAGCCCTAGTTTCAGTTATCGTCCCACCCAAAGTATCTAGCACGGCATGGATAATCATATCGGATTCACTAAATGCTACTCCTGAAAATCCCTCAACATTGTGTTGCTTCACTAAATGATGACTTTTCCAATTAGGTCTGAGCGTCGAATTTTCTATGTAAGCAATGTTGTGTTCGTCCAGCTCTCTAGCTAAGGAACGCTCAAAGTATATTCTGCAAGTGTCTCTATCCTCATAAGAATAAGAATCACAATCGTATGGCATAAGACCTACAATTGAATCGAAGGAAACACGTGTTGGTTTATTTTCTTCAGAGGCTTGTGCAGATTTATTATCATTTCCACAAGAGAAAAGCAAAATAAAGGATGTCAATGTTAAAAGAACTTTCATAACTGCATTTAAGATTTAATAAAAATAAAAAAACATTCAATAAAACTAAGTATTAGGAAACGCTTACCAGCCGCCACCACCGCCGCCGCCGCCGCCGCCGCCAGAACTTCCCCCACTACTAAATCCGGAGGAAGAACCCGGTGTAGACGAAGACGCACTTGTTGCACTTGATAAAGAGCTTGATAAGCTAGACGAAAAACTCGATCCATTAAAACGAATGAGATGGCTATCACTATACCAAGTAATGGAACTACTGTCCACTTCTATATTGGCCGATTTTATATAATGATCAAATTTCTTTCCCCACTCATTTTCTACCCCCAATGCCATGGCATAAGACAAATATTTTTCAAATACCTCCTGAGTTACATCTGGTGGATGTAAATGCCTGAGCCTCTCCTCTTCTGCAATAGACAAGTACATTTTAAATCCTTCAATTTGACCCATCAGCTTTTGCCCAGCTACTGTTGGGGCCTTTAATAAAAAAAAGAATAACCAATTGATTCCTGCAAGAACCAACCAAAACAAAAGGTACAGAAAAGAGGACTCTGAATTAATGACGCCATTTAAAACAAAAAAAACAATAACAAAAAAGGGAAAGATAAACTTCCAAGCCGAATCTGTCTTGGGAACAATTGCAACGGCTACAGATAAGATTAAAAGAGGTATGACGACCATTACAAACCCGAAATTCCAAAAACAAATCACCCAACCTAATATGAAAATAAACAAAGTCATCACATTACCCAAACACGAAAACACAAAATTGGTATTGAACAACTTGTTGTTCCGATTTTGACTCTCACATTGCTTTTCAACAACCTTCTCTGCGGCTTGAAATATTTCCCAGTTTTTCTTATCAAGTAACAGTTCGTCTCCTTCTTCAAATAATGTATCAAATAGCTTTTGCTCAAATTTTGTTAAGTCCTTTGGTTCATTTTTAATGAGCATAAAAATCTCATATTCTTTAGACAGTTCTTTAATGGTTAGGGCTTTTTTTGATGCTAGGTTGATGATTTCGCTTGTAAGTAAATTGCTTGCTTTGCCGTACGTGGATATATATCCCAAAGCAGATGGAGACAAATCATTTGGTGGATAAAACAATGGATAAATGACATCTTTTGGTGGATCAACCCCTACTTTTTTCCAAGTGAAATAATAAAAGCCACCTATAAACAACAGACCTAAAACGACAAAAACATAGACGTTGTATTCTCTCCATAGCTGAGAAAGAAACGAAGGCTCCTCAACAAAGCCCTTAGGCCATCCCACTACAATAGTCAAACCTTCCCCCTCGAAATATCTTTTAGTTGAGCTAAAAACAATAGTATGTTTATCGATAACTTTAGTTACAAAATCTTTTCCTTTTTCCCCTTGACGCCCACTGTATGCCGTATAGCTTTTTATCGGCGCACCTTGAGGAAGGTGAACAACACAAGCAATACTATCAAAGCGCATTTCCCAGTCATTGCCATTAACATTCCAGTAAAGCTCGTCATGTTCATCAAAAAAACCGAGTTGACCGTCCGTTTCATATTTGATTTTGTAATCGTAGTCACCGTGAGATAAAATGACATTTTCTTCACCAACGTATATCGCCTCTCCGTTAGAGATTCCTTTCATATGATAAGGCTCCGGCATATTGTTTTTTGTAACTGCATTTACCTTAAATGAAACCTTTGCTACACCACCTGATTTATTCTTGTATTTCGTTGGAAAACTCCGTACAATTCCCCTCTTTATCAAATCTCCCTTCACACGCACCGATATATTTTCAGTAACCCTAATTTTACCTGAAGGTTCAATCCAAATCTCGCTCTTAAAAAGCTTTATACGTTCATAGTCTTCAGAATCATCCTCTTCCTTTTGTTCTTGATAACTATTCTCTACAAGAGCTTTCTTAAAAAAGACTCCGATTAGGAAAGGATCATCTGGTTTTATTTTTTGCTTACTAGAAAATGTAATGGTTTCATCATCTATTTTTGTGCTAATCACATCACGAGTAAGCTCAGGATGACTGGGACTAATTTTTTCTTGCCATAGGAGCTTTCCTCCTTTCGGTAAATGCACTATAAAATGTATGCTGTCTATGGGGTATTTCCAGTTATGACCATCTTTTACATCATACAATAATGCATCATAATATCGATAGTTGGATACGCAGTTCTTTCTTAGGTTTTTGTGAAAGTTTTTATGGAAATAAATGGCTTTTGTTGAATATTTTTTTTTGAATCCTACATGAGAATTTTCCAATAGATCGTAATAAATAGGAAGCACCTCATATTTTTGTTGTTTTATATCATCAATCTTTCCTATAGCCTCTATGGTTTCAATATACTCTATATCGCCTGTAGGAAGAATCCAAATTTCTGTTTTCAATAGATTAATCTGTTTGTCTTCTGGTGGATCATTGAGGTTTTGTCCAAAAACAATGAAGTTCTGACCAAATAATAAAATGGTCAATACCGCGAAAAGCTTTATGTGAATCATTTTACTCAATGTAAGTCTATTTCTGGAACTATTCTCTCCCTTGGGTCATCGAGCTGAAAAAATTCTGCTTCTTTAAACCCCGAAATCGAAGCCACTATATTGGAAGGAAATGCCTCTATCAAATTATTTAAATCACGAACAGAACCATTATAATACCTTCGGGCATGCTGAAGTGTATTTTCAATATCAGATAGCTTCTTTTGAAAATCAAGAAAATTCTTGTCTGCTTTAAGGTCTGGATAATTTTCAACCACTACCATTAACTGACTTAGCTGAGTCCCTAAAAAACCTTCTTTACCACCTCTATCACTCATCATTTTTGCTCCCATTGCTGAAGAGCGAGTTATGGTGATTTCCTCGAGCAGCTTCATTTCATGTCTAGCGTATCCCTTAACCAGGTTGACCAGGTTAGGAACGAGCTCATGTCGCTGCTTGAGCTGAACATCTATCCCACTCCAAGCTTCCCTTTTAATATTTCTCGATTTGACGAGCTTATTAAAGGCTATAATAAAATAAACAAGCAGTAAAGCAATCAAGACCAGAATATATACGATCGGTGTCATTCAGAAAAAATATGGTCCTAAAGATAGAAAAATCAAAGAGTACTTATCGATTTTGGAACGCTCTTTGGATTTTGGGTCATATAATATTTATCTTGGTCAAAACTTTTACATGAAGTATTCAATTGGATTTGTTTTGTCCTTACTTTGTTTTTCTCTTTACAGTCAAATCCCAAATGGATATTACAGTAGCGTTGATGGTTTAACGGGAATAGACCTAAAATCAGAACTCAATACTATTATTAAAAATCATATTGAATTTCCTTACACGAGCGGCAGTACGGATGTATGGGACATCCTAAAGGAGACAGATAAAGACCCCGACAACCCGAACAATGTGATTTTGTTGTATTCAGGATGGTCAAAAAATGGAAATCAAGAGTTCAACGGAGGCAACGGATGGAATCGAGAGCATGTTTGGCCAAAATCGCGAGGAAATTTTGGTGATGCTGAAGGTCCAGGCACTGATGTTCATGCCTTAAGACCTTGTGATATATCTGTAAATGCTTCTAGAAGCAACAGATGGTTTGCAGAGTGTGATACCGAATACATCGACGGAGATGGACCTACCGGATGTTATATGAGCGCTACAGAATGGGTGTGGAAACCAAATGAAAATGTAAAAGGAGATGTCGCGAGAATGATTTTTTACATGGCAACAAGATATGAGGGGCAAAATTCGGAGCCGGATCTTAAGCTAATAGATTATCTACCAACAAATAATAATACTTCGGATCCCATACATGCTAAATTATCAGATCTTTTACTTTGGCATGAACAGGATCCCGTTGATGATTGGGAACGTCAGAGAAATGACATCATATATTACGACTTTCAGAATAATCGAAATCCATTTATAGATCATCCAGAGTTTGCTCAGCTGATTTGGGGAAGTTTATCTGGAAATACGGCGAACGGCAAGACGCCTAAAACTTTGATCAAGGTCATGGATTTTTTAGGAAAAGAGGTCGAATCTAAAACGAATAAATTACTGATTTATTTATACAGTGATGGCTCTGTAGAAAAGAGGTTTGAATACTCAAATAAAGACTGAACCATATTTATTTTAAATATACACTAAGGATAGAAAAACACGGATAAACCGATAACGGCAAAGGTTAAGATAAACAGGGATTAAAAGTTCAATCAACTAAAGATGAACCTTTGGATTTAAGTTTTTAGTTGCATCTATCTTTGCCCTTCAAAGTACATTTCTCAGTTAAACCAAATACACAATCAAATGGATTAGATGATCCAAATGGATTAGATCCACAGTCCAAAAGAATTAAAGCAGTAGCCCCTGTTACGTCGAGACTTGTAAGCTTATTGCCACCGCAAAATAATTCAGTTAGAGAAGTGTTGTCGCTAACAATAAGTTGGGTAAGTCGATTATATTGGCATTCTAATCTATATAAAGAGGTATTTTGACTTAAATCTAAAGTTGTGAGTTGATTTCTGGCACAATATAAAAACTGTAGTGCAATACTTTTACTTAAATCAAGAGCTTTAAGTTGATTATTTCTGCAATCTAAAAAGGTTAAATCAACATTTTTATTTAAATCGAGATTTGTAAGTTTATTAGAATGGCAATCTAAATGGGTTAAATCTTTATTCTTACTTAAATCAAGATTTGTAAGTTGATTAGCTTCACAATAAAAGGATGTTAAATTAGTATTCTTACTTACATCAATATTAGTTAATTGATTATTACCACAATATAATTCAGTTAAAGCAGTATTTTCTGCAACAATAAGCTCGGTAAGTTGCGTATGTCTGCAATCTAAAAAGGTTAAATCTACATTTTTATTTAAATCGAGATTTGTAAGTTTATTCCCACTGCAATCTAAATGGATTAAATCTTTATTCTTACTTAAATCAAGATTTGTAAGTTGATTATACTCACAAATTAATTTGGTTAATGCAGTTGCACCACTTAAATCAAGATGAGTAAGTTGATTAGCATCACAAGAAAAGGTAGTTAACTGAGTGTTTCGAGTCAAATCTAATTTTGTCAGTTGATTGTAAGAACAAAGTAATTTAGTTAATGATATATTTTTACTTATATCAAGATTTGTAAGTTTGTTGGCCATGCAATCTAGATGATTCAATGCATTAGCGCCACTCAAATCAAGACTTGTAAGCTTGTTGGAAGTGCAATACAATTCAGTCAAAGAAGTATTTTGACCAACAATAAGTTGGGTAAGCTGATTCTTCTGACAATTTAAATACGTTAAAGCAGTATTATGACTCACATCCAAAATTCTAAGCTTATTGAATTGGCAATTCAAATGCGTGAGAGCAGTAAAAGCCTCAATACCCGTAAAATCAGAAATTTGACCACTCACTAAAATTCTTCCATCATATATATTCGCTTCACTCTCCTGTATCTCTGAGTCTCCGTTCGTATTTATTTCAGGATTTCCAACCAAGTATGCCTTAAACTTGGCATCAGGTATATATACATTCTGCCCAAACAGACTAACACTCAAAAACACAGATATGAATAGTAGAATTGTTTTCATAGTTAGATTTTTACCAAAGATAGAAAAACACAAAGACTAATACTCCACGCTAAACACCTTCTCTGTACTCCCGTCATCATAGACATAGATCAAAGGCGTATTGGGCTTAAAAGTGGTTTCTCTACCCATTAGGTCGAGGATTTTAATGAGGGTTTTGGGAGTGCCTGTATAATCAT
>Ga0209632_10006045_pt1 | contig 10320 bp, 12 predicted proteins | sample COG_10_FD_184754 | JGI IMG/M metagenome (GOLD analysis project Ga0209632, IMG submission 184754) | Pelagic Microbial community sample from North Sea - COGITO 998_met_10 (SPAdes) (version 2) | ecosystem: Environmental > Aquatic > Marine > Neritic zone/Coastal water | place: Helgoland, sampling...
TAAGTTCTTGTCCTACTCCAATAATTAATCATCTACAAACTCATTAAGGTTGACAATACTTTAAAAGTGTTATATACTTAAACTATAAATATAAAAAAGGAAAGTATATGATACCGAAATCAAAAGCATCAGTTTTTTTGAATAGCACTTTAGATCTAACAGGCTTAACAAGAAACGAATTCGTAGGTGTAGCAGCATACCTAGTAAGAAGTAAACAAGCAAAAACAGCCGGAGAAGCTATTAAGATGCTAGATTCAGGAACAGTTGATGTAGAAGAAATTCAAAACTTTATTATACAATCTTATCAAAAAGAACTCCCAAAACAAACAGAACCAGAGCCGGAATTAGATAATATCGATTCACAGTAATAATAAGTATTATATTGCCGGCGTAGCTCAGTTGGTAGAGCAGTTGATTTGTAATCATCAGGTCCCGAGTTCGAATCTTGGCACCGGCACCATAAATACATAATAAATACGAGAAAAGAAACACTCTTTTTATAAATATCTAAAATACGTTTACACTACACTAGAATACTAAATTTAATTCAATCATATTTTTTGGGAGAAACAAAATGGAAGTTAAAGGTGAATTAAACGAGCTAATGGAAGAAAATGACTGGGCTCTTATCTTTGGAGATGATGGTAGAGTCAAAGGAATTTTTATTCCAGATGGATCAAAAGAAACAGACTGTCCAATGTCATTATTAATGATGTTACAAGCCGCAGGGATTAACTTGTACAATGACGGGGCAGTGGTACACTAATAGGTTGACAAAAAAAATTTATTCTGTTATAATTAGGTATAAATTAAACTTAATTGGAGAATAATATGAGAAAGCTAATACTAACTTTAGCAGTTTTGTTATTAAGTTTTACATCTGCTTATGCTTATCAAGATAGTTATCAAGATTCTGATTGGAATGTTCCTATGTGGACTCATAACGATTTCTTGCACGGTCAAGATATCAAATGGGTCAATTATAAAGGAGACAGAGCTTTACAATTTATCTTAGAAGGTGGCAAGCCAGGGATACCTTATGATGCTAAAAAGAAAGCATATGGGCCAATGTTTGCAGAGAGAAACGAACTACACAGTAAAAGATATAACAACGGGGTAACAGTTGTAGAATTCCAATTTAGAATGCTTGGCGGATTTAAAGGCCGTCATGAATCTTTCTTTCAAATACATACTCATAATAAACGTTGCAACAAAGAAGCAAAACCTCCATTTATGTTACATGTTCATAAAGGGACATTAAGAGTACAGACGTTTGACGAATATAGAAAAGTTCCTAACGGAAGAACATTTACTATTGTTAATGGTAAGTATGGTCCAGTAACTAGAAGTGATTTACTTGGGCCTTGGCATGATATAAAAGTTATTTCTCAGCAATTAGATAAAAACCGTATTAGGTATACTGTCCAAAGTAAATCGTTAGGGATTAATCAAACATTTCCTAATTCATATATGCTTAGTTGCGGAATACAATATGTTAAGTTTGGTATATACCGTCCCTCTAAGGCAAGTTGGAAACACCCACAGTCTCTTAAAAAGATAAACAAAACTAGTATTATTCAGTTTGATGATCTTAAAATTAAATAACTTGTTTCGAGATTTATCCTATATTTTAGATATAGGATAAATAACTCGACAGACTAAACAGGCTCAATTTTTTTTGAGCAAATTTTTTTTAGGTCGAAACTCGAAAAAGGAAAAAAAGATGACGCAACTCATAAACCCACAAAAATTTACAAACACAGTTGGCCTTTTAAGGTCATTTTTTTTGGATAAAGGATTTTTAGAAGTCCATACCCAAAACAGACTAAGCATACTTGCCGCATGTGAAGATCCATTTAATGTAGCAACATACAACTACGCAGGCCAGGTTTGGCCATTGCCGCAAACAGGCCAGATGTGGCTAGAACACGAATTATTAAGTAGCCCCTCTAGTAAGGGGTTTTTTTGTGTCTCCACTTCCTACAGACAAGAGCCTAATGCAATTCCAGGTAGACACGATATAATATTTCCAATGTTTGAATTTGAAATGCCGGGTAGTGTAGATGATCTAAAAGCAATGGAGTATGAACTATGTGAATACTTAGGCTTTGGTAACATTACAGAAAAGACTTATGCTGAATGGCAACAACACTTTGGACTAAGTGCTGATACAGAAATGGAAGCAGAACACGAACTTGCAATGGAAAAAGAGTTTGGTCAAACACTTATTACAAACTTCCCTGAACTAACATCACCTTTCTGGAACATGGCTAGAAACGATGATGGCAACACAGCAAAGAAGATGGACGTTATACTAGGTGGTATGGAAACTATTGGATCAGCAGAACGCAGTTGTGATGTTGATATGATGCGTGATACATTCCATAGTATTACAGATGGTGCATACTCAAAACTACTGTTCGAACTGTTCGGCAAAGATAGAGTAGAAGAAGAACTAGAAAAGTTTTTAGAGTTTGACTTCTTTCAAAGAGTAGGCGGAGGCATAGGTATAACACGTATGATTCCAGCACTAGAAAAAATAGGCAAGGTATAATATTATTCTGGGGTGGTGAAATTGGTAGACACGTATGACTGTTAATCATATGATAGATATACTGCAATTTATTTATCGTGGAGGTTCGAGTCCTTCCCCCAGAGCCAATTTTAACTAAATAACTATACGTTCATCCTACAAAAGGACGGAAGTAGCAATATGCGAAGGAACGCACTTTAACTGTAAAAGGGAGAAGTGTAATGAATAACTTCACACACTGGTGCTTCAAACGTCTAATACTCAAGCACCATAGAAATAAAATCAATTTTTTATTAAGTTCTAGGTTGACACACATAAATAAATGTGTTATACTACAAGGACAATAAAGGAATTTAAACATGATCAAGACTAATACAATATGTATAATATGTTGGCCACCAAACGGGGGTATGTTTTGACATGACTTTGTAACCAAAAGTTATTTTAAACAAGCCCCTAGTAATTAATTTTATTAGGGGCTTTTTTTATCGGTGTAGTACAATGGTAGTATGGCAGTCTCCAAAACTGAAGATGAGGGTTCGATTCCTTCCACCGGTGCCAACACTAAGTGGCAGAAAGGCTATGCAACGGACTGCAACTCCGTTTATGCCGGTTCGATTCCGGCCTTAGTGTCCAAATAGTCCCGTAGTTTAACGGTAAAACACCCGGCTTATACTCGGCACAGTCTCCAGATTAGAGAGCGATGGGGGTTCGAATCCCCCCGGGACTACCAATTTTTAGGAATCAAAAAAATGCAAAGAAGAGGCATTTTTAAATTAAAGGCTACTTTGTACGACAAGCGAGGAAGAATACTCGCGATAGGAACAAATAGTTATACAAAAACTCATCCATTACAAAGTATGTACGCAGATGCAGTTGGCAAGCCTGACGCAGTCTTTCTACATGCTGAAATTGATGCACTCCGTAGATGTAAAGACTGGGATAAGATTTATCGTATCGTAGTTGAACGCTACGACAAACAAGGAAATCCAAGATTAGCCCGACCGTGTCAGGTGTGTCAACACGCAATAGACTCGGTTGGCATACCTAATGTAGAGTTTACACCTTTTTCTTCAGACTTTATATCTTCAGGATGTTGATACTCTAGCGGAACTTTTCCAATACCAACAACTCTATCCCATTCTCGTTGTGTATAGTAAGTCATTTTCTTTTCCATACACATACTTATTCTTTAAATACAATATGCAAATGAATACAGACTTAAAATGGAGTGATTACGATTTCACTAAGATACCATTTGACGATATTGTTAGTTTTGGTCAACGTAATTTGCTCCATCGTGACATATTTACAGTTAGTTGGTTGCTTGGTCGTTTTTGCAACTATAACTGTAGCTACTGTTGGCCTTATGCTAGAAGCAGTAAAAAAGATCATAGACCAACTGAACTTTGTTTGTCGACCATCGATGAAATAAAGAGACAGTCTCGTGAGAACGGGTTTAATAGTTTCCACTTTAGTCTTAGTGGCGGCGAGCCTACTTTTCATCCAGGGTACTTAGACATTCTTAAATACCTAGCTGATGATGTAGAAAACACAAACTATACAAGTATACACATGACTTCGAATTGTAGTCGTAAAATGAAGTGGTTCGAAACTTATGTAGAGTATGCAAAAGCATTTCATAGGGCAAGTATAACAGCAAGCCTACATACAGAATCTGTAAACACACCTGTTAAGATGCAAGAGTTTGCAGACAAACTAATATTTTGTCAAGAGCACGATATACAAGTAACAATAAACATGGTTATGGTACCTAACTGGTTTGAAAGAGATTGGACTAATGCATTGTTCTTTCATGAGCAAGGTATTAACGTGACCCTAAAGCCTATGAGTGATCCTACAGCAAGTTTTGTTGTTGACGGATATACAAAAGAACAATTAGTAAAACTACACAATGGTATGCCGCAACGTGCTTATACTAAAGGCAAACGTAAGTGGGCAGATCGTCCTCGTGCTAATTTTAAGAAAAGGTCAAAGTTTAATATAGGAGAAACTATTCCACCTTATTTTAAGATAGAAATGGAAGATTCAAAGGGTGACAAATACTATGTAGATCAAGCAGAAAGATTGAATGCTTTTGAATTTAATAAATTCAAAGGTTGGAGTTGCAATGCTGGATATCAAGGTATTATTATACATGAGCCTGATGGCAGTATAAAACGCAGTTATAGTTGTGATGACGCTCCATTAGGAAATATAGAAACAAGTTTTAAATTATTTAACAAAGCTATGCCCTGTATAACAAACAGTTGTGTATGCTCTGCAGATAGTAAAATACCTAAAAGGAAATTATAATGCAATCATTAAATTTATTCCCAGAGCCAATATGGAAAGCAAAGTTTCCTGGAAGGCTAGATAAAATAATACAAAAAGCTAATGACTTTAAAACACAAAAAGATGTTACTACTAAAGAGTTATTAGGAAAGTCTATTCAAAGAATTAATTTTAAAGACAATCCTCATGAATGGGATGAACTAGAAGAATTTAATAAATGGTTTGCTCCTAATATGGAAAAGGTATGGAATAACTGGAACTACAAATTAGAGGAATGGCAAGAAGTTAGATTTAAAAGTTGGGCAAACTATAATATTAAAGGAAGTTATACAGGAGAGCATACACACTCTGATGATGTAATGACTATTGTTATGTATTTGAATAAACCAGATACTACTGCAAATTTACAAGTATTAAATCCTTTAATATTTCATTGGCAAAATACTCCAGCAGGTGATAGTATCTGGAAAGATATACCTGCAACTACTGGTGATGTAATTATAATACCAGGATGGATGTTACATCGAGTAGATATAAATGAATCAGAAGAAGAAAGAACAAGCATAACTATAAATGCAACAATAATAACAAAGGAAGGCTACTAATGGATAACGATGGTATAAATTTAAACGAACTCCAAGCTCAACAACAAAAGCAAGAAGAAACTAATGTAGAAACAGTTGCGTCATGGGTAACTGCTGATATATTTCCTGATCCGTTGTGGAGAGGACATTATCCAGGCGATCTAACAGAACTTAGAAAAAAAACTTACGATTTTTTAAAAAATAGTGATAAACTAAATGCAGGATTAGAAAGAGATGGAGGTGCAAGTTCATCTAGTGATCCTGAGATGCCTCATATGTGGACAGAAGCACATGAGTTCTTTCAATGGGCTAACGAAGCTAGTTTACAAATTTGGAACTATTGGGGATATAAACATCCTGAACAAAGACAAATTGCAAGGAGTTGGGCTAACTATCATCCTAAAGAAGCATGGACTGATGAACATACTCATGGCGACACTGATCAAGTAATGGTATTATACCTTGATGTACCAAAAGACAGTGGTGACTTAGAAATACACAATCCGTTGTTTTATCATTGGGAAGGTAGTAAACGTATGAGTGGCACAAATGGTTGGAGAAATTTAAAAGTAAAAACAGGAGATGTAGTTATATTTCCAGGTTGGATGCTTCATAGGACAGGAAAGAACTTTAATGACGACCCAAGAGTAACCATTAATACAAATATTATAGCTTCTCCAATACAAATTACACCTAACTCTCCAAAACCAGTTATCGAATAAAAGATAAAATAGTGGTTGACTTTTTCTCTAACGGTGCTATAATGTAGTTATTAATTAGGCACAAAAGAGGCAAAAATGAGAACACAACCACAAGATATTATTGCACAGTTAGAAGCAGATAACAGTAAGCTCGCTAAACAAGCAATCTTAAAATCAGCATTGGAAGAAGGTCTTCCAGAGTTTTTTGAAGGTATTACAATGGCACTTGACCCACTTGTTACATTTGGTGTTAAGAAAGTTCCAGAGCGTTCAGATGTACTTACAGGACAAGGACTTAGTTGGGATAATTTTAAAGTCCTAGCTAACCAATTAATCAATAGAGAACTTACAGGTCATGCGGCACGTGATGCAATTGAACTTGCAATGGGTGTTGCTACTACCGAACAGTGGAATGGCTTTTACAGACGTATCTTAATTAAAGACTTGAGATGCGGAATGAGTGAAAAGACTGTTAATAAAGTAGCACCAGGTACTGTTCCTGTGTTTACTTGTAGTCTTGCACATGATTCAGCTAATCATGAAAAGAAGATGGTAGGCAAAAAGCAAATTGAAGTTAAACTAGATGGTGTAAGAGTACTTGCAGTATGTAAAGGTGGTAAGGTAGAATTGTTTAGTCGTAATGGTAAACAGTTTCATAACTTTCCGCATATCATTGAAGAGATTGAAGCAGTACTAGAACGTAAGCCTAGTCCATATGATTGTGTACTAGACGGCGAAGTAATGAGCAAAGACTTTCAAGACCTTATGAAGCAAGTGCATAGAAAAGACGGCAAGGCCGCAACTGACTCAGTACTACACTTGTTTGACTTTATTCCGTTGAAAGACTTTTTAGAAGGTGGTTGGGATAAGCCACAAACATATCGTAGTAACTTAGTCAAATATTGGGTACTAGAGAACGAAGACCTCTTAGAGCACGTTACAGCATGTGAATGGGAAGAAGTAGACCTAAGTACTGATGAAGGCAATAGACGCTTTGTAGAGCTGAATAAGACGGCTGTAGACGGTGGTTATGAAGGGGTTATGATCAAAGATGTTGATGCACCCTACGAATGTAAACGAACACATGCTTGGCTTAAAGCAAAGCCTTTTATTGAAATTACACTAACAGTCGTAGACGTCGAGGAAGGCACTGGACGTAATGCGGGAAGACTAGGTGCCGTAATAGTAGAAGGAGAAGACGATGGATACAATTATCGCCTTAACTGTGGGAGTGGTTTCACTGACGCTCAACGTGATGAGTACTGGACTGAACGTGCTAGTCTCATTGGTAACTTAATAGAAATTAGAGCTGACGCTCGAACTAAATCACAAGACAGTGATACATACAGTTTACGTTTTCCACGATTCAAAACGTTTCGTGGATTTCAAGCTGGTGAAAAAATTTAATGTATAGAGTAACTGCATATTTTAAGAATCATAAGGTTACACAATCATTCTTTGATCTGTATGACGCAATAGATTGGCGAGATAGTGCCGATGCACATTATCCTAAAAAGGTAACATTTGAAAAGGAGACTTCTATGAGAGAGTGGGTTTATAATTGTTGGAATGTAGTAATGGATAGCGAAAAAAATCCATTAAGTGTTATTCCAGACTTCAGTACACGGCATATGATTATGCAAGTATTAGCATGGATGTGGTGTATTGTGTTTGGTATTACTGTAGGTAGTTGGACAGTTTTTGGTGTTAGTGCCGTAGGACATGTTTTACTGTTAGGTGCTATTGCAATTACAGTTGCTACATTTGAAACTGCAAAACATAAGCCTAATGCTTTTCAGTTTAAAAAAGGATATCATTCTTATGGAAGAGGACGAGGCTTTACAATCTATCGAGATGCAAAAGGCAATGCCCACAAAGTACCTTTAGATCCAAATGATCCAGGTGGCGAACACGAATAAAGTCAAAAGTACTTGACTTTTAGATCAATCGACTATATAGTAAATATATAACATTTTAGAGCGGAAGAGTATCATGAGCTTAAAATCTATCAAAACTACACGGAAAAAGAAAACTAGAGCTCCTAGAGTTAAGGTTAATAAATTAGCAGTTCCACAGTGGGAAGGCTGGGAAGAATGGACTGGAGAACAGTTTCATCGACATAAAAGATCAGCGAGCGATTGGTATTATCAAAGTTTTAAACCTGCTGACTTGCATCCGCATTTATATCAATGGATGTTAGAGCAAAAAGAATACTCAAAGACTGATGTGCAAGCAATAAAGGCTTTGCCTAGTCATCGTATTAGTTCAATAATATGTATTAATGCTAAACTATTATTAGATGGCATGCCTAACTATAATAAAAAAGAAGATGAATATTGGCAATCTCTTGCTGGTACAATGGGTACTACAAAGCCAGTTACTGAATGGATGACTAAAAATATTAAGGAACTTATAGAAGAAGGTTCTAGTATTGTTAAAGAAAAGAAAGCAGAAGAAAAACAAAAAGTAAACGTATATGTTCCTACAATACAAGAACGTATTCGCGATCAAGCATACAAACAAGCAGAAGCACTAGAAGAATGGTTGGAAGGTTGGATAACAGACCCAAAGTCGTTTGACCCGAAAGGGTTCGACTTTAAAAAGCATTTTCAAGAATATGGTGTAACACAAGCTCATGCAAGAAAACTAAAGTCTTTTTATGAAACTGCATTAGACGATTTTAAAGAATTAGATCGTTATCCTACTGCTGGTCAGTTAAAAAAGATGGACGAACATACTCAAGACATGTGGGCACAGTTAAAAGAAGGCTACGGACACTTTAAAAAAGCAGATATTAAAAATTATACTATTGCTATTGAAGAACTTATGGTAGCATTAGACTTTGTTATAGATAGTGCTAAAGTTAATCGAAAGCCTCGCAAAGCTACACCAAAAAGTGCAACTAAACTAGTTGAAAAACTAAAGTATTGCAAGGCATATGACAAGTATAAGATTGCAAGTATTTTGCCTGATCAAATTATTAAAGCAAATGAGTTATGGGTATTTAATATTAAAACACGTAAATTAGGAAAATATGTTGCTAAGAATATAGATCCAAAAGGTATGGGTAGAGACGGAACTGGACTTAGTGTTAAAGGTACTACAATTATAGGGTTTGATGAAGGAAAAAGTATTCAAAAAACACTACGTAAACCAGATGATCAATTAAAAGAATTTAAAGGATTAGGCAAGGTTAAATTACGTACATTTATAGAAGATATAAAAACTATAGACACTAAGCTAAATGGACGGTGTAATCCAGATACATTGCTTCTCAAAGTAAACTGATAAATACTTACATGAGCGATAAGTTACAAAAAATATTAGCAGAGCTAGGTGATACAATTAATCAAGAGATTATAGATGCACCAGCACCTGCACTAGACATCACAGATAGATCTATTAGCGGTAATAAGATTAACGGTGGTAAAATTGCAAATTTTGCAAGTACTGGCATTAAGGATAATGCTACCTATGCAGGTGAACCTGTTTTAACAGTTGAAAATAATAAAATTACTGTTGAATCTATTTCAACTAACAAAATTTTAAATCCTTTAAGTATAGAAGGTAATTTAACTGTACAAGGAGAAATAACTGCTCATAAACTACATGTAGATGAAATTACCTCTGACGTAAGAAACGAAAGAACTACACCTTTAGAGTTTAAAGGTGAAAACGACCAAGCGCCATATAATAAAGGATTAATATGGTCAGGCGCAGGACCTACTCGACAGTTAATGTTTAGAGAAGGTGACGATAGATTTTTTAGTTCAGAGTCTATAGATTTACAAAATAATAAAGATTACAAAATTAATAATACTACTGTACTTTCTGAAACAGAATTAGGAACGGCTGTAGTTAAAAGTAACTTAAGACGTGTTGGTACATTACAAACACTAAAGGTTGCAGGTAACTTAACAGTTGGCGAATACTTATTCTGGGACAACGATTCAATGAGATTAGGAATTGGTATTGATGCACCTAATGGTGATTTAAGTATTGGTTCATTAGACCATGAATTTATTATAGCAGCTGACGATCGAGAATTTAAAGTAGGTACATGGAGTACTTCTAATCTTAAAATAGTAACAGATGATACTACAAGAATTCAAATATCAGCTGAAGGCAATATACAACTTAACGATAAAGTTAGTATTATAGGTACACTAGGTATTGGCGTAAAGAATTATGAAGAAGACGTTTCTTT
>Ga0209632_10006046_pt1 | contig 10319 bp, 9 predicted proteins | sample COG_10_FD_184754 | JGI IMG/M metagenome (GOLD analysis project Ga0209632, IMG submission 184754) | Pelagic Microbial community sample from North Sea - COGITO 998_met_10 (SPAdes) (version 2) | ecosystem: Environmental > Aquatic > Marine > Neritic zone/Coastal water | place: Helgoland, sampling...
AGATGTCTCCCAAACGATTAACATCTTGATATCGTTGACTAAATTCTTGAAAAGCGAAAGAGCGGTGGCGGATGAGCTGGATGCCGATGGCTTTGGAAGTTTCAATCTCGAAGGTCGCATGCCCGTGCTCGAACGGGCTCCAGTGTTTATGTTGTACCAGGTAACGAAGAAGGCCCTCTGGTTTATCTTTCTTATTCTTACGTGAACTAGATACACGTGCAACCTCCACAATATGTTCTTCAGCATTTGGGGTAACATTTAATAAGGTAACTTTCATTTGGTTAATAATTTACTATGAAAATAAATATAAAAATTTAAAAAATCAAGTTAACGTATAACTGTAATATATCCTTTTAAGTTTTTAATTTCAGTTGTTCCTTTTTTTCGTGCTTGAAATAACCACATATACACTTCATTTTGTACGTAATAATCCCCCTCTTCATAGCTACCATCCCAAATTAAATTGTTGGGGTCATTAGATTCCCATACAACATCCCCCCATCTACTTATTACTTTAGCTTTAACATCAGTCCAACATTCAGGGTCTAATACTATTTCCCAAGCATCATTATACCCATCATTATCTGGGGTGAATGCATTAGGGATGTAAATGCTACATTCATTTCTAAATTCACTACAGGGTAGTCCGGTTTCACAATCTACTTCTATAAATTCATATACATAGATTGTATCAGTGTAGAGTACATAAGTAGTGTCTATTAAAGTAATATATTCTGTTTCAACTATGGTATCAGTTACAAATACAAATTCAGTTTCTGTGATTGTGTCAGGGGGTAATTCTATGTAAAGGGTATCTATTTCTATTATAGTAATAGTATCGGGGGGCAATTCTATATATAAAGTATCTACTTCAGTAACAGTAATTATAAGAGTATCAATTTCATATATTGTATCAGAAGGTAACTCTATATAAATAGTATCTATTTCAGTAACTATAATAGTATCAGGAGGTAATTCTACATATATGGTATCTATAACCTCTATATACACTGTATCGGGAGGGGGTGGGCAATCAAAAGCATTAAAATAAAAATCCCAATAACCTTCTGTGTCGTGGTAAATGTTACATAGTTCTTCACCATTAGGAGTATCACAATAAATGCAAAACCCATCTGGTTCAAACCATTGGTTGTTATAATTACATGCTATTGGATCATTACATTCATCTAAAATAACTTCGCAAAAGTCTGGGGTAGCTACTGCTGCTCCGGGGTTATCATCTCGGCACATATACCAAGAGTTATTACAATTTTGATCTTGGTAAGTGCCTGGACCGTCAAAGTCAGCTAAAGCCCATCCCCCATTATTTTGATGCCAAGTTGCTCCATAATTTAACTGCCACACAACAAATTCTATACACTCACCTTCAGATACCCAGTGATCTATAAGGTCATCACCACATTCTGCTAAAGGTGTAGGATATGTTACATAATCGCCTGGGGGATTTAGTGGGATTACTACTACATCTCCAGTAGTTAAACCATTTTCCCCCATTAAATCCTCATCAAAAGTATTACTTACAGAGGGACTATACCACCACCCTGATGCAGGGGGCTGGTAGTAAGTATTAGATACCATTCCTAATTCATATCCATTTGCTACCCATTGGGGGCTACAAGGAGCATTAGGGAGGCTCATAAAGTCTATAAGTTGATTATCAGGATTGATAGCTTCAGGTAAATGATACCCTATTTGTAACATAGTAACGGCACCAGGGACCCCACCAATAGCTGAAGGGAGGCATCCCTCAGAGTTAATTACTTCAACAGTTACTTCGTAAGTATTAAGATTTACATCTGTAATTGCTACATCGCACTGCCCTTTAACTAAGAAGCTGTGAATAAAAAGGAGTAAAAAAGTTAGTTTTTTCATTAATTTTGTTGATGATAAATTTTCTTCTTAATCACAAAACCATTTGTCCATTCTTGGACTATAAAATAAATTCCTGTATCTAAATAATCGTTATATTGTACTTCTTGACCTTGTAAGTTGTATAATTTTTGGGTAACAACTTCTTCCCCTGCTTCTTGTACTAACCGTCTAAAACTATCTATAGGGGGAGATATTAAACCTGTCCCACACTCAGTATCAAAATTAGCAATAGCATCTAAAATATCATCTATTCCTACAATACCATCCTGATTAATATCAAATTGGTTACAGGGTTCTACTTCAAGACTATAAGATTGTATAATTTCTAATATATCATTTACCCATACAAATCCATTACCATCTGTATCCCATGGACAATCATTAGGGGGACAAAAAGATGGTATTACATAAAAGGGTAATATTTCTTCATCTCCCCAATTACCCCAAACTGTGTTTAATGTATCATTACCATTTACTATAGTTATATAACCTGAGTATCCCGTTTCTGGGCAATAATAATGCATCCCATTTCCAAATATATCTTCTAGTACTAAAACATAATTACCTTCGGGTAAACAAAAAGTATAAGTTTCAAATTCACAAGCATAAATATCATTATCATATGTCCAACTCCCTACTCCATCAATAACATCTCCTATGGGGTTGTTTAAACTATCAGCTTCATATAAAGCCCAATGAAACCCATATGGTAAAGCATCAAATTGTATATTAATATCAATTAAAGAACCTTCATAATTATCAAGTTGGACTGATTCAGTGTTGTTATCTTCATAAATATCTCCTAAGGCGTCTACATTAATTTCAATATCTACTAGACCATAACCCACTTCAAAATTAGGTATAGTTATAGTTTCACTTTCACCAAATCCTAAATTACCTGTCCAAATCATAAATAATTCTTCACCATTAATTGTATAATTAATAGCAGTTTCAGTTAAAGTATCCCCATAATTCGTTAATATAAAAGTTATATCTTGTATAGGGTCACAACCAAAATTTGGTATAGTAACACCACTTACACCAGCATCTACTCCATCGATAGCACCACAGGCTAATGTGTTATTTACTACTCCAGGGCGTAAAGTCTCTAACCGGGAGAGCATTCTTAAGGTTTGACCTTGCGTAAAACTATTCATACAATCATCATTAGAGTAATCCATAAAGTTTTCTACCAAAGTTGCGGGGCAACTAATAGGGGTACATCCTACGGTACCTGTAGTAGGAGGGGTATCACAAACTCCATCCCCCTGTCCTGCACAATTAGTTTCAGGTCCACATGAGCTAGTGTTATTGAAAGTATGAAGTAAACCACAATAATGTCCTAATTCATGTACTAATGTTCTATTTAAGTCATAATTACCAGTATTAGTAACACCAAAATAATTAGTACCAACATACGCCCCGTAATTTGTTGGGGGCAAATAGGCAAATCCTAAAGGATTACTAAAAGGGGCAATAAAAATATTACAATAATTATTTCTATCATATCCTAATAAATTAGATACTGCAATATTATTATCGTAAAAGGTTGAAGAGCTCCAACTACCAAAGCCTAAATCATTCCAATCATAATACCTAATACCTTCAATGGAAGTACCACTAGTTGATGCATTAGCAATACAAAAATCTATTTGAGTGTTTGCAGTAGGGTCACTACTAAATTCACCTGCAAAGTTTTGGTTAGCATTATCAATAGCATCTTGTACATATTCAATAGACAAATGGTTATCCACTCCATAGGGTTCACCAAAGTGAATAACATGAACAATAACAGGTATAGTTATAGGAAGATCAGGCATTGATGAAGCTCTTTTAGCTTCTTCTGCTTCCTTAGCTATTTTTTTAAGTTTTAAATAGCTTCGTTTAAATTTAGGATCTTGAAGTTGTTGTTCAAATAAAAGATCTGTGCCACATCTCGTGGGGGTTTGAGCAGTAATGCTCCCGGGAATTAATACTGTTAATAAAATTAACAGTGTGTATATTATTTTCATTACTTATGTGCATTTTATACGCGTTTGCGCTTATAAATACGAAAAAGTAAGGTAAAATGTTAAGTTTATCTAAAAATTGTTATATATCCTGATTTTTGAAATGTGTTATTAGGATTATAACCTACTCCCTTAACCGAATAAACATAGATTCCATCAGCTACATAGTAGTTTCCATTATAGTTTGAGCCTGACCATACTTCATTAGGGAGACTGGATTCCCAAACTAGCTGTCCCCATCTATTATAGATTAAAATTTTCCATTGTAACCAACATTCATTATCCGTTATAATAGCCCACCCATCATTTAAACCATCATTATTGGGGGTAAAAGTATTAGGTGCAAAAATTTCATTACATAAATCATATACACAGCTACCATCATCTTCTGATGCTTGGAAGTTATAATTAATGGCTAGTGGGTCAGTACATCCTGCTAAAATAAGTACACACGAACCATCGTCCACATTAGCGAGTGGGTTATAATTTGAGGCAAATGGGTCAGTGCACCCAAATACATCATATTCACAAGAATTGTCATCAACATTGGCGAACGGGTTAAAATTATTAGCATTTGCATCTGTACACCCAAACACATCATAAGTACAACTCCCATCATCGATATTTGCCAATGGGTTAAAGTTGTTGGCGGATGTGTCCGTACAACCCAATACGTCATAAGTACAAGAGCCATCATCCAGGGTTGCATTGGGGTTATAGTTATTAGCTGTTTCATCTGTACATCCTTCTATTTCAGTAGGTACACATTCATCATTATAATTAATGATTTGAACATACATATTATCTTCAATGTTATCATCTAATCCAAAATCATCCCAAAAATTTTCACCTTCACCATTAACATCAATAACTCTAACAGATAAAACTCCCCACTCATACATGTTAGGCCATTCTAGTTCATATGTTTCTCCAGGAATTATGTTAAGGTTATTAAAACAAATAGTATCATCTCCAGCAAGTGTTCCTATTACATCTTCAACTATACAAAATTCTGTTATAGGGACTTCACCATTATTTGTAAGGTAAAATGTAGGGATCCAATAAGGGACAGGATCTGGTGATCCAAAGACCCATTCACATCCTATATCATATAAAATTGTATCTAAAGCTATATCAACTAATGGTTGGGGGCATAAATTAAGTAATTCAGTAGATTGATTATCAGGAGCTTCCCATATAGGTTCTCCTGAATTGTTTATATTATATAATGTTAAAGTAAATTCACAAAACTCGTCGTTCTCTATAGATTCTAACATGTTTTGGTAGGCAATACTATTTGAAAGAACAGTACCTAAATCTATTACTATAGGGTCACTTGATTCATATATTTGTTGAGACCCAATAGAAACATCTAATTGGCCTATACCCCAATTAAAATTTAATTGAAAACCAAAAACATAAGGGTTATCATAAGGATATTGACTTTGCCAAATTGGGGATCCTAAATTAGGGCAATACGTTGAGTTGGGAAGTATAGTTAATTCAGCTGTTTCCAAATTAAAATCTAATACTTCTAAATTACATTGGTCATCACAAAAATTATCCCCATTAGGATTATTACACCCATCACTTAAAGGTTCATTCCAATACCCCCCATCCCCATCTAACATCCACTGATAGCAATCACTATCATTAAAATTTACATTTTCATCTAATGTAATTCTAAAATACTGATTATATTCGTCACCACTCCAGCCTGAATATGGGCTCCAATTACCTGGTACATTTTCGGGGAGAGGTATATCAAATGAAGGAGTCGAAACATATTTAGATTCTCCTGGTAGAATAGGGAAAATTCCAAAGTCAAATTCCCAAACAGGTCCACTAGACCCTCCACTCAAAGCCCAATCTAGATAAAGGTCACCCCCAAAATATAAATCTTCACTATCATTTTGTATTTCAAATACAAAAGAAATTCCAGGATCATGGTCTATTATAGTAGCAGATCCAGGGGTTATATAAACTTCACATTGCCCCCACCCTACTAAGTTAAGTAATAAAAAAACTAATAAGTAAAAATGTTTCATTAAATTTTTTAAAAAGTTGCCTTTATAAAAAACCTTTAGTGATAACCTAATTGCGGTTATAAATATTAAAAAAGGCACCCAAAGGTGCCTTTCTTAACTTTATTTTGTATTAAATATTATACTCCTCGTTCCGTATCATATGCTATAATATGATCTCGACCTGTCATGTTATAACCATGTTCAGCTACCATTTCAAATACTTTAGGATACATTTCAATTAATGTTTCCCTAGTATCTCCGGCGGGCATCACATATGTTTTAGCTTTAGGAATATTCATTTTAACTCTAAATTCTTCAATTTCAGCTAAACCTTCATCAGTTCCATCCCATACTGGTTTGTAGTGGTAATCACTATGGAAGTCGATCATTTTCTGAATATTCTCATAATGGAGTCTAAATTTGTTATGCTGATTGACAAACCTTTCATCAACAACTTTACCACCGGGAGTAGTAACACCCACAACAGGGATAGAATTAGAAAACTTAGGGCTAAGAGAAATGAGACCAAGTGGGTAATCAGTTTCGACAAAGTGAGACCCTTCAGTTTCAATCGTAATGAGTATATTTCTTTCAGTAGCAAAGTGTGTAAGTTCATTTACTAAAGCAGGGTGCATTGTTGGTGAACCCCCTGTTAACATCATCTCTTTTACTTGAGGATTCTCATCATAAATATGGATAATGTCGTTGAAGGTGAATGTTCCTTTTTCAGGGTGGATTGAAGTGTACCAACTGTCACACCACCCCCCTTCACCAAAATAACACCTATGTGTACACCCTGTAGTTCGAACAGCAATAGTGGGACGACCAAAACGGGAGCCCTCACTTTGCACACATCTATATACTTCTAATACTGGAAGTATTTTATCGTAATCTTCTATTCTTTTATTCGGCATAAATTGCTGTGTTTTTTCCGTGTTCCCTAAATTCTACTTTTAGAACTTTAACACGTCCATCAGTTTCTTCTAATACAAACCTATTAAGTTTATCATAAATATACTGAGCAAAGCGTTCTGCTCCAGTTGCTGGTACTTCTCTAAGTTGGATAACACCTGCTTCATCCATTCTACGGAATGATTCAAGGAAAGGGTCATCTGTAGCTACAAGCATAGTGTGATCAAACATATGATCCATCCACATTTTAGGGCTCATACCATCTATTTCGGTTTTGGCACGTTTCATACCACCAAAATCCCATACCCAATTACGTTCGTCTAATTCTCCTTTAAACCATACTTTAAACGAGATTCCATAACCATGGAGAAATCGGCAATGTGTTCCTTCTGCTTTAGCTTGGCGAAATACACAGCTAAACCCATCAAATACTTTAGTTGATATAAACATTATGCTTCAGCTAAAACTTGTTCGACATGTTGTTTTACAATATCCCATACCACGGGTCCTGATTCATCAGCATATTGGACAGGATCTGGTCTACCAAGTTTGATAAACGCTTCGACACGTTCAACCGAAGAAGCTGATTTATAATCACTGTACCAAGTACCACTAACATTAATGGGCTTGTAACTAGTATTTGTACGTTCATAAACCCGTTCAAATGCCACTCCCAATCGCTCGCAGCATCGTAAGCCATCCACAAGTATATCAAACTTGTCCCCATTGAGATAAGGGGTAACATAGCTAACGCGAGCAGCGTCCCAATTCCCTTCGGTGAAAGCCTTATAGTCAGCGTCTCTAAATTCTTGTCGGCAGTCGGGATAAATAGCGTGGTCGCCTGCGTGAATACCCATTGCGATATGTACTTCAGTATTTTTTTCATTTGCGATTGATAATGCTACTGCTTGAATAATTGATGAAAATATTTTATTTCTATTAGGAACAACAGTTTCTTTCATGTTTTCCTGTTCATAGTGACCTTCAGGTACTTCATCTCCCCCTTCTACAAGGGCACTATTAAGCATAGGGGCTAAACCATCAAGTTTAATAGTTCCATATTTAATTTTAGGAAATTTATTTTCTATAATAACCCCATGATGGATTATAATATTGTTATCATTAATATAATCTACTAATGCTTGAGCTCGTTCAAGTTCTACTTTATGTTTTTGTCCATAATCAAAGCTTAAAGCGGTTACTTCATAACCATCTGCTAATAGCCTTAACAAGACTGTGGAGCTATCCATTCCTCCACTTAAAGATAATACTGCTTGTTTTTTCATATTATATTGTTCATTAATTTAAAATATGTTGTGTTGTAATCTATTTTTTCTGCTATTTGTTTATCATAAGGTGAATTTATAACCTCATCAATTTTTGTTTTAGGCTTAGAATCCAACCCATGATTAGGATGATATGTTGTTCCATCAAAAGCAGCCATAACTGGGTTAGAAGTATCAATACTTTCAATTTGTTTTATATCTTTATAATATAAAAACTCTTGAGGAAGAGAACAACCTAAAAGGTGAATTCTATCAGTAATCCCTATTAATCCCATATCAATCATATTGCAAATAACTGATAAACGACCTATAGCTTTACCCCAATCTTTATTAGGATGTTTGCAGATATCGTTATAATAGCTAGCTCCATAACTAAACGCAATCTTCGTGTATCCTAGCCATTTATATGTTTGATAACACTTTACTACGTCATTAAACGATTTACCTTGTACAACCGCTACTTTTTCTACTCCTTCAGGTAATTCAATAAAACTCCATTCTTTTGCTTGACGCATAGAAGTAATAGCATCTTCCCAAGCATCGGGGACTATAAATTCATCTGGTTTTACTTCTTCAATAATAGATATCATCCTGCCTTTAGAATAAGGTACTCCAAGTTCATGGAGGGAATTATCCATTACAATGTAGCGACGATATTGTTTATTTTCTCTTTGGAAGAATTCCTTATATTCTTCATGTTTATCATATAAATGAGGAAGCAAATAATCATAGTCGTTAAAACTAAGACTTTGCTCCAAATATGCAAAGGGGGTTTCATGTGATACTCTCATTAATAAGGGGAATCTGGTGGGTCGATTTTAATTTTAGGTGGACGACCCCTACGTGGGGTAGTACTTGGACGATTGTATTTACCATATCTCATCTCACAATAACGATAAAACTCATCTAATGTGCCTCCAACCTCAATTACATCTCTTTGGTAATCATCTCGATCCATACGAAAAGTATTTAAAAAATCCTTTTGCAATTGCTTAAGGTTTTCCTTTTCATACTTTTCATGATCCTCACGTAACCTCCTTCTACGTTGGCGGTCAAGACGAGTTTCATAAACCCATTCACTCGCTTCAGGAAATTGGATACGTTTTTGTTGAATTTCCCAATCACAATAATAAATTTGCCAGCGATAAGGACTATCAGCATAATCTCCATTTTTAATTTTATCAATCAAAGGACAATAATTGTGGAGTGCTTTTCCTTTACGAGTCCATCTACGCCACCAAAAAAATTGGTTGTAATTTAATTTTTGAAGTTGTGATAACTTCTCTTCAATAAGTTCAATTGGGGGACCTTCTGACATACCCTAAATATACGAACAAAAAGTTCAAATTCCAAACTTACCTTTTACCTCCGTAATAAGGCACTGCTAGATTTTCAGCTAATAACCTTTCACTTAAATTAATGTGATTGTGGATATTAGGTTCTATTCTAACATCACCTAAACACCTACCATATTTATCTACTCCTTTAGAGTATAAAAAAAACTTACCTTCAGTAAGAGCTAAAAGTTCTTCTACTCGGGCCTTAGCTTTTAAACCTTTTGCTTTTTCTTCTAAGTCTCGAGTTCTAGATTCGTAAGCATCTATTCCATTTAAACGAATTCTTACATGTTTCCAAGTAGTAAAACCTAAATCAACCATAGCATCTATGGTATCACCATCAACAACTCTATCGAGTTGAGCATTATAATAATATAAAACCATTTATTTATTTTAATTGTTTGCTTAACCTTTTATTAGTAGATACTAACGAATCTAAATAAAAAACCCAAGTTTGTAAAGAATCTATACTATAAATTAAATCTTGATTTTCTTGATTTAATCTTATAATTGTAGGAAAACATTGATCTTCACATTTATGTAAAGCATGATTTAGGTTATTTTCTACTTTATGTATTTTTTCATTAAGTATTGAATTATTTTCTTGGTAAGAAGAAATTAAACTATCTTTAGCTTCAATTTCCCCTGATAAGTTTTGGAGGAGGTTTTCCTCGTAATTTACAGTACTTTGTAGAGTAGATATCTTATTTTGGGATTCAATTTTATCTTTAATAATTTCACCTATAGCTTCATCTGCTACATCTAAAGTAGCTTCTATAGTTTCTAATAAATTATCATTAGGTTGTATTAAAGGTACAGGGACAAAAATTTCAGGTAGATTTACTTGTTCACCTG
>Ga0209632_10006051_pt1 | contig 10317 bp, 16 predicted proteins | sample COG_10_FD_184754 | JGI IMG/M metagenome (GOLD analysis project Ga0209632, IMG submission 184754) | Pelagic Microbial community sample from North Sea - COGITO 998_met_10 (SPAdes) (version 2) | ecosystem: Environmental > Aquatic > Marine > Neritic zone/Coastal water | place: Helgoland, sampling...
TATCACGGCGTTTTTTCTCAACAGATAAATCCTTAACTATTTCTTTTAACTCATATATTTTTTTATCTAGTTCTTCTAATTGATTAAATGCAATTTCATTTTGTTTAATTTTATCAATATCATTTTTAATTTGATATTTTTCTTCTATAGCATTACATTTTGATTCCCATTTATCTAATTCATTAAACATATTATTAAGAGATTTAGACTCCCCTCCCTCATCAACAAATGTTTCTTTACAATTTTTATTAATATAAAATGTAAGAATAATAATAAATAATATTATCAAAGATACTATAAATAATTTTTCTGTCATATAATTTAAACACACATTTAATTATTATTAAAATAATTAAATTTAACAGGCATATTATCATTTCTACTTTTTCTTTCAAATATATATTTAAGAAGTTGTGCAATATAATTATTTACTATAACATTAATATTATTATCTAAACGCTGTTCACCTTTATTATTACGATCATAATAATTCTGAAATTTATTTCTATATTTTAGATTTGAAAAAAGTAATACTATTACTAAAAATAATAAAAATAATATTAATAATATATTCATTAATATATAATCATATTTTATTTACTCATATATTCTTTCAAATTGTTCATTTTTATTACCCGATAATTCATTTAATATTAATATGTCAGAATTTTCCTCGTCTTTAAGTTGTAGTGTATATTTAGGATGGTATAGAGGCTGTAATAAATACATATCGTTATAATCTATATTAGGATCTGCTACAAAATATTTAGTTGTATATTGATCATATAAATCTATATATTCCTTTTTATTACATATTTTTCTTAAAATAAAATAAGAACATGACATTTTATTAACACACCCATCAATGCCAGATTCAAGCTTTAGTGTTTGTTTATTGTTTTCTGTAACTTCTTTAACTATTAATTTTTGAATACTATCTGTATTATTAACAGTACTACATATTCCTTTTTCCGGGTCCCATATACAATCAGTATTGCATTGGGTTTCATTTTTTGAACCACATTTATAATTCAAATTTATAGTTACTATACATGTATTAGATTCAGATCTAGATGTTTGTTCATAATTTAAATGTAATCTAATTCTATTATATCTACTTACTAGTTTTTTAGGACATGTACTAGAATTTAATATTTCTTGACAATAATTGTCAGATTCGGTTTCTTTATCAGCCTTAAGAACACTTTTTTCACCCATACTATCTAAAGATCTTAATAAATATTCTTCTTTATCTAATAACGCACCAACACTCAGAATAGTTGGTAATTCACCTTGTAAAGCTTCTAATGAATTATGTTGTGTATTTAATTTAGTTGATATCTGGTCTAAAACTCCTTGTCGATTTATACTTGTTACATGTTCTCTCAAATAAAAATCACAAATTTTGTTACATTCTGTCTCATCATTGCACGGGTTTTCTTCATCTTTATCATATTTATCTTTATTATAATCTAAACATTCCTTGTTACAATCTTGATTATCAAAATTTTTAAAATTATATGATGTTGGTCCATTAGTGGGAATTGGGGAAAAATTACATTCTGACTGATAATTAGATCCGTGTCCTTGACTTTGACTTTGTCCTTGACTTTGTCTTTGTCCTGCACTATTATTTGATGTTTCTAAATCTCCTTCACCACACCAACCATCTAATTTACATGCTTCGTTTAATTTACACCCATCACCATCTAATATATTACAATTATTTGTATTATTACAGAGTAGTGTATCAGTATTATATTCACAATCGTTAATTTTATTACACGCACTACTATCTGTTATTTCATTACAAATATCAAGGCATCCAGTTTCAGTCCATTTACATTCTGGTTTGCCTTCTTCAACTTTTTCGTCGCATTTAGTTTTACTTTCATTTTTATACATGCTATTACATGATGATTCTGATGTATCTAAGGAATTTAGATATCCATCAGGATAATCAAACTTTTCATTAGCTTCACCACAAAATGCATTTAATTTGCATGCACCTTTATTTTCTTCTGTTTCACATTCTTCATTCTTTAATTCATAACATTCTGTGTTATCTCTATCAAAACTACATTCTCCTTCTCTTAAAACACAACTAGAACCCTTTGGAGGTTTATTCTCTTCGTCATAATCCCAACATCCTTCATTATTATTATTATAATCTGGGTGGGTTGTAGCAATACATAAGTCTAAAGAACTACCCCATGTACATGTTTTATTCTTATCACAACCTGCTTGATCATAATAATTATCGCATGAATTTTCATAATAACTCTCAACATAATCAGACCAGCTACATTTTTTAATACTATCACATGTTCCTTTATCTTTTGTTTGATAACATATATCACTACAATCTGTTATATTCCATTTACATTTTCCATCTCCACTTTGACAATTGGCTTGACTTTCTGCTCTGGTACTACTATCACATGAACCAGCATCTCCACACATACCTGTATTATTATTCCATTCACAAGCGGGATCTTTATTACAAGCACCGTCTTCTGCATGTCGTTTACAAGAAGTGCCATCTTCACAAACCTTCATAGTATCATTCCATAGACACGGATCAGTACATTTGCTTTCATCATTAATATTAAAACATTGTGGTCCAAGCTCAACACTTTCTGGAGGATAAACTACTTGAGGGTCTCCTGGAGGAAAAACAAATGGTTCAACTCTAATTAAATTAAATACTAATATAACTATTGTTACAATTAATAAAATAGTAAATATTTTCATAATATCCATATAATATAACATACTATTTTTTAAAAATTAAAAATGAATTAAATTAAATTAAATTAAATTAATCACAACCATCTAAAGGTTTTCTAAATGGATCTGGACAAATTGTAGTCTGTAACCACGGACTTACTTGAACTTGTGGGTTTGGAGGTTCAGATCTTAATCCTCTATTAGCATTTCTCATGCTACAACCTGTAGTATTAACGCCTATGTGATGTCCTGCATTTAACAAACTTTTACAATTTACATCCCCGTCATTATTAGGGACTACCTTACACCAATCACTATAAGAATCTGCTGGAAATAATGCGCTTGAATCCATATCATTATTTCCTGTATTATTTCTAGTTGGTGGTGTTGGGGTTGGAACACCTGGTAATGTACCATTATTTAATGATTCTTCTGTATTTTCATTATCTTCAAAGTGTTCTTTGTGTTTATGTTCATGATCTTCAAAGTGTTCTTTGTGTTTATGTTCTTCAAAGTGTTCTTTGTTTTTATGTTCATGAGCTTCAAAGTGTTCTTTGTGTTTATTATGTCCTTCAAAGTGTTCTTTGTGTTTATTATGTGCTTCAAAGTCTTCATAAATAGGAGAAAAAGATTCATTTGGATTATTAAAATTTTCATCTGGACTATTTAATAAAACATATCCAAAATAGCCACAAACAACTAATACAACAACAGAAAGTAATACTGAAACTTGTTCTCCTAATTTTTGTTTATACATGTGTATAAGTAAAAGTAAAACAACACCCACAACCAGTAATAATACTAATTTATTTACATTATTATCTAAACTAAAATTCATTGTATATAATTAAAACATATAATTTTTTTTTGAAAATTAATTAATAAAATCTCTTAATTTATTAAATTTATTTTTTAAATCTTCAATAATTAAATTTTTTTCATTAATTATTTTTATATATTCTAAATCATTTAAATTAGTTGTTTCTGAAAAATCATTATTAGATTCTTCAACCGGTTCACTATTAGATTCTACAACTGATTCTAATATCGGCTCACTATTAGATTCTACAACTGATTCTAATATCGGCTCACTATTAGATTCTACAACTGATTCTAATATCGGTTCACTATTAGATTCTTCAACTGATCCTAATATCGGTTCACTTTTAGATTCTTCAACTGATTCTAATATCGGTTCACTATTAGATTCTTCAACTGATCCTAATATCGGTTCACTATTAGATTCTTCAACTGGGTCACTATTAGATTCTAAAACAGATTCTTGAACACAATTATTATCTGGTTGTAAATTAATATTATCTAAATCGTCATTATTAATCAATTCATATGCTTCATTATTATCTTTTACTTTTTCTGTAGTTTCATTATCTGTTAATAAATTATCATTAATTAAATATACATTATCGTATCCTTTTTGAAAAACCTTAATTTGTATAGGTACCCATTCGCAAATAACTTGTTGTTTTAAATATCTTAAACCTTGAAACTTTAATACACATAATATTTTAGAATCATTATTTATGTCATTATGAGTTATTATAGTATTATTTCTATTATATATACTACACCCAATATTACCTTTAACTATAGGTATCTTAATTTTTAATGAAGGTGGTTTACTACCACGTCCAATCTTAATAGGCGTATTATAAAATTCTTCAACAATATCTAATGGAAATTCTTTACTAAACCATTCTGCACTGTTTTTCTGTATTTGTATGACATTATGATCATCTATATTAGTAATAAATTCATAAAATTTCCAATGATTTTTATCAAATTCTAATTCTAAATTACATCGTGTATCATATTTTACAATTCCTTTATTACTTATTAATCGAGGTGATTGAATATAAATTGGTTTTCCATTATATTCTGCAAGAGACATATAACTTCCACCTTTAACTTTGTCAGGTTTATTAAATTTAATTTGTTCAATATCTATATCTTTATAATCAATTATGTCAATCATTTTATAATTAAATTGTCCTTTTTTTTTAAACTGTAAAAACGCAATTAACAAATAACAATATTCTTAAGTTTAAATTTATAATAATACATTCCATTAATAAACCATAATTTATCAACGATTAAATTAACATTTACATAATTATCTTTTTCTAAATCAAATATATTAACAAATGAATTATCTTTATTCTTAATATCTGTAATAATTTTTTTGTACTTTTCATAAACTTTTGTGTATAAAATTGTAAAATTATCATTATATCTTATTTGTGAATTTAGAAGTTCTTTAGGTATATCTAATAATTCAATTAATTTTGACTCAAATGTTTCAATAAAATACTGAAATAATTGAATGCTATTACTATCTCCTTTTAGTTCTAAATTTAAAAAATAATTATTAAATTTAGATTCTATTCCAAAAGGAACATATAATTCGGGTGTCCAAAACTCTATTGAATTCCCATTTAATCTAATGTCATATGAAGTTTTAACTGATTTTTCTAAAACTATATTATTAATATCAATATCTTCAAATTTCATTGTATCTTGATATTTAGTTTTTTTTAAATAAAAAAAAAATGTTATTATTTTAATGATTGAAGACTTAACAAATAAATTATTAGATAAGCTTCTAAAAAATATTAGTACACCTGAAAATATACAAAAAATACAATTAGCATTATTAGATCCTGTAATTTCATATACTTATAATCGAATATACCCCTATTTTATGTTAATCATCATAATATTTATCTTAACTTTTATATTAGTATTAGTTATATTAGTTATTTTACTAAAAAAAATAATATATTAAAAACTATATGACTGATTTTAACAAACTATCAATTCAACTAAATGAATGGATTAAATACAATGAATCTATAGATAAATTAAATAGTCATTTAAAAAACATAAAATCTAAAAAATCTATATTAGAACAAAATATTATCTTTAGTCTTGAAGAAAACAATTTAACGGATAAAAAACTACGTATTGGGAATTCACATATTCACTATAATATAACACAATCTATGCCTCCATTATCATTAAAATTACTTGATAGTGTATTAGATGACTATCTAACACAACAAATTAAAGAAAAAATATTAGAAAAAATCAAAATCAGAAGAGACCAATTAAAAACACAATCAGTGTCTTTAAAAAAGAAAAATGTAAATAGGAAGAAATCAAACAGAGCTAAATAACTCTAACTAAGAATAATGTGCGGAAAAATAAATTATTTATAATCCCCCTATAATTTATCACAAAAATTTAAATTAATATGGATAAAACTTATTTAGCAAAAGATTTGATAGTATGGGCTTCACAACCCGTTCATAATGAACTTCTATTTGATAAAATATTTGATATACATGATGAAGTTATGACTTTTATAAAAGACAAAAATCTTAACTTTGATGGTGAACAAGAATTGTTCTTAATGAAATTAATGATTTTTATATATGATAATTCTGCGTCTTAACTATTATATTATTTTATATTAATATATATAAATTATGTTTATTACAACTGAAGAACAAATAGAATTCTTCCGTGATTATTATTCTTATGATCTAATAGAACTATTAAACAAATTAAAAGAACAAAATAAAAATTTCAAATTATTAAATAAGTGTTCTAAAGAAACATTTGTTAATTTTGTTGATTTAATAGGGCAAAATATAGATTTAAGAAATATGTATTTATCACATTTAAAATCTTAACCTATAATATAATGCCTCTTAAACTTAATATTTCAAAAAGAAAAAAAAATAAATCTAAAAGATTAAATAAATCTAAAAGATTTATTAGGGATGGCTCCGTTCAACACCTTAAAATTGGTGGCCGACGAAAATCTAAAAGATTAAATAAATCTAAAAGATTTATTAGGGATGGCTCCGTTCAACACCTTAAAATTGGTGGCCTAAGTAAATAATTAGTTTCCACATCCTTCACAACCACTGCATGAATTTAATTTGTTTGCAATATTTTTTCCACATGAACAACTACTATTTTTTAAAGACAGATTAACAAGTAGTAAAAAATTTATAACTAATATCACAACTAATACTACATGTATTATATCTAAATTCATCTTCATTTATACTATAATAAAATGTTTTTTTTTTAAAATTGATTTTATTTTAATTCTTGTTTAAAAAACAAAATGATTTCAGGCATCATCGATAATTGGGGGTTTGATATTCTTGATGAAGAACATAAGAAATGTATAAATGGTGAAATATTTGATTCATCACTATTCAGTGATGGAAAATTAATTTATACAAGCAATATAATACATATTAATTTGCTTAATAATTATTTATCTGAAGATTTGAATATTATTCCAAATGTAATTGTAGAAACAGTAAATCATTCTAAATATATTCTTAGTAATGTATCACCTATATTTAAAAAATATATTGAAACTTTAATAAAACTAACACATATGGATTCTAATGAATATAACTTTAATACCTCTAAATGTAGTGTTAATTGTATTAAATGGTATTTAAATAAATAGTTTAAAACTATAGTACTATTATTTTTTATTATGATCGATATAAATAACTCTCCCAGTGTTAATACTATTAATAATTTACACGATTTTGATAAATCTAACATAATTTTTGATGTAGAAGAAGAAAAAATTGTAGATGACAAAAAATATATCATTATTTACAGGAAAGATAATGATGGAATTATAACAAAACACACTAAAATTTACAGAATTAAAACTATTAAAACAATATTACCTAAAAGTGTAGCAGAACGTCGTAAATGGGTAAAATTCGGTGTTTCTAAAGGTCTTTCATCGGGTCCCGATAAAGCTTCAACAAATATTGTATATGATGAAGTATTTTTTGAATTTACAAACAATAATAAAATAAAAGATGATAAAGAAGATAATGGTGAAGGTATATTTAAGTCATCTAATAAAAGTACCGTTACATGTAAGCATTGTAGAGGAAATCATTGGTCTATAAAATGTCCAAATAAAGACCAATTAAAAGAATTAACAAAAGATAACGTTGATAAACCAACTGAAAATAGTGGTAAATATATTCCTAAATTTAGAAGAGACGGTATAGAACCAATTAAAGAAAATCGTAACAGAAATACAATTAATATTACTAATATATCTGAAAATGCAACAGAAGAAGATATTAAAGATTTATTTTATAGTTATGGTAGAATTAAACGATTGTATTATAATAACATAAAAGGATTTGCTTATTTAACATTTATTAGTTTAGATGCATGTGAAAAAGCTATTGAAGCAGTGAATGGTCATCCATACGATTATTTAATTTTAAGCGTTAAAATGGCTGAACAAAAATAAGAGTTTCAAAAAGCCTACTTAAAATTAAAACTATATTAATTATAATGGATAGCTTAAAAACAGGAGATTTAATTTTTTTTACAGGACACACACAAGGATGGCTTAAATATTTTTCATCTATGATAGAATTTTCTACACACTCAAATTTTTCTCATATTGGTATGATAGTTAAAGATCCAACATTTATTTCTCCGTCTCTAAAAGGAACGTATGTTTGGGAATCGGGATGGGAGGGTGAAAATGATCCACAAGATGGAAAAATAAAATTAGGAGTACAACTTACACCTATTCATGAAATTTTACACAATTTTAAAAATTCTAAAGTTATAGTACGAAAAAATAATTTTCCTCTAAACACTTTTACAGATGATAAACTTAAAGAAATACATACTACAGTATATGATAAACCATACGATATTATACCTAAAGATTGGATAATGGCATTGTTTAGAAAAGATGCTGAACCACAAAAAACAGATAGATTTTGGTGTAGTGCATTGGTAGGATATATTTACACTAAATGTGGTATTTTAAAATCAGATACTGACTGGTCTATTTTAAGACCTTCCGATTTTTCACTATCTGGTGAACACCTTAATTTTAATGATGGATTGTCTCTAAACTCGTGTGAAACGCGCATACAATAAAAAAGTCTAAACTATATTTATTTCATCTTCATTTACTATTCTTTTATTACAATAATAAAGAATATATAACATTAAAGCTAATCCGTTCATTACAATTATTGAAATATAACTATTATATATATACTTTTTTAAAATGCATGGTATAACTATTATATTATAAATATTATAAATAAATAATAACGCTGTCGTCATAAAACATATAAGTTTATATTTATTTATTGTCAATAAACTCAAAAATGAATTTATTATAATCATAATAGAGAGAAAATATAAATTATCACAATAATAATCTTCAACTGTAAAATATTTTATTGAATACACCATGAATAAGATTCCAAATATACCTAAAATACTATTTAATAAGTATAATAGTGTATCATAAATATGGATCATTTATATTTTATATGCATCATATACTTAAATATCTTATTCGTAAATATTATCATTTTCTAATAAATTATTATTAACATCATATATCTTGTTTTTTTCTATCTGCATTGAATCAGTATTATCTCCATAATCAACTATATAGACTTTATTTTTTTTTTTAATAAATATATATTCTAATAATGATAATAAATATATAAATATATTAAATCCATTTATAATTATTGAAAATAAATAATAGTACCACACAGTATTAGTCTGTATTATACATTCACTAGTTATGTTTTCAATATTATAACTATTATATGAAAATAATGCTATTGTTGTAATTGCTCCGAAATAATTTATATTTTTTATAGTGAGTAAATTTACAAATGCGTTGATTAAAGTCATAAACGATAAAAAATATATATCGCCACAATTTAATTGAACAATTGTTTTATTATGATTATGTGTATTTGAATAATATGAAAAAATTGTTATTCCAAATAACAATACTATACTATTAAAAAAATATAAAGTATAATTCAATGTATTCGGCATAGTATAAATATGTCTTAAATAGTGTTTAAATTATTAATTATAATTATTAAAAATAATTATATTAAACACAAAATATAATATATAAACTAATTATTCTTTACATCATACAATATGCTAACGCGTAATATTTTACTTATTCCAGGTCCTTTAACAACATCTAAAAAGGTTACAAGTACACTTCTTAAAGATTACTCGGCAAGAGAAGACTATTTTATTAATAGTATAAAATCTGTACGCAAAAATTTACTTAAGATTAGCAATACTAATCAAGATGATTATACAACTATATTAATGCAAGGCTCGGGTACTTATGGCAATGAATCTGTCATATCATCGTTGCCAGTCAAATCTAAAATAACAGTATTTTCAAATGGATTGTATGGAGATCGTTTAAAAGAAATAAGCAAACGGTATAATAAGTTACATAATTATATTGAGGAGCCTAATAATAAACAAATAACACCAACACTTTTTGAAAACAATATTAAATATTGTACTTCTTCACATATTGCATTAGTACACAATGAAACAACTAGTGGTATTCTTAATCCAATTAATAAATTGATTCCTATTGCAAAAAAATATAATAAAAAAATTATAGTTGATGCTATTAGTTCATATGGTGGTATTCCAATTGATATAAGCAATCTTGATATAGACTATTTAATAGGTAGTTCT
>Ga0209632_10006052_pt1 | contig 10316 bp, 9 predicted proteins | sample COG_10_FD_184754 | JGI IMG/M metagenome (GOLD analysis project Ga0209632, IMG submission 184754) | Pelagic Microbial community sample from North Sea - COGITO 998_met_10 (SPAdes) (version 2) | ecosystem: Environmental > Aquatic > Marine > Neritic zone/Coastal water | place: Helgoland, sampling...
GAGGGGCAGCATTGTTTATTGCAGGTTGTGCCGCCTATTTCAGCGTTCGTGGAATAGCTCTGACTTTTGGCGCGGTGAGTTCTTTCACTATTCCAATTATTATCATGGCTTCGAGCCTTGAGTTTGGGAAACTTGTTGCAGCTTCTTTTCTTTACCGTAACTGGCATACTTGTAATAGAACCTTACGCACTTATTTGTTGTTTGCCGTGGTTCTTTTAATAGGGATAACTTCGGCGGGGATTTACGGATACTTATCTCAAGCTTTTGAGCAAACGCTTAATCAGGTAGAGGGGTACGAAAAAGAGATTGTCAGCCTGCAGAGGCAACAAGTTGATTATGACCGGATGGTCGATGCATACAAGGATTCAGGGAAAAAGGGTTCTATTTTACGAGAAGAGAAGCAATCAGTCGAGCGGGACAGGTTGGAGAGTTATATTGAAGAGCGAAGAAAGGATGTGGCATCGGCAGAGATGGCAAAAGCAAGGCTTGTTGAGGAAACGGATCAGATGATTATCGGCGAAAGAGAACGTCGTGAAGAGGAGAAAATAAGAATAGAGGCTTTTATTGACTCAAGGCGTAAGGATGTTGCCTCCCTTGAAAGTCAAAAGATACCATACAAAGAAGAAATTGATGAGAGGATTAGCCTGGAACTTGCCAAAGAGGGTAAAATCAATGAACGAATAAGCCAATTGGATGCAGCAGTTAAAGTATACCAGGATAAGGGGGCAGGTGGATTCTTAAAAGAAGATGGTCTTAAAAAAGCGGCTGAATTATTAAAAACTCAGTCAGTTGAGCGGGAGGGATTACGGAATAGCCTAGCATCAATTTCAACTGCTATGCAAAAAGCAAGAGACGATCTTGATAAAAGGTACCAATCATTAGACGAAAGAATTGTTCAGGCACAGAACGAAATTTCTGAGGCAAATACTAAAATAACTTCCTTAACCACCGGAGGAGCTCAACAGGCTGATAATGTAAAAACAGCTTTGGAAAACCTTCAACAAGCAAGGGCATCGGTCGATGAAAGGATCAAATCTCTTGAAAGTGAGATTGCAGAGGCGAGTAGGAAAATTACAGCATTAAGTGAGACCGGTTCTGTTTTTGGGCCCGAGAGTTCGGAGGAACTGGAAGCGAAAAAGAGCGAGCTTTTTGCTAAGAAAGAAGAGGCTGAAAGAAAGATACTGGAATTGTCAGGTAAGATCAGGGCAACGGATATTGGGTCCTTTAAATTTGTTGCCCGTGCATTTGACCCATCTATCGCGGAAGCGGAAGAGACTGAAAACCCAATTATTATTGAAGAGGCAATGAGCAAGGCAGTAAACCGGGTTGTTAAATGGTTTATTCTAATCCTTGTGATTGTCTTTGATCCTTTGGCAGTGACACTGGTCGTTGCCTACAACGCATCTTTACTGAGGGGGCGGGGTCAAGACACTACGGAGCAACCTGCTGAATCAAAGCATGGGGGCAAATCTTTCTTTTCCTGGGGGAATTTACCCATCATTCTGGTAATCTTCGCTTTGTTTGTCTGGTTTGCTTTTGAGCAGTTATCTCCGGACAAGGGAAAGGAAGCGGATAGTCAGTCGAGGTCATCGTTTTTGGGTAAACTATCCTCCCAGCGTTTCGATGATCGTTCCTTTGCCTATATTCCGGAAAACACATTTGGGGTATTTTCTTTTTCCGGATTGAGAATGATGGAACAGGTTGGCTTATCCAAAATCATATCGGATGATTTTATCGAAAATATTCCTTTTTTGAATAATCTCGCTTGGTCACCTGAGGAGTGTGGGGTAAATCCGCATGGAAGGGTTTTGTATTTTTTACAATTTCCTCAGGAGGAATTTATTGAAAAGCGAGAACAGGATATTGTCTGGGGTTTAATCATTCCGATTGGGAATGTTCAGCGGCTTCGTGACTTTATTATGCGTAAACTTAACCTTAAGAGCATTGGTAATGCATGGAGAGTTAAGGAGAATACATTACCATCCTTTATGTCTTTTCACCATCGATCGTCCCATATATCCTTAGGTATGGATGATCAATGCTTGGTGGTTTTATCATCATGGTGGTCTGATGATAGGGATCCCGAGTTTTTGGATGAGGAAATGATCCAACTCTTCAATTATGGGCAAAATTCAAATATTATGAACTCGAAGTTAGGAAATAAACTGAGCGGGGATGATTATGATGTTGGTTTGTCAGTTTTGGGGAAAAACTTTTTCGAATCTTTTAGCAAAAATGATGGCGAGGATGAACTTTTTATGAAATTCCGGGAGTTCTTGAGCTTTGACCTTCATGTAAAATCAAAGGTTGGGATCGATCGAGTCTCACTGGAAGGTGTTTATGAATACGATGAGGATGTTTTGGATGCAGATTTTGCTCTGAAAGTAGCAAGTAAGTTAGATCAAATCCGAGACGGTGAGAATCCGGTGGTTATGGATTCAGTTTATGGTGAGTTTGTAGAGATTTTCCTGCAACGGTTAGACTTTCAGACTGCAGGTAATCTGATTGAGCGAATTGACCTGAGCCAAACCCTTGGCTTTGACCAATTCGAAAATATCAAAGCGAGTAGCACAACAAAGAATCAGCGAGTTGGTTCGATTGCTTTATCTCTTGATTCCTCCGAGTCTGGAGGGGTGGCGATTTGTTCTCTGATTGATCTTGTGGTTTCTGCGTTAAACCCTTTTCCGATTGAAACCCCTTAGCTTTTTAAGTGTGAAAGAAAATCGTTATTTGTCTTTAGCGGTTCTTTTTATTGTAGGTTGTTTTTTTACGGGTTGTGCAACTGTACCACCCGAAGTCAGAAGTGATGAACCTATTGAACAAGAGGCTAAACAGGGCAAATTGTCTTCCGAAAAAAGTAAAGACGTTTCCAGTGCTATTCCTCAAGGTGAATTAAGTGAAATAGATGCCAATGAGAGCAGTTCAAAAATACAGGCTGATGATCACTTTAAGAAGTCTGCTTCCGTAGATCACCCAATAGGTAATGGTAAGAAAGTAATCAAAGATTTAGCTTTACCAAATAAAGAAGAAATTTCCTCCAGCTTAAAAATTGTCAATCAAAAGACCCCACTTACTCGAGCTGGTCATGCAATGAAGAATTTAGCAGAAGATACAGTTAGCCAAAAGGGCAAGGATGATATAGGTTCTTTTTTCTCGACTGATAATGCAGTAGAAAAACTTCCCAGTGAAGAAAGTGACGAACTTAATCCCGTTGGCGATGAACCATGGATTGACAGCAAGGATGGAGAAGAAATGAAACCTGCTAAACCAAGGGTCCAAATTAAAAAAAGAGGGGATACAAGTTTGTTGGATAATGAAAAGTCATTGGGACGCACTATTCCTATTTCCGATTCAGGTGACAATATTGAAAACGCCGGAGTAGTTTTAAAGTCAAAGGGAATTCTATCCACTCCTGAACCAAAAAAGATAGTTGGCTTTTCGGGACAACTGAAAAGTGCAGAAGGAAATGATCCAACTACAGATGATGGATCGATCGGATTCCTCGAGCATCCAGACTCTTCATTGCGTAAAGGAAAACTAATTCGGTCAGTTAAGAGAGTCGGGTTTGGGGTAAACAAACTAGAGGGCGACGATCTTAATATAACAGATGAACCTAATCGTAAGAATGAATTTAGTGGTCAAAAACCAAGGGCTTTCGGGCGAATTAAAACATACCTGAGTCGGGGCGGAGTTTCTGGAATTGAGGAGGGTGTAACTAAGAATACCGATTTTAAACGGACCAAGATTTTTTTAAAAACGGATAGGAGCGGGGAAATATTGAACTTTCCGATTGCGGATCAAAAAGACGGAATGCAATATGATAAAACTTTGAATTGGATTAAGAGTCGTGGCCGTGTCGATGGAAGTAAAGTGGTTGAATGAATAAAAACCTATCCTCGAACTGGCTACTTACAATTGGGGTTCTATTGGTTCTTTTACTAGTGTGCCAACTGGTTGGATTCTTCCAGGAGATCAGCGGTTTTTTTTCGGTTAAAGAGTTATTTAAGAACTAACCGTGCAAATATGGCACTAGTCCAGGCGGTAAATTATCCGCATGTAGTATTTCAGGTCTAACTCCTCTTTGTTTTTTACCGGAGTCGAATTGTAGGTTCCGTCGATGCCGGTTCGTAAATTCCAATCAGAACTTTTGGCTAGAGGTATGACGAGTGCTGTATCTTTACTAATGAGGTAGTCAGACATATTTTCCACGCTGGGAACAATAGTGATGTCACTGTTTAGGCTAAGGGTATCCTTGATCATGTGGTCATATTCGATTCCGAAGTCCATCGCGAGTGCATCTACATTTTCCTGGCTTGCCAGACCGTACTCTTCAAACCTGAATGCAAGACCGGAGCGAAGGGAGATTTTGTAAGGTTTATCTTCGATCCAGGAATATTTAATACCAAGTGCAGTGGTAGCACGTAGGTCCACTTCTTCAAGTTGATCATTTTCGAGGTCTGTTTTCGCGTACCAGGAAAGCTGTTCGAAAAAGCGTGAATCATACTCAAGGCCAAGTTTTGTTTCATCAACTATGGTTTGGTCCTTCTTGGATGAGTTATTATAACTAAGGTACATATCATAATTTCTAAGTTTATTTCCATACTGGCTGTCAAGTCGGGCACCGATACCAAAACTCTCGGTGTTTCCTGACGCACCCATCATGTCAAACCCAAGAGAGTTTTGCCATGACATGACCAGTAATTTTGCTTTCTTTTGCATGATAACAAATAGGGGGTCTTCTTTTTCGCTTGGCCATAGGTGTCGAACCTCCGAAAAGGTTGGTGTTAATTGATTTTCCTCGATGAGGATTTTCGAGTTATTCGCTTTAAGGACTTTACTCTCGAAAGTACGGTTATCATCGAGCCGAATGGAAATGGCACTGTCTGTGGAGAGTGAACTTATCTGATCGGTTGAAATCCTAATTTCACCGGCAAACCTTGTTTTAAATGTAAGATTCCCATCTTCAAAAAGAATAAGCTCTCCATTGATTTCTGAGCCATCTGCAGTTACGATTCTGTCTGCAAGTGCGGTTCCCTGTGGCAGGGTATAAAATAATGTAAGTAGGTAGAATAGGTTGAGTGATTTGAATTTTTTCATTTTAACCCGGTGGCCATTTCATTTGTCTGCCACCCATTAGGTGGACATGTAAGTGAGGGACACTTTCGCCACCTTCATGTCCATTGTTAATTATGATCCTGAAACCAGAATCCAACTTTTCATCAAAAGCGGTTTTGCGGGCAATAAGCAAAAGGTGTCCAAGAGTAGACTGGTCAGAGTCCTTACTTAATGAAATCCTCTCAATTTTCTTTTTTGGAATTACAAGGCAGTGGACTGGTGCCTGCGGTTCTATGTCCCGGATAACGATGCAAATTTCGTCTTCAAAAAGGATTTCTGCAGGGATATCCCGATTGATAATCTTCTCAAAAATCGTATCCATGGGAAAGATCTATACTTTTGCACTCCATGTCCGAAGTGATGCAAGCCAGAAATACTCGAATGCAGTTTCATCCTTAAGGTTGACTTCGAGAAGACCGGTTATTTTTTCAGCTAAGTAAACCACTTTAGCCAGTTTCCCAGCTGCTTGTTCGATTGGTATATCTGAATTTACAACCAAGTTTCTTGAGTGATCAATTAAACTTCTGATCAAGTTAGATCGAATGCCTTTACGAATTGAGGTTTCGATAGCGTCTTTTTCTTTATCCTCGACTCCTTCGGGTAATGATTTTGAGTGTTTTTTCCACTCTTGATCGGCAATGCTTTTGTTAATTACAATGAGTCGCTCAATTAAACCGTAGGCAGCGAAAAGAGGTGAAACCCGGTCGTCCTTGAGGCTTTTCCGATCGAGTAACTGAGTGATCCAATTTTCGTAGAGCTCAAGCCATTCCGACCATGATGCATCCTGTATTGAACTATCCGTTGTCTCAAGGCGCACTTGTAAGCAGCGACTTCTGATGGTTGGGAGTATTGAGTAGGGTCTTGTTGTTACAAGAATAATAAATGTACCTGGTGGTGGCTCTTCAAGAGTTTTAAGAAAGGCGTTAGAAGATTCCTTGCGCATGCGATCCGCTTCATGAATTATCGCAACTTTGGCACCTCCCTGATTCGATGTTCTGTTGAGTTCTGAAATTAATCTCCTTGTAACGTCAGCACTGATAATCCTCATCTTACCACTCGGTCTAAGGTGAAAGAGATCGGGGTGTTCATTTTGATGATCCTCCATTCCTAGAATGGAACGAATAAGAGTCAGTGCTTCTTGTTCAATTTGTTGGAGTTGCTCACCCTGAAAAAGCAAGGCGTGGTGAAGGGAATCAGAAGAGAACTCAGTTTGCAGTTTTTCGATTTTGCTGTTCGAAGCTTTCGACATAGAAAATAAATTGCCTATTCGTCGCTAAAGAAACGGGCATGGATTTCGTTCCATATAAGGACCTCTATCTCTTCTGGTTCACCTAATCCGTCCACAACAAAGAAACGATCCGGCAAACTGCGCGCTAGATGCAGGTAGCCCTCTCGTACTTTACCATAAAACTCTACATTTTCCTGCTCCATCCGGTCAGGCATATCTGAAATCCGGTGTTTTATCCGCTCTAATCCGACTTCTGCTGGAACATCCAGTATAACCGTGAGGTCAGGTACCACATCGCCAACAGCAAAGGAATTGATCTGGGTAACCGGATCGTCAGCAATTTGACGAGCAACTCCCTGATATACAGTGGTCGAGTCAAGAAAACGGTCACAGAGAACAATTTTTCCTTCTGTAATTGCAGGTAAAATCATCTCGCGTACAAGCTGAGCCCGGCTCGCTGCGAAAAGAAGGAGTTCAGTTTCAGGTAGAATTTGCTGGGAGGAGTCAGCATGCATTAATAGATGCCTGATATCCTCGCCAATCAGGGTTCCTCCCGGTTCTCTGGTCACGACCACATCCCGGTGGTCAATGTCCTCGAGACGATCCGCCAATAAGCGAATTTGCGTAGATTTCCCGCATCCTTCTGATCCTTCGAAGGATATTAATATTCCAGTTTCGTGACTCATGAATTGATATGACCAACCTCTTTTAAAAGAGAAATGACCTGTGATGTTGAAGGGCTTTGTGCGGTCCGCACATAGTGGCCAGATGTACAGGTAGCAAGTGCTAAGGATGTAAGCGGAGAAAGACCGCTTAATCGAGCAGATGTAAAGCCTGCGTTAAAATGATCGCCCGCACCAGTGGTAATTTTTGGGTTTTCCGTAAAAGGCCCTTCGCTCCACCATGAACCGTCTTTTGTGGCACAGGATGCTGATTCTGTCGGGTGAACAACAACGCATGAAATTCCCAATTTCCTGCGAATATCAGTAGCGATGCGGCATAGGGCATCTTTGTCTTTATCACCCTCCTGTAGGCCAAGGGTTTGGCACACCTGCAGTGATTCATTGTAGTTTAAACCCAATGTGACCTCAGCATGTGCTTGATATCTTGAAATAACCTGAAGTACTTCACGCAAGTCTTCGGTTGATCTTTTTGCTGGGTCGGTAAGGTCAAAAAAGAAATTCCGCGTATCCACGGGTGGAAGATTAGGCATGATGTGCTCAACAATCTCCAGCAAAATTGAAGTCATTTTTGGAATCATTGTCCAGTTAACAACTGAAACAATCTCTGCTTTAGCAAGCATGTCAATGAAGGCACCTTCACCTGCAACGCTTACGATTCTGCTATAGTCGATTTCCTCAAGACTACTTGTGTTTCCCAGCATGAGCTTTCCATCTTTGAATTCTAGTGCGGTCGTAATTCCAGGGTTAGTAAGAGATACAGCGTTTGTTTTGTTGGCAAAATCTTTGAATACCGGATCAATTGTAGGATGCCCAAGTGCACCTACATATCGAACATTTAACCCGAGAGAAAGATGAGCGTTAGCCATGATAGGCCCATTTCCTCCGAGTTTGTCAAACCTGGGAAAAAGTTCTATATTGGCACTTTTTCCAGCTGCTGCAGAAATACGTGAACCGAGGGCATCTATTGTATCAATCGGGTCGAAGTTGTCATTTAGCCCGTGTCTTGTATCTACAGGAGTAACGATTTTATCAACAAAGCCATCTAATCCAACTACTGAATTCATTCCAGCTGGGTTGAATGATTTTTGGTTAAGTTCGTCAATAATGTCTTTTGAAACTTGCATGTGAACCTTTGATTAAATTTCTTTATTCAAGGGGGCAAACTTAATCGAAATTTATTCCTTTTTTATTGATCAAGCTTAGAATTTAGTTGATCTCAAGAATTTCAGCGTAAATATAAAAATGTGGTGTAAAAAACTTAAGGAAAAATGACTGATTTTAATTTATTTATTTTTGGGAGTCAATTGACCCCTGTAATTGGTGGAGCGAACGTGTTGGATTATTTTGCGGATTCAAACCTGGCAGGTCAGGTTGTGATTTTTGTGCTTGTGATCATGAATTGCTATGCGTTGGCTCTTATGTTTAGCAAGTACAACATCCTAAAGAAAGCGAAGATAAATAACGCCAGGGATGAAAAGAAACTCAATGATCTGCCAAGTGTTTATGATTACGATAATGCTCTTTTTGCAGGGGAGGGGAGCCCGTATCTTCATATCTGTTCGCGGGCTATGGCAGCGGCTAGAAAGTCAAGTCAGGGTGGTGCGATTCGCATGAATTATGTTGAAAACGCAATTAAGCGTGCCTTAGCCGAAATGGGAGAACAATATGAGGACAGAATGTACTGGTTAGCCACGATAGTCTCAGGTGCACCATTTCTAGGATTACTTGGAACGGTATGGGGTGTAATGGATGCATTTGGCACTATGGAAAGCGGAGGAGCTACCATTGAGCATCTCGCACCTGGGGTTTCAGGTGCTTTACTGACTACAGTTGCCGCACTTTGTGTGGCTATCCCGATTGTTTTTGCTTACAATGGGTTGTTGGGAATGGCTCGTTCTGGAATGACCAAAATGGAAAACTTTGCAAGTAATTTGGCTGATCGGATTGAAATCGAAGAGAGGTCCTAATTTGCTCGTCATTCACAATCTGATACTTCTGTAATGGCACGCGATTTTAAAAGACCCAATAAGTTGGCTGTTATTTCGGACCTCAATGTCACTCCATTAATCGATTTGGCTTTCTCTCTTTTAATTATCTTTATGATTACCACCCCAGTCATAGAACAATATAACCGTATCGACTTACCGACACAGGAATTAAGTAGTGCCCAGAAACCGCCTGAGGTGGAGGATAAATTCATAACCATAGATGCTAAAGGTGATTACAATTGGGGGAAAGCCCCCGTTTCCAAGTCTGAGCTTGAATCATTGCTAGACGAGGTGATGAGTGTTAAGGGGGAGCAACCAGTAATCCATTTGCGTGGAGACAGAAGTTTGCCCTATCAAAAAATTGTTGATGTTATCAATATGCTGAAGGAACGGGATCTTACGAAATTAAGTTTGGATACCCGCACAGGTTAAGGTAATTCATTAAACATGAATTCTGATGAAGCTAAGTTGATTGCCTTGCGTATTCTGCAAGAAAATTTGCCTGCCTTGGTCAGCGTTGATGAAAATGCATTGGCAAAAGCTTCCTTTGATGGACTTAAGGTAGCATTTACTCCTTCAGCCGTTATTTGCCCTAAGGAAGCCCCCCAAATTGGCGAGGTATTAAAATTGGCGAATGAGTTTAAAATTCCGGTTACCACAAAGGGTGCGGGATCTTCCTTAACTGGTGGAGCAACACCTCTTAAGGGTGGGTGGGTTCTTGATTTATCGTGCTTAAATACTATCGATGTTGATGCTGACAATATGCTTGTTCGATGTGGCCCAGGTGCGGTCATCGGAGATATACAGAAGGAAGTTGGAGAGTACGGGCTTTTCTACCCACCTGATCCTTCATCTAAAGACTTTTGTACGATTGGAGGTAATATTGCATGTAATGCAGGTGGTTTAAGATGTGTGAAATACGGAGTTACAAGAGACTATGTTCTTTGCCTTTCCGGTTATCTTCCCACAGGAGAGTATGTGCAGTGGGGGAGAGAAACCCGAAAGTTTGCTACTGGGTATAATATTCGGGATTTATGGATAGGTAGCGAGGGGACACTCGGAGTAGTAAGTGAGGCAGTTTTACGATTAATCGCTAAACCGGCTGCTCAAAAAACCTTCCTAGCTGCTTTTCAAACGGATCGAGGAGCTCTGCGTGGGCCAATTGAACTGTCAAGGCTAGGGATTCGTCCATCTATTCTTGAGTTCCTTGATCAGTGGACTGTCAAAAGTGTTCAGTCTTTCACTGGAAAAGAAGTTTTTTCAGGGATCTCAGCTCACCCGGTTTTATTGATTGAATTAGAT
>Ga0209632_10006061_pt1 | contig 10311 bp, 9 predicted proteins | sample COG_10_FD_184754 | JGI IMG/M metagenome (GOLD analysis project Ga0209632, IMG submission 184754) | Pelagic Microbial community sample from North Sea - COGITO 998_met_10 (SPAdes) (version 2) | ecosystem: Environmental > Aquatic > Marine > Neritic zone/Coastal water | place: Helgoland, sampling...
CACACGTAAAATTTATAAACTCGGTCCCTCTCGGTCTTTTTGGTTTTGATTTTTTTTTAGGTCTGCCGACACCAGCCCCCTCGGTCGCAAGTCTTTTTTTGCTGGCTGCTCCGATCGAGAGCATTTTATTTTTTGTTTAATCTATAAACATAAATGGAGAAATTTTTAATATTTTCGTAACATATACGCAGATTTTACAAGAAAATTATTGAAATGTACAATCACTCAGCACTTCTTTTTTTTTCTTGCAAAAGAGGCAGAAAAAAAATCTCATTCCAACCTCTTCCAAAAAAAATCGTAAATGTTACGAAAATACTGAAATTATCCCATTATGCAACAGATTAGAACAACCAAAAAAAAATAAAGATGGCACAATTCGCAATTACAAAATTCAATATGCTCAATTACCAAAAACAATCTCCGCCAAAATTTGTGGAAGCGACTCGTATTTCTCGCAGAACTGGCAAACAGGAGACCTTCTTTGACATTCAAAACGATGCAGGTTACGGTTTCAAAATGATGACCCCACCGTGCAATGCGCTTTTTCCACATTTGGGCGAAGGTGGAAATTTTGGTGGAAAATTTTCTCAAACCAAAGAAACTTCCAAAATTGTGACCAATTTAGTCCGTACTGGTGCTGATACCCAATTCGGTGCAGCCCGTTCCGATTACTTCGATTACATGAATTCATTCAATGACAACGTATTGACCCAAATGTTTAATATGGACGCGGGTGGCACTGCCTCTGCCGTCATGACCAAAATTACCAAACGATACGGTAAAAAAAAAACTGAACCCGAATTAAAAGAGATGGGATTGAAAGCCTTTAAAAAAGCTGCCATGCTTCCATTGAAAACGAAGGACGGCGAAGAACAACTGGTGATCAAAACTGCTGCATTCAACAAAGATTTAACACCTCGTACAGTTCGATACGTACAACCTTCTGCTGGACAATACATTGAAATGGACCAAGCTCCGACTATCAAAAATGGTGCTTTGCTTTCAGTGCCATTTATGGTACGCCCGTTCGTTATGTCCAAGGACAAATATGGGTTGACATACACCATGATTACCGACTTGGTCGTTTATTCCACTGGGACTGGACGTCCTGTGGCCAGTATGGAAGCCATTGAAACTGTGGGAAGAAACTACCAACTGAGTTTGAGCGAAGGCAAAGACGACCGCACCTATTTGAACATTAACGACGAGACGAACTGCTCTTTCGAAATGCGTCCTGTTGCTTTAGAAGTGGTCTTTTCAGATCTGACAGGGTTAGGTACATTTGGTAAAATCCCAGGTGTAACAGAACAAGGAGCCAAGTACAATGCTACTACCAAGGAGGATCTTGCGAACCCTGATTCGGTTGCTTTTTTTGATTACGTTGAGAAAATGCAAAACGACATTATTGATTATTCAATACAGCATCCGAATTTATTGGCCAAATTGAAAGAAGAAAGTAAAGAAGAAGCAGAAGAATTGGTTGCTGAAACTGGCGAAAACTTTGATGCTGCTTTCCGTTCAATTATTACCGATTCGTTCAATGCTCCAGTTTCCAAACGCGAAGAGGATGAATATCGTCAATTGAGATTCAGTCAAAACGTTTATAGCCGGAATGGTACCAAAAATACTCTGCCAATGCAAGACTCTACCGGTCAAGCCATTACTGTTGAGTCGGTTCAACGCGGAGCTTTGATTGCTCCAGTCTTGAAACCTTCTGTCTATTTTATGGCAGACGGTAAATTCGGTATGAAATTGAGCATTAGTTTGACTCATGGAATTCGTATTGATTCCAATCCCGAATCCACTGACAGCGGAAACTCTGGATGTTTGTACGAATTAGAAGAACCACCTGCCAAACGTCAACGCATGAGCCCATCTGAGTAGATCTAAACATAATAAAAAAAGATATAAACATAATAAAAAAATAACATAATATAAAATATATTTATACACTTAAAAATTAGTTTTTGTTAGGTATAAGTATGGGGACATTCTAAACAAAATGTCTTTGTTTAGAAAAAATAGTGTCATTTCCAAAAATGTTGACAAAAATAACCGACCGCAACAAAAAACGGGATCGTCACAATGGGTTACAAGAAGGCTTGGTCCGAGTAAGGGAGTGCGGCCAACCTCCTATATTCATCGGACTTTTGTGGACGCAGAACCCACAAAAGGGGATAAGCTGACAGAAGAGCAAAAAGCTGACAAAAGGGAAAGGGAAAAGAAAGAACGCACCGATCGCTACAAATCTCGATCTGCCAAACCATCGGGTGAACAAAATGAACAAACATCGGGTGAACAAAATGAACAAAATGAACAAAATGAACAAACATCGGGTGAACAAAAAACTCCACAAATTATCGCGTGCGCCATTGGTGGCCCTCTTGAAGAGCGAAAGCGGCGGGCGGCATTGGCCCAAGAATTGTTCCCAAAGTTTCGCCATCTTGCACAGCGGGTTGGGTCGGACATTGTGGATAACACGGGGTTTATGAAGGGAGTGCCGGGAAAGGTCGCCTTCTATCCCATACCTCTGTCTTCAGCACCCTGCTTTACGGACGCCGATACTTCGTCCGTGGACGTCATCGACTACGCACCCACTGAAAAAGACGACACACTATTGATGATTGGTCATACAAGCTTCGACCCTGTTATCTCCGTAGAAATGTTGAGAGGGGCTGACCGCAATTCAAAAATCTATGTCCAGGGGCCCGGATTTAATATTGGACTGGCCACTGGACACGGCGTTTCAGCTAAATCTAAGTTTAAACCACAACCTCAAGAGTGGCCAAAGGGCGGTTGGAAACCTTCCGGTTTTGGTGAGTCTCTGGCTATGTTGAAAGCCATAAAAAAGGACGTCAAGTCATTTGACGCAGCGATGTGTCCCAAATACACTCAGACTCAATGGGATCAAGTATTGGCGTTGTACAATGGAAAAATTCTCGAGCTACACCAGTTTGGATTGGGCGCTTTTTTCACCTCGCGTTTTGATGGTTCGTTCTATCGCCAATTCGGACTTGCAACATTGTCTGGGGTCGTACGCAAACGATTCGAACAAAAAGTAGTCTCGGAACTTAAAAAAGCCAACTTGTCCGCAGAGAACAAAGCCAAAGTAGCGGCTTTGGCCGATGCCCTTAAAGCTCTTGGAGAAGATGTTTTCGCTGGCGACGCGGGAAAAAATAAGGAGGGAGACAAGGGCAAAGATTTATTGGCCATGTACAGACTATGGCCTGATAATAATTTGGACGGTGCGTATGCGGGAGCCCTCATGCCGGATATCAGTAAGGCCGTTATGTCAGCGCTTAAAGATTTGCCTGATTACGCGGGCAAAGGCTTTGACGGCGGTCTCAACGAATTTGACGGATACGTGTGTCATTGCATGCTCTCTGACGCTGCTGGAATTCACCCTCCTGACGCTAAGCAACATTTGGCTGTGATGTTGGCCTGTGTCGACGCCACCAGTAAAGTATCAGAACATGTGCGTTTGCAACAGCTCCAAGTCGGTCTGAACAATTTACTGGCGGGCGGCAAGAAAATAACGGTCATGCATGATTTGGGACTCGACCCGATGGTGGACGACTTTATTGCATTGTCTATCTTACACAAATTACTCCCAGAATATGGAGAGGGGGATAGTGAGTAGGTGTACCAGCGATCGATACCGTTCCTTGTGATACGTATAGTTAGCCTTAGTGTACATGACCTTATATGGTCGCTTAGTAGAGCCGTTAGAAGTAGGTAAGATAAGTAATAACAACATCATTCATTCATTCTGATAAATACACATTAACTTAAAAAGAGATGATTGTACTATAAAAACAAATATATGTCTATTGTAATGATTATACACTTAACACGCAAAGCGGCTAACAAACTACTCAAAAAGAGTCCTCGCATTCTACTTTCATGTAAATCGGGCGGGTGTAATGGCTATGAATATGTATTAGAACCCGTCAACGGTCCAGTGCCGAATGCCGAAAAACAAATTTCACCAAATGGTCTTATATTATACACTTGTAATTTGTCCATTCTACATTTGTTGAATACGAAACTGGACTGGGTTGAAGACATTATGGGCGATAGGTTTGTATTTATCAACCCAAACGCACAATCGATGTGCGGATGCGGATCTACTTTCTCAATTAAGGAATAGAATGACATTTGCGAAAAATTACCCATGCGGATAATTTTTTCCGCTACAGATATCAACTGGAGGTGGACCACATTGATTTTAAGTCAACCAATCACCGTGCCAATAATTTGCAATTCCTGACACCTCAAGAGAACAGTGCAAGATCAAACAGCCGTCCTTGTCGTATTTGGGAAAAGGGCAAGGACGATGCCAAAATCAAATACCGATCGGTTACAGCTGCAGCCAATGCGATGGGATATTCTTATATGACAGTGCACAGAATTCTTACAAACAATACATATAAAAATTGGTGTGGTGAATACATATAAGAATAATTAGTAAAATGCTTAGCGAAGGTATTTGTGTTTACAATTAAGGAATAGAATGACACTTTCTACAGGACGGGGCATACGAGCTATTTACCGAAACGACTTCTTCTTCGCTCGAAAGACGCTTGGTAAATGATGCATTTTCGCCGCAGTTATAACAGGTCGCTTGCAAATAGATGATGTTATCAGCAATCGGAACTAAACCACTCATTTCTCCGAACTTGTTCATGTTAAAATCACCATTCAATCCAGCCACAATTACAGTAAGTTTCTGTTCCAACATCTTTTCTACTTCAGTTTTAAGATTCTTGAAAAACTGACCTTCATCTATTAAAATAACATTAAAGTTTTCAACGTCTAACGTTGCGAGGTCATCGGTTTTGATGGCTTCTAACGCGATTTCGTCGTGAGAACGCACATAATTTCCACTGACGCGGCTGTCGAGAACATGATTTACCAGTAAACATTTCTTTCCAATTTTCTGAAAACCCTCCGTTTTTTTTATCAGTGTAGTACTTTTCCCTGAAAACATTGAACCCAAAATTATTTCAAGAGACATTCTTAGTATAATTTTTGAAAGCTTTATAGAAGAACTTGTTAATTTTTTGTCGGAGATGAAATTCTAATGTGTCATTACTTCAGATTCTTAAGTCTCTTTTAACCATATAAATTAATATTCTTTCCAGAACAATATCCAAACCGGGCACCGCTGGATTATCTTCTGTGATACCGTTAATCAACTCGTCAAAAAACTCGATGTCTTGTTCTTTATCGTATGTGACCTCGTACTCTTTTAGAATTTGTTTGATTTTGACATGATTCTCGATACCTTTGTAGAATACGTCCATAATATTTACCAATCCAAACGATATTTATAGTCTTTATTATTAGTGCCAGAGGAAAACACCCCAAATTTCGGGTGTTTTTTGCGTAAATGTTTAACATATCCTGAGATTCGACCTTTTTTATTTTGAGCAAAATAGTTGCGCTTCGCGCTCGGCTCAACTCAAAATAAAATCCGCTGAAAAAAAAAGAATGAGCTCAACTCAAAATAAAAAAGGTCAAATCTCAGGATATGTTAAACATATCCGCTCGAAAACACCCCAAATTTCGGGTGTTTTGTAGCGGAAATGTTTAACATATCCTGAGATTTGACCTTTTTTATTTTGAGAAAACAGTTAGAAAAAAAAATTCGCTGAAAAAAAATCTCTTTCCAACCTATTTTTAATTTTTTTCGTAAATGTTACGAAAATACTAAATTTTATCAATCCAATGATAGATTAGACCAACCAAAAAATTATTCTGTTTTCTTTTTTTAATTTGACCTCAGAAAAGACATTCAAGAAATACGCAGTTCAATACAAAATCCAAATACAAAAAAAAATCTAAAAACAAGTAAGTCCAAGAAATAACCGCTCCAAATCGATTTTAAACATTGTTTTTGCAAACTACTCTACTGTAGGATTATTTTCAGACAGAAATACAAAAAAAAATTCAGGAAAAATAAAATATGAGTCAAAGGGAATACAAAGTTGAACCAAAATCGAAATGGATTCAACGGCATTTCCCGCTTAATCAAAATATAGATGGTGGTTTTTCTACGTGGCCAATTAAACCCCATATTTTAAACGGAAAACAGTATGGCCACGGCGGGATTTACAAGATTGGCGATATTGAGTTGTCCAGAAATATTTCGAAAAATGAAGTTCTGAAATTATTGAAAAACTTACACAATGACGGCAAAATTTATGAAGAATTCTTTCCCGATTTTTGTAAAGGTACAACGAATGGTAGTATATGCTGTTCCACCAAATTTCATCAAGACCCTGTAAACGCTACTAAGACATGCCGCGTCTGTTCTGTTGAACAGAATCAAATTCAATATAACATGACCAGATCGATGAATTCCGAAGGTAAAATCAACCACAACAATTCCAACTGCGCACCAAAAGGAATTCATATTTCCACAAGCCGTGGTAATAATATTGGTTATAATGAAAAAAAATACCTCAGGACTCGTGATATTGAAAATTATATTCGATTTATCGCGCACAGCTTTCCAACTAATTGGCAGGATATCGAATTTTCTGCCCTAAATAAATTGAATGGTTTATATGATGGAATACACCCGGGCGTAACAGATCAGCAAATATCCCATAACAAACAAGCAATGCCAAGTGGCAAGGCCGCTGTTGCAGCGGCGTGTTTATTTGGAAGTATTCTTGAAAAGAAATTTTCCAATGGACCTGTTCTCGGAGACATTATTAAACATGCCAATAATCTGAACGCTGATACTGTTGACGCGAAAAAGGTTATTCAACGTATGAATATACTTTCTAAACACGGACTATTGAAACACAGTCTCATACCGCATTTTAGAGCACCGTCAACTCATTATAATTCTGATACACAGAGAATCCAAACATTACACACCGCTTTTATTAACAGTAAAGAGACTGTTCTGGAGAATATAGTGTTCTTGCCAAAAATTGATTTGGGGCTTACAGTTCAACAAACGATCCACGGCGTATTGCAAATTAAATCCATTTCTTCTGATAAAATCGAATGGAAATTGCGAAAAAATGACTTTATTATGAAAGTCCAAGGCATTGAAATCCCAGTCAATGAAATGCCGTCCGATTTCTACAAACGCATACAAGACGCAAAGGACGAGAATTCACCCAGCTTTAGTTTTGAAGTCCGAAGAAAAAGAAATACAAAAACGTACCGCAAACCAAAGGGTGGAAAGAGAAAAAGAAACGAACAAGAACAAGACACATCTAAAAAAACTAAAATCGTAGCATAAAAACTAAAATCGTAGCATTAAAAAAAAACATTTGGGCAGCAGGCCCTCGGCTCCGTAATTATAAAATAATAACAAAAATATAATAATAATAAAATTAATATTAATAAAATGAGGCTAAACGGTCATATATGTTACACAAATATTATATTTTGGTACATGGGCGTGAGTTATAACTATTTCAACAAACCCCATGAATAATATTTACGAATTATTCCACGTGCGTCAATCAGCAAATTCGATGGAAATTTTAGAGAATTGCAAAAAGCAATTATCAGAATGGAAATTTGAAACTGTTTTTTTAGAACTAAAACGCAAGGTTTCACACCTACAAGCGAGCTTAAATATTAAACGGGTTTTTGAAGAGGGTGAAGAGTATTTGAAGGTATCGGCAAGAATACTATTGAACCCCGAAACTCGACAAACCTACGACGCTTATTTAGATACGATGCAGAATCCAACAAGTGAAAAGATAAAATTGACAAAAGCGAGAATTCAATGGTTTAATTTAAACAATAATGCCGTGATTTTTTCAAAAAACATGCTCAAACGATTATCAGACGCCAATGTCGGTCCGTTCCGAAAAAAAGAGACAATTGAGAACCTTCCAAAACGGCAAAAAAAATCACATGGTGACGTTAAACCGATTTGTCGTCAATGTCGGTCGGAATTCGATTTCAACGATGATTATTTGGTTTTGCACTGTGATTGCTCCACTCGTACCGGGCATTTTGAGTGTATGAATAGTTTTAAAGAGCGGATGAAAGGCAACTGTCCGGTTTGTAGGAAGACATTGCTCAAAAGAGTTCAAATCAGCAAATATCTTTTTTGGCAGAACAAAGAAAAGTTTAAATTGATTACTTAGATTATCAACACGTATTCGCATTGCCTCCGCCCGAGGCGCATCCACAGCAATTTGTTTCTGCTAAAATGTCTACATTTGCTGCATCAATGTCCAAAGTAGTTGTTTTCGTGATATCGCCCCATGAATTATCCGCAGAAATGGCATCTATTCCTGTGCGCAATTCTAACAAAGTGGGATTAGTAGAGACAATATTGCTTCCAGAGGTCAAATCGTACATTAATCCTGGCTGATCGTTGCGGGAAGAAGATGAAAAGAAAGAACCCGTCGCAAAAACCCAGTCGTTTTCATTCGCGGCGTTTGTTTGAGTAAAGGCACATAACCCAGAGGGTATCCAAGAAGTTCTTCCACCAGCTGATGCACAGCGATCAGGATATATTTCATTTGTGCAGAAATAACGATGTCTGACCCCATTATCGCTGTCGAGACAATTACCAGTGGCCGAATTGCCATTAATGAACGTCGTACAGGTACACGTGCCTTGTTTCCGTACCAATCTACCAAAATAAACATATAATCCATTGTATAATGCAGTTGTACTTACTAAATAATTCTCCGCGGGGTCAAATGACGATTGTAGTTCATAGAGACCGTCATACACTATGGGTGAAGTAGGTGTAGAACCAATTACTCTGACTCTTTCTTCGTCCGAACATAAACTGCTTCTATAATCCACACAAGTCCTGCTTTGACTATCAGACCACGCATTTCCACTGACCAACAAATCTGTACATAGTTCACAGCAAACACTGGTTGAGACTGTACAGTCTTCTGTAGTCGAACACAGTGTATTGGAAGACCCACAATAACAATTGTTATCGCCTTCACCACACACTTTTTTGCATGTTGAATCCGCCCCATTTTTGCATTGTTCCAATGCGTAAGTAACGCTGGCATAACTGACGCCAGAAGTTTCACACAAAATGCGAAGAGCGCGTTTCTCGTCAGAATCGTTGGATTCTATATAGCCCGAGACCAGCTTGTTGCCATTGACTTTGAAAGTATCAACAGCGTTCGCATTTTTCAAGTGACCGACTAAATTTCGGTGGGAAGCTTGAAACATTTGAACGGATCCGTCGTCGTTTTCATGAAGAATTTCTGATGTTACAACCTGTAAAAATATTAAAATAAAATATAGCATTGTAATTTAATAATTTACAGTATTTATATGCTGTTTTGTCGAATATACCTATGTTTTTTAGATTGTTATTATTTATTGTAACAATCCCATTTACACTATCATTCGATTTGACACAAGAAAAAAATGGAGATGTCTCTCTATTCAAAAAGTTAAAAAATGCGAATTCAGCTGACAAATTTATAGTAAACGGTAATGAACTTGTTACCGGGTTCTTGGAAAGCAACGATAGTGATGATAAGAGGGCTCTCAGAATACTTGCAATGAGTTTAGGTTATGGTTATGAAGCTTTGGTGAACGGTGTCTCCGCTTGTAAAGACAACGATGCAAGTACGTGCCTAAAATTATGTTCTTCTGGTGTGAATGCGGCATCGTGCTACTGTGGAGAGAGTGCAACGGTGTGTAGTGCAGGGCAAACCTGTACCATATCGAGTAGTTCTTGCAGTTAATCTCGACTATGTATTATTTATTTTAGTCATAATACGGAATATGTTAGGAATATTCTGGAATTTTTCGTCCAAATCTTCGTAAATGTTACACATATTCTGAAAATTTCCAATTATGTGCAGTAAGGAAAACAAAAGATCTAGTTTGTATGCCTTTGCCTGAAAAATTTCGAGCCGCCATTGAAGAAGGTGTACGTGACATTGCAGATGGTGAATTGCGCAAGTTGAACGCGGATGAAAAACGCCAATTGTTGGCAGATTTGCGGAAACTCGATGATTGCCCTGATGGATTGAAAAACAGGGAAAACATGGCCCCAAAGAAACAAAAAAGCATACTCGAGAGTCTGCGCCAAGCAATCGATAGACTTTTGGACCCCGAGGGATTCAAGAAGAAACAACAAGCTATCAGCGCCAGAAACCGAAAAAGAAGAAGAGAGAATGGAAAAGCAGAAGAATACAAGCATAAATACAATGCCGATCCCATAAACAAAGAAAGACAAGCAAAATACAAGCATAAATACAATGCCGATCCCATAAACAAAGATACGAGAAATGCAAGACTCCGTGAACGCTATGATACTGACCTCAAGTATAGAATAATGTG
>Ga0209632_10006074_pt1 | contig 10297 bp, 14 predicted proteins | sample COG_10_FD_184754 | JGI IMG/M metagenome (GOLD analysis project Ga0209632, IMG submission 184754) | Pelagic Microbial community sample from North Sea - COGITO 998_met_10 (SPAdes) (version 2) | ecosystem: Environmental > Aquatic > Marine > Neritic zone/Coastal water | place: Helgoland, sampling...
AATTTTTCTTTAGAACAATTTTCTATTTCTGCTTTAACCATTTTTCTTAAATTTTCATGTTCTACATTATTTTCAGGATTAGAAATATCATTATTTATAGATTCCTTAAATTCATTGCCCAAATATTCTTTTAATATGTGTTTAACTGGTAGTTGTTTTCTTATAGTTTCATTAATTGTATTATCTATAATTCTTTCAGCATCACGACGATTACGTTGATATTCAAATTTAGATATAGTATCATCAAATAAATAAGGATTTTTCCAGAAACTTCGTGCAACTTCTATATAACATAAATGAATAAAATGATCCACTTTTGGTATTTTAAGATTTATTTTATTTTTGTTTTTATTAAAATTAATAGATGTTAGTATTCGTGTATGACTAACAAATACAGCAGTAAGTAAATCTTCTAACCAATCACAATGAGATACTTCAACTAATGTATCATATTCTTTATTTATAACTTCTTGATTCCATTTTGGAATATCACTCAATAAAATTTGAAATTCATACAATACATCACTCCCATCACATTTCATCTTACATTGATTATAAATATTCTTAATACCAACAAAAATATTAGGACTTATAATATTAACTAATTGTTTTGTATATTCAGTTTTAGCATCAACTAAAATAGCCAAATTTCCTTCATCCATTTTTAAAGGTATATGAGAAAAATATAATCTATCATATACGCATTAATCTATTTCTTTAATAATAAAATAACGTTCTAATATTTTTTCCTTTGTTATTTTATCATAACCTTTACATATAGTATAAGGTTGTAATTTTAATTCATTACATTTTAATATTTGTCTAATCATATTAATAGTTGGAAATTTCTGTTTCTCTAATGCGTTTTTATGCAAACATGTTAGTTTATGAGATTTATATTTTTTTTTTAATTTAGGAATCATTTCAACAATTTTTTCATTAAATTCTTTATTTCGTAAATATTTATTATTTAATGTTAAATCAGTTAAATCTTCATAAGAACAAATATCTAAGTTTATAATTGAAAAAATCTCTTTAATTAGTTCAAAATTTAAATCTTTCATTCTTATTTAAATAATAAAATATTTAAATAATTTAATGGATTACGAAGATGAAATAAATAAAATACTTGAATCTATAACTTATGAAGAATTTGTACCCTTAAATGTTATTAAAGAAACACGTGAATATGTTATTAATACATTTTATAAAAAATTTATGAATTATGATAAAAATGTTATTAATCTTAAAGAATCTTTAGATATATTAGATAATTATGAATATGTAGAAGATATTTCAACTTTAAAAACAAAAGATAAAATAAGATATTTAAGTAAAAAATATTTTTACGATATTAAAGTTTCTCCTCATGTAATCTATATTTGTAATAATAATAACTATATTACTGTAGCAAATGGAGTTTACCACTCTTCGGTAAAAAATGATGTGCTAATTTTTAAATATATTGCAGATAGTGTCTTGGTTAAAATGAAATTAATGGAATTAATCCAAAATTAATATTATTTATTTTTATTATCCTTTTCTATTTTTTTTAAATAGTCCCTTATTATTTTAGTTGTATCATTAATATTCATTATATTGTAATTTTGTGCTATATAGGCACCAACTATTGTACCACCTATAAAAGATAAAAAATTTGACATATTATATAATGTTATTAAAAATTGATTGATATCTTTAAAATATAAAATAATTATTATGGATTTTTACATTTCAATTTACACTTTAAATAATTTAGATAATCTACTTGATAACTATAAAAAACATATATTAAAGGATTTTCATAAAATTAATAATTTATCTATAGATTATCAGACATTTGAAAATAGTATATTGGAAAGAAAAATACATAAACCTCTCATTCGTAATTTAAAACCTGATAAAAACAAATGTAATGCCTATATTTGGAAAATAAATTATGGTAAGATACAATGTAGTAATCAAAAAACTATTGATAACTTTTGTAAAAAACATCATTCAACACAAAATTATGGCATAATTAATTTCTATGATTAAAGTATATGAAATTAATTAATGAAGACTGTGGTTGTGATGATGACTATTTTTCTGTTATAAATAATTCGCCACTATTAAATGGAGAACAAGAAATGAACTTTAATAATAATTTTATTAATAATAGTAATAATGTCACTGTAGATAGTAAACCATTAACTAAACCAATTGTATTTGAAAGGTCTAATAATAATAATAATCCAATTCAAATACCACAAGTAGAATTAGAAGCTATTACTCAAAATAAAATAAATAATAATAATATAGCAATGAATAATAATCAACATAATAAATTAAATTTAACGGCAATGAATAATCAAATGAATAATCAAATGAATAATCAAATGAATAATCAAATGAATAATCAAATGAATAATCCAGTAATGAATAATATGTCTATGAACAATCAAATTAGGGATAATCCTAATAGTTTAAATAGTATGGAAAATATTAATTTAGCACAAGCAATTAATAATATAGAGAATAATTTAAATGATAATTCAGATAATACATCTTATAAAACACTTGCTACAAATTTAAACTATATATTAATGGTTGTTTTATCTTTAGCATTAAATGATATTGCTAAATTTTATATTAATCGTTCCATTAAATTTCAAAATGGTAATCATAAATACTATATATATTATGTATTAGGACTTGTTATAGTTGTTTATTTAGTAACAAGAATGGTTAACAAACTTAATTAAAATTATCTCTATAAAAAAATATATTTAAGTATTTATTAATAAACATAAAAAATTGATTTGAATTTAAAGATAATTATTGTTAATATAACAACAACAAAAACTATGACTATGACTATGCAAATGCTTCAACAAATGCGTTCTTACTTGGACGAATCATCTAAGGAATCATCGTACACAGTTCAAGAGCTTAGAAATAATGGGATGATATATACATCATATTTTGATGATAAAAATAAAGCAAAATCTTATGCCCGGAAATATTGCGATGAATCAAGTACTATTTATATTTATAAAACATATTGTATTAAGATTTATGATCCAGTAGATAATATTCTTGAAGAAGAAGAGCGAGAAGAATATGATGTAGATTATTCACCTGAAAATGATTTTAGTAATATGACTGTATGGAAATATGGAAGTGGATATCTATTGATTCCACCTGAAGATAGTGAATATTTTGGAAATAAATATTTCCACGAAGGATGGTGGATTAAATCTCAAAATGGATGGTTCTTTAAAAAAGAATACTACCAATCTATAATTGATAATGGTGCTATTATAAGTGAAGAACACGAAGAAGATATTGAATATTCAACAGATCTTAGTACAATGACATTGTGGCGATATGGTAAAGGATATCTAATTGAACCTTCTGAAGATAGTGAATATTATGGACAAAAATATTTCCATAGTGGATGGTGGATGACAAAACAAAATGGATGGTTTTTCAAAGCAGACGATTATGATTGGCTTGTAGAAAACGGCGCAAAATTGTCTGTTGAAGAAGAAGAAGAAGAAGAAGAAGAAGAAGTAGAAGAAGTAGAAGAAGTAGAAGAAGAAGAAGTAGAAGAAGAAGAAGAAGAAGAAGAAGAAGATGAATCTGACGTAGAGGAAGAGGAAGAAGAAGAAGAATCTGACGTAGAGGAAGAGGAAGAAGTAGAAGAGAACGAAGAAGATGAAGAAGAAGAAGAAGAAGAAGAAATTGATTTAAGCCAAATGTCAATTAGTGAATATGGAAAAGGATATATTCTTCACACTACAGAAAATGATGAAAGATATGGTAAAAAATATTTCATGGATGGATTTTGGAACACTAAACAGAATGGTTGGTTTTTCAAAGAAAAATATTTTGATGACCTTGTGTCTATGGGTGCAAAGTTTATTAAACCAGAACCAGTAGAATCTTTGTTTGGTTCAACCGAATTGAGTTCAAGTATAACAAATGATAGTTTTGAATATGTTCATAATGACAGTGAATTTATGACAAGTGATAATAAACCTGTACCTAAGTTTGTTAAATATGAAAAAGGTTGGATTCTTAAAGAAGACACACATTATATCTATAATAAAAATAACTATTTTGAAGGTGGGAAATGGAACCCATCTCTAAAAGCTTGGTTTTTTAAGAAAAAAGATAAGAAAAAATTTATGAAAAAACATTTTGAAATTTAAATAGTATTTGTTGGTCTAAATTAAGTTATAATAAAACATATAAACTAATTAAATAGAGCTATATAAAGTGTTGAAAAAGACTATTTAAAATGTTTTTTCTTAATATACTTTTGATGATAATCTTCAGCCAAATAATATATATAGTCTTTTTTATCTAATAATATAGTTTTAACTTTTTTTTTATATTTTTGTTTATCTAAAACACTATTATATATATTTATATCTCTTTTATTATTATAAAACACTATTGATTTATATTGAGTTCCTTTATCTAATCCTTGTTTATCTAATGATGTTGCATCATGTATTTTAAAAAAAAATTGACATAATTCTTTATATGTAATTTTTCGTGGATTATAGGAAACCTCTACTGTCTCAGCATATCCAGTATTACCTGTTAATACATTATTATAGTGGGGGTTTTTTAAAAATCCCCCCATATACCCAACAGTTGTATCATTTACACCATCTAATGAACTAAAAAATTCTTCTACACCCCAAAAACATCCTGCAGAAAAATAAACAACTCTCATTATGATTTAAAAATATTTTTAAAATGAAAGTTGTAATATTTAGCATTGTTAAAATTATAATTATCAATATATTTATTATTAATAGTATATTCATATTTTAAAATTTCTCTATTTTTAATTACTAATCCATTTACAACTCCTAAAAATCCAAGATCATAGTATTTATGACAATTCCTACACATAAATTCAACAATATTAATATCTGTACGTTCAATATCACAACTAACACTATACGGTTTTAAATGTGCGGTTTCCAATATTTCAACAGGATATTCTGTATTACAAAGAATACATTTTGGTTCTTTAGTTTTAATTAAATAGTTTCTTAATGATTTTTGATATTTGCGTTGAGAAAAAAATCTTAAATTCATTTTTTTAAAATTAAATTTAAATATAGACATAGTTTTATGAAATAAAAAAAATTATTTACCTACACGTGTATTTGCAGAAATAACATAAATTGTATTTTCGGTAACTACTAAATATTCATTACCAACTTTATAAGTATTTTTAATGGGTGAAGTATGTTCTTCATTATTTTTGTAAATTATTTTTTCTCCATCAGCAGTTACAATTGATGCATTAGTTTTACATGAATCAATGTAGAAATAAAAGCAAATTGGTTTTGATACTTTAATTGACAGTTTAGCTGCTTGAGATAAAGTTTCTGCGCACGGCATCGAAATTCGGTTATTAGTACTTTCACTTGTTGACATTTTATAAATTTTTAAAACTTTTTTTTTTTGATTTTTAACCTTATTCAATTAATTATTTAGCCATATATCATCAATCAGTTTGTTTGCTGAATAGCGCGTTTTAACATTATAATCTAATAATTTACTTAAAAATACCGATAGTTCTTTAGATACATTTTCTGTATATTCAAATTCTCTATATAATAGTGTTTCAATATTAGTATAGTCACAATGTTTCATATTTATAATACGCCCTTTACTATCAAATAATTCATCACTAAATTCACAATCTAAAGCCATATCTTTAGGTATTTTTCCTAAAATTTCATACATTTGATGCAAATGTTGTCTATCTTTTTCATTATTGCTTAAATCTCTATCAATATCAAATAAATATTCACCTGTTATTAATTCATAAGCTATACAACCCATAGACCATATATCAGCTTTTTCATTATAAAAAGGATTCATAATATTTTCAGGAGGTCTATAACTCCGTATCATTACTTCTTCATCATTATTATATCCATTTATTTCACTATTTCCTAAATCTATAATTTTACATTGTATATCACTTTCATCTATAATTAACTCTATATCTTCATTAACTATATATGATTCTAAGTTATTCTTAAATATATCTTTTAATATAATCATACATTTCTTCTTAATTTTACGTTTAACATTTTTCTTCTTATTTTTATCAAAATCACTATATTTTTCAGGCAAATTATCAGATATTAATGTACTATATTCTTTTTCTACATCTAATTTATCAACAATATTAACTATTTCTTGAATATCTATATCAAGCTGCTTAATCATAATATTTTCAGGCTTAAGATCACAATGAATAATATTTTGACTATGCAATTCATCTAAACCTTTAAATATTTGAATTAATAGTTTTTTTAAAATAGATAAAGGTATTTTTTCTTCATAATAATCCTGTAAATCGAGCAACGTTACACCCATTAATTCATAAATTAAACAATTACTATTATTTTCTACAAAATTATCCAAAAGCTTAACAATATAATTATTTGATTTTAACAATCTGTTTATTTTTAATTCATTTTGTGAATCTTCTGCATAGTTCGGAAAAAACATTTTCATAGCTACAAATCTGAATTCAACTATATCATACATTAACCATGTTCTACAAAAAGTCCCTTTTCCTAAATATTTTAATGCCAAATAACGATTATTATACCATTTATATATTATATCTTGTGATACTTCAAATTCATCGTCAGAACTTAAAGATCCATCTGAATCATCACTATAGCAATTATTTTCAGGAGTTATATTGAGAAACTTTTGTTTCTTTGCTAAAGCCTTTAATAAATTGTATTTCATTATAGTTTAATTTTAAAATTTCTTTAAATAATATTCATTTATAATGAATAAAGTATTTATAGATATATAGTAATATATAGTTAAATGTTTAGACTAATAGATATTATAAAATATTTAACTTTTATTAGTTATATTGGGTTTATTATTTCAGGTATTTCAGGATTTGTAGAAGTAAGTAATACATTTGAATTATGCAAATTATTAGTTTCATTAATTCTTATTACAAATGTACCATTACTGATTTATGTAGAAATAACATCTCACGAAAAAGCTGATATGAGAGTAATACAATATAGTCGTTCATATTCTCAATTGATATTATCTCTTTTGTCTATGGGACTATCTAATATTGGAGTTGGATTTTCTATATTTGGTTTAACAATATGTATAGCCAATTTATTATTAGGATTATTTGAGTGTGATAATGAAATACATCCTATTATAGTTAATTCTAATTCTCAAAATTAATCTTATTTAATTTTAAGAATAAATTTTAATATTTTATAATAGTATATGGGAGGATTATTGACTAAAGAATCTGAATGTATAAAAGAATGTAAAGTTAAATGTGGAGAAAAATCTAATAATGAACAAAAAAAAACAGGATTTATTGATTCTGTAAAAGAAAAAATAGAAGGTGCTAAGAATTCTGTTAGGAATAAATTGGGTGGAATAGATAAAGGGTCTCAAGACCCACCTCAACAACCACCTCAACAACCACCTCAACAACCACCTCAACAACCACCTCAACAACCATCTCAACAACCACCTCAACAACCACCTCAACAACCAATTCCTATGTCTGGTGGTAGACGAAAAAGTAAAAGAAACATATCTAAAAAACGTAGATTAAAGAAATTAAAAAAATTAAAAAAAGCAAAACGATCACGAAAAAATAATAGAAAATAATTATTTGTAAAGTTTATTTAAAACTATTTTAATTAATAAAAATAATATGGAATTATATTTAACATATTGGTTTACATTTTTCTTTATATTCCCTGTAATAGAATGGGGTGCACATTATTCATTACATTTATTTAATAATAAATTGCATAAAAATCATCATACTACAATTACGAATTATAATATAAATAAAATTAAAAAATATAGAATTGAATTATGGCCTATTATACCTATAATGTTATGCTTATACAATACGTTTTTTATTGGAGCATTGTTTTTCACAAAATATTATATTATTCATTCGTTAATTCATATATATCCTAATATATTGACACAAAAATTAACTGAACATCATAATATACATCATAAATATTCTAAATATAACTTTTGTGTTACAAATATTTGGCCTGATAAATTATTTAAGACTCAATATAAAAAAAACCATTAACATAATTATTAGGTTATAATATATTATCAATATTTATCTATGATGGTGCCATTCCTTTATCTATTTTAATATTATCATTATATTGTTCGGGTAAAATCATATCATCTAATGCTTTACCTGGACCAACTAATGGTAAACATATGCCTTTCTCAATTTTAAATTCACATAAAATAGCTTTAGGGTAATTAATAAATTCTTCTAATGTTTTTTCTAAGTCTTCTATATTATCACAACTTATTGCTTTTATGCCATAACTTTCTGCCAACATAGTAAAATCAGGATTCCTTTCATTAATTGTTGCGGTATACCGTTCTTCAAAAAATAATTTTTCCCAAATAGATACCATCATTTGTGCATTATTATTCATAATAGCTATTTTTAAAGGTATATCATTTTCTACAACGGTTTTCATATCAGTACACGTCATATTAAAACTTGAATCTCCATCAACAACAATTACCATTTTATCAGGATTAGCTATTTTAGAACCTATTCCATATGGTAATCCAGCGCCCATAACACCTAATGAACCAGATGATAATATTTTTTTAGGATAATGTGATTTTATATATTGATATGTTTGCATTTGATGATTACCTACACCATTTGTAAATATAACTTTATCTTCTAAATGCTTTGTTTTTTCATACAATTTTACTAAAACATTTTCCATGAATAACTTATTTGGTTCATAATTATAGCTAAATTTATTTATTTCCTTTAAATCATTTATATATGTTATCCAACCTAATCTTTTTTTATATTCAATATGTTTTATAGACTTTGTTAACCATTGTTCACAACTCATATTAAAATTATAGTGGCTATCAATCACCTTTTTAATTTCGTTTTTTTCTAAATTTACATGAATTATACCACCATTACCATTTTCATAGGCTTCAAATGCTTTTGGCGCATACTTTTCTATTAATCCAGTTGTCCTATCATCAAATCTTGAACCAATAGCAATAATGCAATCGGCATTTTGCAAACTATAATTAGCTGTTGCATTGCCATGCATTCCACACCATTGTAAAGATAATTCATGATCTTCATCAAATATACCACAACCATGTATAGTTGAAGTTACCGGAATATTTCCTTTTATAGCAAAATCACGTAGCAACTCATAACTATCAACACAACCTTGTCCTAAATATATGATAGGTTTTTTAGAATTATTTATAGCTTTTAATGTTCTAGAAAAACAAGCATTATAACTATTTATATTTTTAAAAAAATCTGTAAAATTATATTTTTTAGTATTTTCCGAATTAATAGCCATTAATGTATTATAATTTGACAATGAAATACTGCTGGATGCAACACATTTTGGTATATCAATATGAACTGCACCCATTTTACCACTGTAAGCTATTTCAAATGCTTTATCAAATATAGGTTCAATATCTATAATACTTTTAATTTGTTCACTATATTTAGTAACATGTTTGCTCAACTCAATCGATGGTGCTTCCTGAAAAGCATTAGATCCAACGGCATTCAATGGAACTTGTCCTGTTATAAATACACCTGGTGTAGAATCATTTGTAGCATCTAACATAGGCGTAATTAAATTAGTAAACCCTGGACCACTAGTAGTCATAACAATTGCCTTTTTATTATGATTTATATTTGATTTAGAAAATCCTGTTAAAGCATGTCCGCAATTCTGCTCATGTGAATTAACATAATATTTAATATCACTCTTATATAATGTATCAATCCATGGCATAATACTACCACCCGAATATATAAATGCATTTGTCACATTATGCTTTTTTAAACACTTATAAAATATATCTTTAGCATAAATAATTGTATTATCTTCTAATTTATCTCGTATCTTTTGTTCTTCGGGTTTTACTAATTCTTTAGATAACACTGGAAATAATTTATTGTATACTGCTTGTCTATATCCTCTTTTTTGAAAATATCTAATATTCGTGCCATATTTAAAATACATTGTTTAATAAATAAAGATAATAATTATTTAAATCAAATTTGTTATTATTTAATTAATTATTTAAATAGACTTCTATATAATTAGAAATCTGGATATCATCATTCTACATAAGTAGAAATCTGGATATCATCATTCTACATAAGTAGAAATCTGGATATCATCATTCTACATAAGTAGAAATCTGGATATCATCA
>Ga0209632_10006078_pt1 | contig 10285 bp, 8 predicted proteins | sample COG_10_FD_184754 | JGI IMG/M metagenome (GOLD analysis project Ga0209632, IMG submission 184754) | Pelagic Microbial community sample from North Sea - COGITO 998_met_10 (SPAdes) (version 2) | ecosystem: Environmental > Aquatic > Marine > Neritic zone/Coastal water | place: Helgoland, sampling...
CAGCCAATAAAAATTCCTATCCTGGAAGTGGTGCTACTGTTACAGATCTTATAGGTACAAATAATGGTACTTTAGCTAATGCTACTTTTAGTTCTAATAATGGTGGAGTATGGGATTTTGATGGAACTGATACTGGAGTTATAGATTTTACTAGATTTGGAGGTACTACAAATTCAATAAGTTGTTGGTTTAAAGCAAGTAGTGTTTCTGAAGATACTAGCCAATCTATTTGGGCTAATGGTAATAATAATTATAATGGTATTCATCTTCAAATAGGTACAAGTGGAGAATTAAGAATATTTGATGATATACAAAATAGAAATACTTATTGGTATGCAACATCAATATCTGCTGGAATTTGGTATAATGCCGTTGTAACTGTTAACAGTAGTAAACAAAATCAATTGTATATAAATGGTGAGGCAGTAGGAAATGGAACAGGAACATCATATCAACCCTGGAGCTATTTAAATGTTGGAACTTTTATGATAGGAAAATATTTATCAGGTACGGGAACACTTTATCCTTTTTCGGGAGAAGTATCTAATGTAATGCATTATAATACAACTTTATCAGCATCAGAAGTCACCCAAAACTACAACGCACTCAAAAACAGATTCAGAACATAATGGGAACAACCTACCATAACAAACCAATAGTAACAGATGGATTAATATTCTGTATAGATGCAGCTAATAAGGTATCATATCCTGGGAGTGGAACTACTGCTACTGATTTAGCAGATACAAGTAATGGTACTATAAGTGGTGCTACTTTTAATTCTAGCAATTTTGGGGTATTGGATTTTGATGGAACTGATGATAATATAAGTTTTGGGGATACAATTGGAAATTTAATAGGAGACAGTTATACAGGAGGTTTTAGTTTTTCATTTTGGTTAAATCCAGATATTACAAGTGGTGAAGATGGTGTTTTTAATTTTGAAAGCAATCGAATATCTTTTGTTATAAGGTCTAACACTTTGAGATTATATTCACAAAATTGTAGCGCAGGTCAATGTTTTTCTTACAATTATACTAATCCAGATAATGAATGGGCACATTGTGTTATTTCTTTTTTACCTGCTGGTTCATCATTTTATTTAAATGGTCAATCTGTTCGAACTTGGACTTATACGGATTTAAATATTAATGGAAAAGATTTTTCAATAGGGTGGTATGCTGCAACTAATTATGCTTATAATGGTAAATTAAGTAATTTTCAAATTTATAATAAAGCACTATCAGCATCAGAAGCCACCCAAAACTACAACGCACTCAAAAACAGATTCATATAATGCCAGTAACAGCAGGACCAAATATAGTAGAAGATGGATTAGTATTTTATGCAGATCCAGCTAATAAGGAATCATGGAGTGGTCCTGATTCTAGCAATGTAAATGATTTAAAGGGCAATAATACAGGATCTATATTTAATGATACCTCAGGCAGTTTTGGGGCAAATACTAGTTTTGATTTTGATGGAACTGATGACCATATAAGCACAAATTTTATTCCATCTGATAGTATTACTACAAGTGTTACTTTAGCAGGATGGGCTAATTTTAATAGTCTTGCAAATAATACTTTAGGAGCAATTATAGGAATACAGGGAGATCCCACATCAAAAAATCTTTTGTTATCGGCAACTAAGTACAATCATGAATTTAAATTTTATTTTGGAATGGGTTCACAGGCAGGATTTGGACCAAGTATTGATGATGTTTTTTCTACTAATAAATGGGTATATCTTGCTATGACATATCCTACGAGTGGTACTGGAACTAAATATTATTTTAATGGGGTTTTACATGCTACGGATAGCTTTAGTAATGTTTTAAGTGGAAACGTACCTAGTAATCCAGGAATATCTATAGGTGCAAGATATAAAGTTACTACTGATACTGAACAGTATAATATAAATGGTCAAATAGGCCCCGTTCAAATATATAATAGAGAATTATCAGAAGCAGAACTTACACAAAACTACAACGCATTAAAAGGTCGATTTGGCCTAACTTAACATATTTATAAACACACAAAACAATAAAAAATGGATTATTCAAATAGAACATACGCCTTTGTAGAAACATCAGACATAGGTAGTGTTGATTTTTCACAAGTTATGGAAACATCAGCTGCAACCGTTAGAAAATCAATTGATGAATCTCAATTTATTCTAAAATGGTATACAGCACAATGGCCTAGTTTTATAGCGCCATCTGGAAGTGTAACTCCTGTATGGGAAGGTTCACATTCAGAATGTCTAAATCAGCTTACAAGCTCATTTTGGACAGATACAGGTTCTATGCCTGGATAAAACATAGTAAAAACATAGTATTAACATAACTTGGATAGGGAAAAGATATGGCAAATGAATTTATAATAAAAAACGGCTTTCGTTCGAAAGGCGATTCTCAAGTAACAGGATCATTAGGAGTATCTGGTAGTTTACAGATACAAGGTATAGCAGATGTATCTGCATCTATTGCTGCAGCTGGTGGAGGAAGTGGAGATGGATTTCCTTTTACTGGAGATGCAGTAATAACAGGATCACTTTTAATATCTGCATCACACACATCACAATCATTATCTGTTATAGGAAGTGGTTCAACATTATTTGATGTAATAGGATCTCAAGGTTCAATGCTTACAGTAGAAGATAGTAATGGAAGTTCTACCATGCTTACCGCTCTAGGAAAGGTTAAAATAAGTGGAAGCAGTGTGGGTGCATTAACTATAGAAAGTACAGACCCTTTTATTGAAGGTGCAATCCCTGATAAAACTGGTAATAATAAACCACTAGAATTAAAATCTTCCCTCCCAAATGGTACTGGTAGTTATAGTGGTAATTATACTTCTTTAAAATTAAAAGCAGCTGATATTTCCTATGGTATAAATGCCCGAGGTACTAGTATAGAAATACATGCGGGAGATAATTTAATTAAAGATCCCGTGGTAAGTGAATCTAGGGGAGGAAATGTATTAATTGAATCAGGAAAATCATCGGGACAACAAGATTCTGGAGATGTTATTATATCTGCAATTCACTCATCAATTAAAAAAGGAAATATAGAATTAAAAGGAGGTGAAATTCAAATAGGTAGTGGGTCTCTAGTTTTTCAAAATAATGATTCAAATAATCTAAGTAATACAAAAAATAAAATCACTACCACCAATACTGGTGGCTCAGGTACTACTTTTAACCCATTACTTATAAAACCTGGAAACTCTACATCAGGTACAGGTGGTATTGGATCACATTTAGGTATTGAAGGAGGAGATGCTACTGCAAATAGTGGAGGAGTTGGGGGACATATTTACATGAATGGAGGTTATTCTGGAGGGGGAACAAAAGCATCTCATTCAGGTTCATTATTTTTAAAAGGAGGATTAATAAATTTAAATACAACAAATACACCTTGGACCTACCCAGGTCCTGTTATTTCAGAATCAATTTCGTTAATTTCTGCAGGAAATATACATCTTTCAGCATCTGGGACTACTGGTAATGGACAAGCCGGAAGTATATTTTTAACTACTGATCAAATTTATAGTCGTCAGCTTGGTTCTTTAGGAGTAGCTATCAGTTCTAATGCACCTATAACATTTTATCAAAAAAACCAAAACCCATATCAAGCTAGCCCAAACAATATATTTAAATCTATTTACCATGATGGTGATAATGTACAAATAGGGGCTATAGAATATATAGCTACTGGAGGAACTTCAAAAGGAGTAGAATTTTGGGCTGAAGAAAAAGCATGTTTTAGAGTAGGAGCTACTAATAGTACAAATGGAAAAGCTTCATTGGTTGGACTAGGAGGTAATACTTTTGACACACAAATTACTGCAACAACAGGTTCATTTAAATATTTAACAGGTCAAAGTCCATTAAAAATAGATGTAGGAACTGATAACACTTCTTCATTAGAAATTATATCAAATAATTTTACAATAGATACCACAGGTAATTTAACAGCTACTAATGGTACTTTAACAATGGCTGAAACCTCTGCAACAACAGCTTCAGTATCCCTTTTAAAAGGTAATAGTGATTTAAGAATTGATAATGGTGGGGATAATATAGAAATAGTTTCATCAAATTTTAACGTATCAAACACAGGTGAAGTATCATCTGGTGGGAGTGATGGTGTTGTAACTACTAGTATAACAGCATCTGGCAATATAAGTTCAAGTGGTACTATACAAGGTAACCATTTAAGATCAAATAGTTTAACTTCAGGTAATATAGTAGTATCAGGATCAGAAGGATTAAAAGTTACAGGCCCTCTTGAAGTATCAATGACAGCATCATCAGGTGTTATTCCATTATCTATTAAAACAATTAGTGATCTTTCAACAGATACACTTATACAAGTAAGAGATGATGGTGGAAGTTTTGATTTAATGACTTTCGATAGTGAAGGTAGATTTAATATGAGAGGAACTTCTACTGATACAGAAGGAGCAGGATTTTATGTTTCTCAAGGAGGAGTTACTGGAGAGCATGCTAAAATGGGATTCGTTAGTGGTAAAGCTCAATTATCAATAGCAGCAAATGGAGCTGCAGATAAATTTAGAGTTTTTGTTAATGGTAGTCAAACTAGCCCAATGGTAGGTTTAACAGGTAGAGGAACACTTGCACTAGGAACTGATACATCTGCAGCAACTTTACCTAATGAAGCCAGAACCAATACCATGTTTATTAAAACTGGTACAGCCCCATCAACAGCAGAAGCAGATAATATACAATTCTTTGCACAAGATGTAAATAGTGTTGCAGGAACAGCATCACCAACTTTTTTAACAGAAGATGGAACTACAATACAATTAGGAACAACATCTTCATTAGACCATGTTGAAGCAACAACATTTGTTAAAAGTGGAGGTACATCTGCACAATTCTTAAAAGCAGATGGTAGTGTAGATTCTAATACTTATTTAACTAGTATAGGTACTATAAACTTGGCTTCTGGTGTAACAGGTACTTTACCTGTAGGAAATGGGGGAACAGGAAATAACACATTTACAACAGATGGAATTTTAATAGGTAATGGGGCTTCTGCATTAGTAACAAATTCTGAATTTACATATAACACATCTAATAAATTACTATCAGCACCTACAGCATCATTTGATCATTTAATAGTAAGTCAAGTAATTTCATCTTCTGTTATTAATACTTCAGGATCTAACATATTTGGAGATGAATCTACAGACACTCAAACACTAAATGGTTCAGTAATATTAGGTAATACATCAACATCTAATTCACAAACAACAGCTTTATTTATAAATGGGTCTAATATTATTAAAAAAAGAACACTTCAAGCTAATGCATTTACAGATACAACAATCCCTGTAATTGCTAGTACATCAGTAACAGATTTAAGTGATGTTTCATCAGCAGGTTCTGGTCAAATTATTACAGCCGGAGAAAGATCAAACATTTTAACGAATAGTACTAAAACTAGTTTCCCAGGATTTGGTACAACTTCTGCAACAGCATTAGTAGGAAATACTCCATTACTACAAATAGGAACTACCTCAGGTACAGCATTAGCAGGAAATACTACATTACTACAAATAGGAACTACCTCAGGTACAGCATTAGCAGGAAATACTACAGCAGCCAATATTGGAGGTTTAACAATAACAAATAATTTATCAGATTTAAATAATGCAACAACTGCAAGAACCAATTTAGGACTTGTAATAGGTACAAATGTATTAGCTTATAATGCAACTGTACAATCTGTTGCTGAAGGAACATATGCGTTTAGTTCATTAGCTTCAAAACCAACAACTATAGCAGGTTACGGCATTACAGATGCCTTTGATGGAGCATTTTCATCATTAACCAGTACACCAACAACTATAGCAGGTTATGGTATTACAGATTCACTTCAAATAGGAGTTACAGGAACTACAGCACTAGCAGGTAATACTACAGTAGGTACTGTTGTAGCAGCTAACCCAGGAGTTGGCATGTATGATACTTTAGAAAGAATCACGATAGGAGGTACAAGTTTTAATATACCTGCAGGCACAGGAAATGGGACAGTAGATACAAGTGGTACACCTGTCGACAATGATTTTGCTAAATTTACAGATGCTAATACCATAGAGGGTAGAAGCATTGCTGAAACTAAATCAGATTTAAGTTTAAATAATGTAGAAAATACTGCATTATCAACTTATACTGGAAACGGTGGTGCATTAGATAATCAATATATTACAAATGGTGCAGAATATACAACAAATATTGGTACAACAACCGCAGGTAATTCTCAAACCTTTACAAATAAATCAGGTAATATATCTCAATGGACTAATAATTCTGGTTACTTAACTGCTTTTACAGTACAAGAAGATGGAAGTAATGTAGAAACAGGTACTAAAAAACTTAATTTTACTGGTAATGTATCTGTTTCTACAGATGGAGTAGATAAAGTTACGGTTAATGTACCAACAGGAGGGAGTGGAACAGTAACATCTGTTACAGCAGGTACGGGTATGACTCAAACTGGAACTTCTACAGTTAATCCTACTTTAAATGTAATAGGAGGAGATGGTATAACAGCAAATGCTGATAATATTACAGTAGATTCTACAGTTGTAAGAACTACTGGTGCACAGTCAATTGCAGGTGGCAAAACATTTAGTGGTACAATTAATGTAGGATATGGATCTGCAAGTAGCCCTTCTATAAGATTTTCAAGCGATACTGATACTGGAATATATGGAGCTAGTGGTGTTTTTAATGTAACTGTTGGAGGAACACAAAAACTTAAAGTAGATACCCATGGACTTAGAATTGATGATGCTCTTGGTGTAAACGTTAATGCTTCTACAACCGATGGTAGAATTGATGCTAGTAACGATATTGTTGCATACTCTACCTCAGATGAAAGATTAAAAGAAAATGTTAAACCAATCGAAAACGCATTAGATAAGGTATTAAAAATTGGTGGATATGAATTTGATTGGAAACCATTAACCGAAAAAGAAAAAGAAACTATACATGGTAATGAAGGACACGATGTTGGTGTACTTGCACAAGAAATAGAAAAAGTATTACCAGAAGTAGTTAACAAAAGAGATAATGGTTACAAAGCAGTTAAATATGAAAAAATAGTACCATTATTAATTGAAGCTATAAAAGATCAACAAAAACAAATCGACGAACTTAAATCTAAAATATAATGGCATTACCTAGCTCAGGACAAATGGCAATGACTGCAGTTGCAACCGAATTTAGTGTATCTTTAACTAATATATCTTTATCAAATTTAGGCACCAAACTTTCAGAACCTATTACAGCAGGTCAACCTGTAGAACTAGCAGATAATTTTTATGGTCAAAGTGCGGTTACTTTAAGTGCATTTGGGAATTTTGAAGCACCTGGAGGTGGTGGGTTTGAATCTGCTGGAGATGCTTGTTCAGAAGCTGCAGAAGGAATAGCTATCACAAGATATCATGATGGAACAGGTACTACCCCTGTAAATGGAGATAAAGTGTATGAAACTAATAGCACTAGTGATCCTCTTGAGGATGGGTATTACGCTTTTAATGCAGGAAGAAGTAACTTTTCTTATTATGTAAGTGATGGAGAAGTATCTAGTAGAACAGTTTGTGAATAATAATGTCTGCTCATACAAAATACTTAAATAATAAAGTTTATTTCATGGAGGATAATAGGTTACTAGATCCTAAAGCTAAGCCTGTTATGATGGGTTGGGAAGACCCTATTATGAAAGATGCTGCTGCCTTAATATGTAAAGGGGGAGGAAAAATCCTTAATATAGGATTTGGATTAGGTCTTATAGATACCTACATTCAATCTCATAATGTAGATGAACATTGGATTATAGAAGCACATCCTGATGTACAAAATTAATTTAAAAAATAATTTGGATTATATTTAAAAAAATTTTATTTTTATGCTATATAATTTTAAACAAATAATCAATATTTATAAACATGACAAAAGAGAATAAAACTCAAGTTTTAACAAAAGAAGAATTAGAAAATTTAACTTCGTTACAACAACAACAAAACGATTTAATTTTTGGATTAGGTCAAGTAGAATACCAATTAGGATTTCTTACACAACGAAAAACATTAATAAAAAAAGAATTAGAAGCTTTTGAAAATAAACAAACTGAAATTGCTCAAGAAATTGAAAAAAAATACGGGCAAGGAACAGTAAACTTAGAAAATGGCGAAATAATTAAAACTTAATCGCATTTTTAAAAGCTTTTGCAGTATTTATAAACAAAATTAATTCATAAAACATGGCAGAAGTATTAATATCCCCTGGTGTATTAGCAAGAGAAAATGACCAATCTTTTTTACAAGCTCAACCTATCCAAGCAGGAGCAGCTATAGTAGGCCCAACAGCAAAAGGTCCTGTGGGTATACCAACATTAGTTACCACCTACAGTGACTATCAAAATAAATTTGGTGCTGTTATAGAAAGTGGAAGTGCAGAATACACATATTTAACATCAATCTCAGCATATAATTATTTCCAACAAGGAGGAGATTCATTATTAGTAACTAGAGTAGTTAGTGGTTCTTATACATCCGCAACTAGTACACCAATTTCAAACTCATTAAGCACAAATGCTTTTACTTTAAAAACTATTTCTGAAGGAATAGAACAAAATAGTAGTGGGTCTACAGGAACAAATGGAACTCTAAATAATGGTACTAAAGAAAATGTAAGGTGGGAAGTAGTTCAACCAAACACAGCTACAGGAACATTTAGTTTATTAGTTAGACAGGGTAATGATAGACAAAATAATAAATCAGTTTTAGAAACTTGGGCTAATGTATCTTTAGATCCAAATTCTAATGATTATATTGAAAAAGTAATAGGAAATTCAAAACAAGTTGTTGATTCCGATGGTACTGAATTTTATGTCAAAAATGAAGGAGAATATCTTAATAGAAGTAGATATGTTTATATAGACTCAGTCTCAACTCCTACTTTAAATTATTTTGATAATGCTGGAAATGCAAAAACACAATACACAGCTTCTCTCCCAATAGCAAGTTCAGGATCATTTGGAAGTGCAACAGGTACAGCTTTTACTTCAGCAAGTAGCCCAGCTTTATTTTATGATAAGATTTCAAACACTAATTCACAAGGATTTGACTCAGCTGCTTTAGGAGATACTACAACCCCTGGAACATATGGTGTAGCATTTAATTTATTAGCTAATCAAGACGATTATCAATTTAATTTAATCACAGCCCCAGGATTAATTAAGGGGAATTCAAATGCAACTAGTGAATTAACTACAATGGTTAATAATGCCCAAACAAGAGGAGATAATTTAGCTATATTAGATTTAGTTAATTGGAATACAGGAATCTCAACAGTAGTAGCAGGAGCATCAGCAATTGATTCTTCATATGCAGCTACATATTGGCCATGGTTACAAACCATTGACCCAGATTTAAACAAAACTGTTTGGGTACCAGCATCAACAATGATACCAGGAGTATATGCATTTAATGATAGAGCAGGTGAAGCATGGTTTGCACCCGCTGGATTAAGTAGAGGTGGATTATCAACTGTATTAAGAGCTGAAAGAAAATTAACTAATGGAAACAGAAATACTTTATATACTGATAATGTAAACCCAATAGCTACATTCCCAAATACAGGAGTAGTAGTATTTGGACAAAAAACATTACAAAAAGCTGCTTCGGCACTTGATAGAGTAAATGTTAGAAGATTATTAATTGCACTTAAAGGATTTATTACCCAAATAGCGGATAATTTAGTATTTGAACAAAATACAGCTGCTACAAGAAATAACTTTTTAACACAAGTTAACCCATACTTATCAAGTGTACAACAAAGACAAGGTTTATATGCTTTTAAAGTAGTAATGGATGATAGTAATAATACACCAGATGTAATAGATAGAAATCAGTTAGTAGGTCAAATTTATATTCAACCAACTAAAACAGCTGAATTTATTTATCTAGATTTTAATATATTACCAACTGGGGTTACTTTCCCATCATAAAAACCAAAGAATTAGATATTTATAATTGAAAATAAACAATAAAAAATGGCAGTATTAGATCCCAATGAAATATTTTTCACCGCGTTTGAACCTAAACAAGCAAATAGATTTATCCTTTACATGGATGGTATCCCAAGCTTTATTATTAAAGGAGTAAGTGCAGTATCACTAACACAAGGTGAAGTAATATTAAATCACATTAATATCCTTAGAAAAGTAAAGGGTAAATCAGTATGG
>Ga0209632_10006079_pt1 | contig 10285 bp, 1 predicted proteins | sample COG_10_FD_184754 | JGI IMG/M metagenome (GOLD analysis project Ga0209632, IMG submission 184754) | Pelagic Microbial community sample from North Sea - COGITO 998_met_10 (SPAdes) (version 2) | ecosystem: Environmental > Aquatic > Marine > Neritic zone/Coastal water | place: Helgoland, sampling...
TTTCGGTTTCACCTACGTATTTACCTTTTAGTTCGGCACCAGTGGGGGAATATAATATAATTTTAGTAGGCATATCATGACAATCAGCCTGTATTTGTAGTTCATTTACAAATGAAGTTGCTAATAATGTTTTGCCGGTACCCGGAGGTCCATAAAATAAAATACCTTTGGATGAATGAGGATATAATCTGGGATATAAAATAGGCATAATAATACCATTTTTGATTTGGCTCTTTGCTTCCTTTTGTCCTGAAACTTTATCAAAGGTGAAACACTTTTTCAAATCATTTTTCGTGGTTTTCACATCGGTGCATGATATTTTATCTTTTTCCTCATCTTTTTTACATCCTCTATCCCTTTTAATCTGCTGCAATTTTTCTTGCAATGGAATAATATATTTCATACATTTTGTCAATTTTGTCTGAAAATCCTTATTATCAACCGTACTATTACTTTCTATTAAAGTATGAAAACAATTTCCAGCAAGAAGATAATTTATTAGCGAGCCTTCGAGTTCTCCTCGAGACATGTAATAGTCCGCCTTTAATATAAACTTATTACCGTTATCTACTAATATTCCGTCTGTTGTATCTGATGCCATACTGTATTTAGTTATAAATATATTACATATTAAATATTAAATGGTTTTATTCAAATTAATTATAATATACTAAATTAGATTAGATAATGTCAACAACTCCGGAATCAAGAACAAAACCTGAACAGTCAACGCCAAAGGGCGTAGATAGTGACAACAGTGCCATATCTCATTATATAAAATCTACTAACGAAATTACTAAGTATGCTAATAGCATACAATTAAATTTAACTGGTTCAAATATTATATCTAAAGCGCAAAAAAAAACATTTAAATTGGACAGTATTTTTGAAACTAAGCCAGTAAAATCGTTTGATTTAAATAATGTAGAGACACTACATAATTTTAGACAGGATTGGTCTAAGATAAGTAATAAATTAATTATAGCACAAGGTAGCACAGGTGATGCTGATGATGATGATGGCACTGGTGATATAAACGCTAACATTGTGAGTGACGTGAAAAAAATGATGAATAAGTATCAGACGCGTAATATCGATAACGCCAGTGCATTGTTGGAGAGTAAATTATCGAATGAAAATAAAAAATCGATTATGGAACAATTAGAAGAGGAAGCATTAGAGGTAGCAACAACTATTTCGTCCTTTATGAAACAAGCGTCACAAAATTGGAAAAATAGAGAAAAAGAGATTCTCATGTTTAAAGCGGAACAGCAAAAGCAATTGGAAAAAATTTCCATACAAATAATTTCGGTGACCAGTTCGATTGTTATTGCATATGTTATAATGAATCCAGGTTTTATTACACAATTTCTGGTTCCTCAGTTTCAAATAATTTTTGGTTCAGCAGCAAAGCTATTAAACGCTTCACCTATTGCCAAGTTATTAGATACGGGAAAGGTGACAGATATTGCTTCTACGTTGGAAGCATTGGCGGATTCAGCCAATAAAGAAGATCTTACAAAAATAGTTACAGACATTTTCGCTGGGTCTTACTTTAACAACGCAATCAAGATATATGGGATTATCAATGATTCCATAAATATAGGCTTAAACCATAGTGGTGAATTGGGATTTCAGAATTTGGTTTCTAAAAGTGGCGGTTTTATAGTGAAGGATATGATTGGAATTATATCTATTCATCATGCTGATTTTTATATACTTGGGTTGACTAAAAAACTCGGAGATTCGGAAAACGTTTTGACTGATTGGATAGGGATGGCTAAATCGGGTAAAATAAAGGCGCCATTAATAACAGATCTATTGTCTAAAGAATATCTTGACACTCTTGACCTAAAAAACATTGAAGGCAAAACAATATTTGATTATGCCTACGCAGATAAAATGATAGGAAAGGACGGAAAAGGAACCCTCGATGATTTTATTACAATGTTGAGTGAAAATAGGGATAAGAGTGGAGACCAAGTCGGACTCACTGAAGAACAGAATATGCTCGCCTTTTATCAAACACATTTTGGAAACATGGTAGATTCCAGATATATGCTTAATTTACCTGGCGCAAAAAACGCGGCAGATTTTATGAAAAACGTGTATATTGGTTCAAAATATAAAGATGAAATGCCATTAGTAGAAGATATTTTTAAGAAATTATTAAACGCGGAAAACATTGAAGGATTGGGCGGATACATAGTTACATTTGCTGGTTCTGTTGTAGGACAGGGTGCGAAATCATTAATTCCCAGCGTTGATAAAATCTACGATATCACTATCAATAACGCAATGGGTTTTTATACAGATCCTACCAAATTACAGTTACATGAGGCGAAACAGAAATTAATTGCTGCGAAGCAGAATAAAAAAATGGAAGTAATCAACCAATGGTATAAAAGAATGCGGAAGGTGGATGGCGAAGAAAATATAACGGATTATTTTGAAGAAAAATACGAGGAATTGGAAAAAATGACAACGAAATTTTTTGAAGAACACAAGACCAATAGTATTGTATTGAGTATTATTGGTGCTGCTTATATCAATGAAATTATTTTAAAGGATTATGGTAATAAAATTATTGCTTTTGTTGGCGGCGAAAATCCTTTCTCTAATATTAAATCAAATTCGATCGTAAGACTATTTGAAATTATGTTAAAAAACTTACGATTAGACCGCATTTTACTACAGAAAAGGAATGAATACGTGTATAAACTCAATATGTATGTAATAAAATTAGTAAACGAAGCATACGATATAAAAAAACTATTACGTGGACACATTCACAAGGTTCTTGGATTTTCACAGAAAAAATACGACAGATTAAATAGAAAAATGGGTAATATGAGTAAAGTATCCAAAATATTTGAACTGGCTTTTATTAGAGAATATGTATGGCATAATATGTTTATTAGCTTAACCGTTATACTAACTGATTTTACGGTGGATCAAGTTCAAGCTACGCTAACTACGTATGGCATTGAACGTTCGCAATCATTCTTAAAAAGCGTGAACGACGCATTAAATGGAGCACTATCACCACACGGTATTATAACCAATATGTTTAATCATATATTTTTACCACAAGTAAAAGATAACACAGCAGAAGCTAAAAGATTAGCAGCAGATGAAGCAGCTAAAAGATTAGCAGCAGCAAAAGAAGCAGAAGCAGCAAAAGAAGCAGCAGCAGCAAAAGAAGCAGCAGCGGCAGCACAAAAAATATTGGACGAAGCAGCGGCAGCACAAAAAATATTGGACGAAGCAGCGGCAGCACAAAAAATATTGGACGAAGCAGCGGCAGCACAAAAAATATTGGACGATGCGGATGAAGCCAAAAAAATAGAAGAAGCAGGAAAAGCATTTGAAAAAGCAAATAAAGCAGCGACAGAAGCAGAAGAAGCGAAAAAAAAAGCAGAAGAAGCAGCAAGAGCAGCAAAAAATGAAGCAAATGCAGAAGCCAAAATATCAAAATTAGAAGAAGCCGCCACATTCGCAGAAGCATCAAGAATAGCATCATTAGAAGCATCAAGATTAGCATCAAACGTAGGACAGTGGGATAAGTATGGGTCAACGCATAAGCTAAACATATCAGCAGAAAAAGCAGCAATATTAGCAACAGAAGCAGAAGCAGCAGCAAAAATGGCAGCAGAAGCATTAACAGAAGCAAAAAAAGAAGCAGCAAGATTATCCGGATTTGATAAAGCCCGTAATGCGATTAACGAAAATACGTTTATGTCCAATGAAGAAAAAACAACTCTATTAGATAAAGTCACAGCAAAAAAAAATGGCGGGGAAACATTACCAGATAACTTCTTGGATAATTTAAGGAATTACTCACTTGGTCGATATTATGACGAAAACACTTATACGCAGCAGATGCTTAGTTATAGCAAATATAAATCGGATACGTCGATAAGTGATGAAATCCCAGCTGGTGATGATTTTCCGCGTTTTCTTGGAGAAACCTTTCATACAATATTTGGCGATTACGACTCAAAAACAGATCCCAGAAAAAATAGTCAAAATTTTGATTTTTTGTTTGATTCAAACTATGATTCTCTCGATATAGGCTCAAAAGAAAGTGAATTAGCCGACGCACTCGACCTTACTCGATTCGTAATTGAAGCACAACAAAGAAACGCAAAACGTGAATTAGTTCATCTGTTTAGAGGCACGAAAGATAACGAATTTTGGAATGGAAAAACGTTAGAAAATTTTTTTCAGGACGAAATGGATGACCCAAATAGTACAGTCGTGCGAGGAACGGTTTCGTCTACAAATTTACAGAATGACGCGTTTTTGATGGCTCTTGCCAGCGAACATGATAAACACACTCTGATAAACAGATTAAAGGGTTATGATACTTTATTGCCCGAATTAATTCAAGGTGGCGATTTGTCGAAATTTCTTGGAGAGGAAAATAAAACATTATTAGATAAATTACAAGGGATACTTATAGGAAATCCTAATAAATTAGATTTATCTACATTGAATGCTGAAGAACTGCAACTAATATTGCAGTTAGATGAACTATTGGAAGAAAAGTTGATGGAGCAAATGGACACGAAATTTGACACCATAGAAGATATAGCACAACGAGAAACAGCTAAAAAAGATTTCAGAAATTATTATAGAAATTTATCTAAGTCTGAAAACAGGCCAGTATATTCTATATTAGCTCCGGTAATTGAAGGTGTGCTTTCAGCAGATGCTACTACTGATGATTTACAAAATATATTATATTCAGTAAAAAATGCTGGTATTACGACTGGTGCCGAAGAAGCTGGTAAACTTGGTCTCGAACAAGGTATTAAATATGGAGTTAAGAAGGGGGCACAAAAATTATTATCGGATGGTTTAAGTAAAACGACCATGAACATGATACTTGGCGGGCCTGTAGGGGCAGCAATAGCTGTAGCGGATGTTGGTGCAGCATCAGTAGAACTGTTGGTGGAACAGACGAAACAAAAGGCTGCGAAAATGCAAGAACCAGTTAAAAACTTGGGGGACGCTCTTACACAAATTTCTAAGGTTGGTACAGAATTAGAGGGAATTAACAATGATTTAAAAATATTACTCGAGGATTCATACGAGGGTTCTGACTTAGCCAATTTGATAACTGAATTAAACGCATCAACATCTACATTTTTAGATTCAGCTACAAAAATAACAACCTTAGCGAAAGATGGGTTGGATGAGGTTATAAAAAGCGCAGACGAACTTTTAGCTACACTTAAAAATGTGCGAACAGTCACTTCATTAGGAACCGCACAATTAACAGACGGTATTATTGATGGACTTTCGAAAATGGTTGGTAGCGATCAAGATGCACAAACCAGATTTGCCGCATGGCAAAAATTTTATAAAGACCAGGAAAAGTCAAGAAGAGCAGCTGAAGATAAATCAGTAGATAATAGAATTAAAGATGATACGATAGATTATAGAGCCGAGATAATACGTCGCATGGTTTCTGGAAATCCTCAAGAAGCAGCTAATATGATTACTCATATTTTTGAGTTTCATAAAAACGCATTTAACATAATAGTAGATGGTGCAATAAATGGACAATCTACACAGAATATATTGAACCATCTTTTATTCGAATATACGCAGTCAGTTGGCGAAATGGACGGAAAAGACCCTTTGATCGAGAAAATGTTAATAGGAAGCGAAAATCAAAAATTAATGGCGCTATTATATCCTAATGTTGATCCTCATGAAAGAGCACAATTATTATTTACAGATAGAGCTACTCAATTACATATTGAGTCCCATAAAAAATGGTTACGCGATAATCAATCAGTATCTTATTGTACTGATGATGTAACGAATCAAATAGACATTGCCATTAAAGAGAAAGGATACACCGATGAAGAAAAAACCATATTTGATAATTATATTAAAATAATTAAAAACAGATTAGGAATCAGTTCATCGGATGCTACTGACACTGATGCTACTGACACTGATGCTACTGACACTGATGCTACTGACACTGATGCTACTACATCTCAGGGAAGTACTCACATATCATTTGATGATATAATACACTTATTTGTAGAAGAGGCGCAAGAATTAAGTACAGAAAATAATGAGAAAGAAAAAAAATTTACCGAATGGTTAAAAGAAGGCAATAAATTTACAGCTGATAGTAATACATTTGCTTATGGTGGAAAAACATTTACGTTGGATAACAGAACATTGCTAACTTTGAATGAACATGTTCAAAAATGGGAAAATGTTCCAAAAGATCAAGATAAAGATCAAGAACAACAAAAAGAACAAGAAGATGCGTACTTAAACAAATACGATGAATTGTTTGGATCACAAATTACTATAGATGGGAAACCAGTAACTTTTGATATTAATAATTCGGCTCATGTGGTAAAAAGATTGGATGATCTATTAAAAGAGATGGTACCGGATCCTAATGATCCTTTTAAATCTACAACTGGTATTCCAATCGAATTGAGTGCAAAACACTATGAATATTATAGACAAACGGTATTTACAAGACTAACTACATCTACAGACCCAGTCACAGACAGTAACTTCAAGTACGACGGCAAAACAGTTAGTGACAATGACAGTATTATTAGATTGTTGTTTCATAAAGAAAATTGGAGTAGTACAAATAAACCGTATATTCAAATAGATGGACATACTATTAATCAACCAGGGGAGAATATATGGCAAAGCACAAATAGACTATTAGGAAATAATAGTAAAAATAATACTAATACGCCAATTTCAGCTGATAGACCAAGCACTTTTTTAATGAATGAAAAGTTATGGCGATATACAGAGGGACAATTTGATTTTGGGTTCCAAAAGTTTTTTGAAAATTATAGAGATATACCAGTAGAGGAGGATGATGATATGTCCTTAGAAGATAAGAAGGATGCTCTGTGGCAAAATTTTATGAATGATTTAGTAAGTAACAATCCTGAGTTATATGATATATTAATATATACTGGTGGAGATGGAAAATTTAAATCAATGTATGAAAATGGTAAATGGACAATGAATGAAGAAATTACTGACTCAACTACATTAAGAAATGCATTTACCCGACGTATAAATAATTATTTTGGCAAGAAAACTGGACCCCCAATCCAGTATAATATGGATCAGTGGAACAAAGATCAAGAAGAAAGGAAGAAAATCGCTGAGGCAAGAAGAAAGGCTGTAGATAGTGTTTTGGAAAATAATGAATGGAGTCGAGAATTGGATAACTCATTAAAGGCATTACATGAAGCAGCAAAGAAGGAAGAAGCAGCAAATGTAGCAAAAGCAGGTAGCAATGGAGAAGACATGAAAAGACTCGGTAGAGAAGAAGTGGCGAGAAGAAGTGAGATGGATACTACGCGGAAAAAATTTTTAAGTGAACTATATATGTTCCTTAATGAAATTTTTACTCTTGGCTATAGTCGTGAAATGGGTACTCTTGGCCTTACTCCATATTATTCGTTAATGGAAGAAATTGATAACCTAATGCTAAATGATAATCCGACAGATGATGAATTGGACGCAATTCATGCAAAGTTTGTGGAAACGGTTGAAAGAAATATTCCTGATTACAAATTTGTAAGAGTAGCAGAGCTGTTTGCACCGCATTTGATAGCGTTCAAATGGTGGACAGGACGTGAGTCCATCCCACTCCAAGATATAGGTGGTATTCAGAGCTCTCATATGAATCCGCTACTGGACTCATTAGATGAAATGGTAAGGGCAAAGAAAAAAGCGAGGGATGCTACAAACAAGGCCATAAAGGAATCGGGGACAAACAAAACTGATTTTGATGCATATGTGAAATCATTAGAATGGGTAGAATATATACGTGCACAACGCGCTGAGTTTCATTTATATACAAATACAATTTGCCGTTTAAAAGACTTATCAGGAACAAATCCAACTAAGTTATTGAATACGCTCAGTATGTACAATATCAGAGACGACGAGTTTGAAATGAAATACCAACAATATTGTTTGGGATTAACACCAAAAACATTATCAGCCCCCGATACTGATAAACGATGGAACAGTCATAGGGATGCTTATAGTGGATTGACATATCAAGGGGAACGCGCAATGCGTCATCATTGCACTCCTCCTGCCGAATCATCCGAATCTGTTTATGTAACAGATTTTTATGACATAATAGGTAATGAAGAAAGTGTTGAAAATTATATCCAACAAGGATGGGATTGTAGACTGTTATTACCAAGTATTTATTCCATGTACTATGGTCATGATATAATGACAACAGAGGAGTGGTTAGAAACATTGAATACCAGGAGACAGTCAAATACCACAATGTTAATTGGTGGTGCAAAAGAAGATACCACATTTGCGCCTAAGCCAAAAGAAAGAAAACAGTTCGATTTAATAAAAGAATTGGATGACATCGATATGCCCGATAACGTCAATTTCATTAATAATTATTTTGATGAAATAAACAAAGTTCGAGATAATATTCAGAAGGAACCAGAAAACGAGTTGGAAAAAGTGAAAAAAATATATACAACTGTAGTAATCAATATACTGAATAATTTACATTTTTAGTTTGAGTTTTTTAGGCTTAGACTTAAGCTTACTGCTGGTGACCTTTTCGCACATGTTTTTTTCACGCGCGGATTTATAATCATTATATTTCTGGCTCAGTGTTTCAAGTTCAGTGATCCACATTTGAGATTCCGTTGTAGTTATACACAATTCCAATTCTTTTATTTTGTCTTCATGTGACTTCATGATCTTCGCTACATTTTCCTCTGAAACACTGTCCATTGGCATTTTGACCAAGTATTTATAATCTTCGTCCTCATCTACCATATCATAATTTTTGGATTTCAATAAAGTTATGATTTCATCCTTCTTCTTACGACGAAGGTCAATTGTTTCATCCAGATTTTCCTGAATATACTTGGCTCTATTACTCAAAACAACTAATTCGGCATTCAGTGAATCGATAATATACTGCTTACGCTTCACATAGACTGCCATTCGAGTATCAAAGTAATCATCCATGATTTCATATACATTCTTATACAATTTCAACTTCTCGGCAGCATCAAACATGTGCATATTCGAAGTCGTATTTGTAGTATAGAGCTTGAAACTCTTCTCAATACCATTCAGTCCATATTCATGTGTTTCTGATTCCAGAATTTCAATCGAACCTTTTGCCAGTTGAATCGTAATATCTACCACCTTGTCCGTACTCATATCGGTATAATCGCGTACCATGCCAGCAGTCGACGACTTCTTTTTAGAAGCAGTCTTCTTACTATCAATCAAGTCCTCAAGGAACTTCTTGTAGTCGTCGGTCCATGTTCCTATAGGAAGCTCAGTAATGCGAATGGAATCGTTTCCGACCTTCTCATACACGCCTCGAATCAAATATTTGCCTGCGTCCATTGAAGAAATTGTTCCTTTGAATCCTTCGTAATAAGGCATGAGAGGAGTAGAACTGGTATCTTTGCCTTGAAGTTTGTTCAACAAATATCCGATAATATCGACTGGATTGTAACACATAACATCTGTGCTGAAACCAGTACCGATACCTTTTGATCCATTCACTAATACCATAGGAATGATGGGTGCGTAATAAATTGGTTCTACCATCTGACCATCATCGTCCAAGTATTTCAACACTTTATCGTCAATGTCGGGATAAATAATTCGAGTGAGCGTATTTAGTTCAGTAAAGATATATCTTTCACTCGCACTATCCTTTCCACCAGAAAGACGTGTTCCGAACTGACCGTTTGGCATTAACAAGTTGATGTTATTAGAACCGACGTAATCTTGTGCCATACCGACAATTGCGCCATTCAAACTGGCTTCTCCATGATGATACCCACTATGTTCTGATACATAACCACTAAACTGAGCGACTTTAATTTCCCTGTTCATTTTCTTCTTGAATCCACTATACAAGATTTTACGCAGACTAATCTTCAATCCGTCCATCAGATTGGGAATAGAACGTTCACAATCATACTTTGAAAAGTGGATCATTTCCTTGTAAATGAAGTCTTCGAAACTGATTTCTTGATGACTGGTATCCAAATACAACGACCGGTCGTAGTCGCCCAACCATAGTTTACGGTCATCAGCGCGCTTCTTATTGAAGACCATGTCGATTGCGTCGTCGCTCTTGTCCGTGAATTTGAAATTCACAATCTTCTTATGTTGGAAATATTCTTTGAATTCTTTACTGGTACTCGTACCCAAACCCTTGTAATACTTCACCTTCCAACCCTTACCTTCATTGTTG
>Ga0209632_10006082_pt1 | contig 10282 bp, 9 predicted proteins | sample COG_10_FD_184754 | JGI IMG/M metagenome (GOLD analysis project Ga0209632, IMG submission 184754) | Pelagic Microbial community sample from North Sea - COGITO 998_met_10 (SPAdes) (version 2) | ecosystem: Environmental > Aquatic > Marine > Neritic zone/Coastal water | place: Helgoland, sampling...
TCCGCTTTTGGAGTTTGCCGCTTTTGGGCGCGAGCCGGCGCTCGACGGCTGTGCGGGACGTGCCGGAGATGACTCGCTTCTGTTGCCCTGTTCACTTGCGGGTTTGGCTTTTGGCCCTCGGCTGCGCCGGCGACGATTACGGGGGCGCCGCGGTGCATCCGACCGGTTCGCATCCGCTCCCTCGGCGGCCGGAGATGTATCTTTGCCCATCATCGCTTTGGGACCGCGAGGCGGCGTCTTCTGAAAAGAGGCCTTTTCATTCGCGTTCGGACGGTCACCGGATGGCTTGGGCCGACTATTTCGCTTGGGCCTTCCCGGCCGCGCGGGTGCTGGTGGTGCAGTTTCGGATCTGGCCGGCGCGTTTCCCCCCGTCCGCGACCGTCGCCGCTGCGGAGCCGACTTCTGTCCTCCCTCGGCTGCGCCGTTCTGCTTCCCCTGCTGCTTTCCTTCCGGCTTCCCTCGCTGCTTTCCTGCCGGCTTCCCTCGCTGCTTTCGTGCCGCGGGCCGAGATGGCAGCTCTTTGGAGAAGTCGACGACCTTCCTGAACGTCGGCGGCTTTGCCGCAAGGGCATCTCGCGCTGCTTCGAACTCGTCGTCGTCGTCTCGTAATAATTTGGGTCCAGCGCGCCGGCGCGCTTCGTCCTTCGTCGCATCCTCAATGAGGTCGATCAGCTCGGTCGTATCCACCTTGCCCTCAGGCGCAGCGAAGACTCCAGTGAGTTTCGTATCCGGACGGAGTTTGTTCGTCTGAAAGAGCTTCCAAATTTCTTGTCCGTAGGGACGGATCTCTTCTTCCGGCGCATAGCGAGACAGAAAGCGGTGGAGGTTCTCGACATCGCGAAGTAGAAGCTTTTCGCCGTTCGGGTTATGCGTGGGGTCGATCGATTGGGGAAAATCGATGACCACCGGGCCGTCGCCCGCCATCAATACATTAAACTCGGATAGATCGCCGTGAATCACACCGGCGCTTAGCATTCGTACAACTTCGCGAATCAACTGGTCATAGACCGCCTTCGCTTCGGCGGGTGTATAGTCGAGATCAGCTAGACGCGGCGCGGCATCTCCGTCCGTATCCTTCACAAGCTCCATTACGAGCACGCCTTCGACGAAGTTCATCGGCTCCGGCACCCGTACGCCCGCGTCTCGCAGGCGGTAGATCATGTCGACCTCCGTGCTGCGCCAGGCATCCTCGTCTTTGCTCTTGCCGTGTTGACTGCGCTTACTAATGGCGCGCTGGTCTCGGGTATTGCGCGTGCGTCGACCTTCCGTGTAGTCGGATCGATGCTTGAAGGTCCTATGCGTCGCCTCCTTGTAGACCTTCGCCACACATTCTTCGCCGGCTGCGGCGACAATGAAGACCTGAGCCTCCTTGCCGCTCATGAGCGGACGGATCACTTCTTGAATGATCCCGTATTCGATCAGAGTCTCGAGACTCTCGGGCGCTTTCATACTCGCCTGGGGCTCCTCTTATCTGCGTGACTCGTGTTCCGTCGAGCCGTGTGTGTGAGATGGGCCTGTCATTCGTAGGCTTCGCGAGCGAGCGCGACGGCTAAGCGACCTACTCTGCGTCTTCCGCCGCATGGGTCGGGGTCAGGTCTTCCATCTCGTGGTTGGATTTTCCATTTTAGGCAAAGGCCAGGCCAACGCGAGATTCCCCATGCCAATGATCGGCTTTCCCGGAATCTCTACCCAGGCATCGTATCGGCTACGGGCCGGTTCCGCTCAAGAATGAGGGTTGAATGGGCAAACTCTGAGAACGTCGTGGCTCTGAGAGGGGGAATTCCAGTCCTGATCCAGGGGGACGCACCCGACCAAGGTGCTGGAGGGCCATCGGAGCAGTCCGTGCCCGGCTTGGGCGGAGGGTCGCGTGAGGGTCGCATCTTGAAGAGCCCGCGCAAGAAGAGTCCAGGCTGGTGCCGCTTGTGTGACGGCATTATTCGGGTGGTGCGAAAAGCGGTGCTTGTTTTCTATCAATCGGGTTGAAGTCGGGGACGCAGGTGCCGTATGGATCTAATCGAAAACCATTCAAGAACCCTGTTTACTGGAGATCCGGATGAGCATTGAACGTTTGCATAGTGGCGCCCGAATGAGTCAAGTCGTGATTCATGGCGGGACGGTTTACCTCGCAGGGCAGGTCTCCCATGACAATCGAGGTAGTGACGTCCCGCAGCAAGCACGGGAAGTGCTGGCGAGCATCGATCGGCTTCTCGAGGAAGCCAAGACCGATAAATCGAAGATCCTCTCGGCAACCATTTGGCTGACGGATATGAGGACTTTCGCGGCGTTCAACGAAGTTTGGGACGCGTGGGTGGATTCGGATCATCCGCCTGCTCGAGCCTGCGTTGAGGCGCGGCTCGCTGCTCCAGGAGTGGATGTTGAAATTGGGATTATTGCGGCAGGCGCGGACTGAAGGGGAGAGGGACTACGGCGCCCTTAGTGAGTCGCGGCCGCCGATCGCGAAGACTGCGATGATGGCCAATGCGAGAAGCACTCTAACAAGTCTGTGATCCGGGCGATCGATCGTCGCGCCGCTCGGATCTAATTGCGTGGTTGAATGTCGACATTAAGGCTTGGCCGTTCGTCATCGAATACCAACTGCCACTCGGGCAGTCGAAGCGCGGCGAGGCACGATTCGAAGCGTTCGGGGACAGAGGGCCGTGCTCGGTTTCTTTCTAGGAAACGCATCCCAACTGAAAAGTCGATGCACATGACTTGGCCTGCGGGACCGAGTGTCTCATGTGGGAGCGTGTCGCCAAAAAGGTCGGAGTTACGCTTGCTCGATGCATGTTTGACGTTTGGCTGATAGCGCCGCCAATAATGTCCAACGACGACCGGTGGGCCCTCGTACTCGTCCCACCAGGGGACCCGTTCGACCATGCGCCATTTTCCGGAAGCCCAATAGCTGTCGCGGGCGGCACGTTCGACGCCGGAGGTCGCGACCTTGATCGCGTTTCCCATTTGATTGGCTTCATCGTAGGCGGCGATTTCGGGAATGAATTCGAGCTTAGTGTTCTCGTCTTTGATCCGTCGCCACTCAAAGTTCTCGACGCTCGCTCGCGCGCGGAGTGCGAGTCCTAGACCTTCCAGGTTCTTTTTGTTCGCTTCGGCTTCGCTGCGAAAGGCATCGATCACGGTTGAGGCGCCGCGCAACCGGTCGATAGAGGGCTCGTGCCAACATGCGTGGACGACACGAAGATCTGCGCATTCGAGAGCCCCCGGCAGAGCACGCAAAAAGGGGAGGAAAGACTCTTCCTTCTCGCGCGGATCGACGACGACGGATGCGTAGGGCGCTTCATTCCGGCCGTACCACCAGCCTTCGCCCGACCGCTCTTGATCGGCTTGATCGCGAATCGCGTTGATTTCGTGATTGCCCGCAACGCATTGAGCATTGCCGGCCTCGACCATCCTTTTGACGGCGCGAAGCACGGCCGGGCTATCGGGGCCGCGATCGATCAGGTCGCCCACGAAGACGAGTCGCCGGCCTTCGCGGTGACGTCCCAAATCGTCGTAGCCAAGTTTCTTAAGCAAGCTTACGAGTGCGTCGTACTCACCGTGCACGTCTCCCACGATGTCGAGAGGACCTTCGGAGAGTTCTTGTATCCCGTTCGTCGCCATAGTGGGCATCGCTGCGTTCATCTCTATCGATGGGTATGTAGGGAGGGGAGGGCGCGACAGCTCGCTCGCGCTTGAGCGAGCTGTCCAGCGAAGAGCGCCGATTAGGGGCCGCTGAAGATCTACTGGGAGGCTTGCTCGGAGGCCAAGTAGGACTCCTTCGGATTGTAGTCCATCGCGCCGTCCTCGGACCAACGCGCGAGTTCCGCACGCCCGACAACGAACCAATGGACCTCGTCTGGGCCGTCGGCGAGACGCAGCGTTCGCTGGTTCGTGTACATGTTAGCCAGCGGTGTCCACTGCGACACACCCGTCGCGCCGTGGATCTGGATCGCTTCGTCGATGATTTCGCAGACACGTATGGGAACCATCGCCTTGACCGCGCTCACCCAGACACGCGCCTCGGCATTACCGAGCACGTCCATCGCCTTCGCAGCTTTGAGCACCATCATGCGCATGCTTTCGATCTCGATGCGCGCCTTCGCGATCGTCTCGACATTGCGGCCGAGCATTGCGATCGGCTTTCCGAAGCCCTTGCGTGAAAGGCCTCGCTTCGACATCAGCTCGATCGCCCGCTCCGCTACGCCGATCGAACGCATGCAATGATGAATGCGTCCGGGGCCGAGGCGAACCTGGGAAATTTCGAAGCCGCGGCCCTCGCCGAGCAGGATGTTCTCCTTGGGAACACGGCAGTTGTCGAAACGGATGTGCATATGGCCGTGGGGCGCGTCGTCCTTCCCGAAGACGTGCATCGGCCCGAGGATTTCGAACCCTTCCGCGTCCGTCGGCACGAGAATCTGCGATTGGCGCGTATGCGGCGGACCATCCGGATCCGTCTGGACCATCACGATCATGATCTTGCAGCGCGGGTCACCGGCGCCGGAGATGTAGAACTTCTCGCCGTTGATCACCCATTCGTCGCCGTCGAGCCATGCCTGGCACGCGATGTTCTTCGCATCCGACGACGCGATGTCGGGTTCGGTCATCGCGTACGCCGAGCGGATTTCGCCGTTCAACAGGGGCTTGAGCCATTTTTCCTTCTGCGCAGGCGTTCCGACACGCTCGAGCACTTCCATATTTCCCGTATCGGGTGCGGCGCAGTTGAGACATTCCGAGGCGAGGGGATTCTTGCCGAGCTCGGTAGCAATATAGGCGTAGTCGAGATTTGAGAGCCCCTGTCCCGTTGCGTCGTCGGGCAGGAAGAAATTCCATAGGCCCATCGCTTTGGCCTTCGCCTTGACGCCTTCGAGCAACTCGAGTTGTCCCGGTGCATAGGACCAGGGGTCGTCTCGATCCGCTCCGAGCTGATGGAATTCCAGAGTGATCGGTTCTACTTCATCCTTAATGAAGGCCTTCACCTTTTCGAAGAGCGGCTTTGCACCCTCCGACATTCGCAAGTCGAACATCTCGTCAACGTTTTCGAGGCCCGCCATGTGTTTCTCCTGTCGTTCTGATCAGTGGGTTGTCATCGAGCAGCTCCTTGCGTGGCAAGAAGCAGATGGACTTTTTTTAATGCGGTTGCATGATAACGTCCGGAGGGGCAGACGCCAGCCCCGGGAGATATCGCATGCCTCGCAACGCGGACAACACCCGCGCTCAGCTCATCCGCGCCGCAGAAAGCCTCTTCGCAGATCGCGGCGTTGACGCGGTTTCCCTGCGAGAGATCAATCGGGAGGCGGACCAGCGCAACGCCACCGCGCTCCAATATCATTTCGGTGACCGACAGGGCCTGCTTCTCGCCATCCTGGAAAAGCACGAGCGGATGGTGGATGAGAGCCGCAACGAAATGCTCGACGTGATGGAGAAGAAGGATGATCGCGACCTCTACAGTTTCGCGTCCGCTCTGGTGCTGCCCTCCGCCGCGAAGCTCTCGGATCGCGACGGGGGCCGCGCCTACCTACGCATCGTGGCGCAGCTCGTCAACAACTATCGGCCCCGGGTCGACCCGGTCGAACTCGTGAGCAGCTCCAAGAGCATGCATCGCTGGCGCACGATGGTCGTCCCCGAGATGTCGCCCATCGCGGTCGCCCCTCTTCACGCCCGCTTCACCGCGGCACGCATTACCTTCGTCGAGCTCGCACGCCGCGCCGAAAATCCGAGACGCAAGGACGACCGACTCTTCGCCAGTCACCTCATCGATCTCGTGACGGCGATTCTCGGAGCTCCGGTTTCGGCCGAAACGAAGGCGCTTCTCGAGGAACGAGCCCGGTAACGAACCCGGCAGGGCAATCAAATCACGAGCGACAGACTCAACCTAATCACCGCCGCCATATTGCGCTTCGACGGGGTCTTTTTCGCTCCCGCCGCCCCCTGCATGCGTGGCGTCCGAAGAGTGCCGCACCGAACACGGTCAACTAGTTGCATCATGCTCACGGTTCAGCACGACATTGGGCTTTAGCGACCGAGCTCGACCCGTCTGAAGCTGATTAATAACGCCGCGCAGCCCAGTCCGGCCCAGATCCAAAGCGCAGCGCCGCTGAGCACAGGGTTGAGTCCAGTCTCTGCGACTGGCATCCAGTTCGCGAGTGCCGCGATCGGTGCTTTCGCAAGCGGCGGACCGAGGCGATCGAGTAGGGCGAGTGAGCCCGTCCAAGGCTCTTCTCTCGGTACGAAGGACATCAAGTTGGCCGTCGCCATGGTGGCGATGAAGCCAAGCATCGTGAGCATTGTCGCGAGTCGCGGAAGCCAGAGAGAGAGTGTCATTGAGAAGGTCGCGCAGACGAAGGCGGCGACCCCAACGTGCGCACCGGCAATCAGAGCTGGCCCAAGGGCCAGGCCGCTTCGCAAGTTGAGCAGGCCAGCTGCGCTACCTAACAACACTGCACCGGTCACTAGAGCCACCGCAAGCACTCCTGTAAGCCGCGCGAGGGCGAAGGTGTTACGTGAGAGAGGGCGCGCCAGTGATAGGTTGGCCGAGCCGTCTTCGAGCGTCTGTTGAAGATGGTCCGAGGCGAGGATGGCGGCGAGCACGGCGATCCAAAGGCCCAGTGCGACGAAAAGTATGGCGCCGCTCGCCCCGGCCATTTCGGCGAGTTGCACATCCTCGCCGTTGAGGGAGACATTGCCGGCACAGGAGGTGAAACCGTCGATTGCCATCAGCGAAAAGAGACAGAGCAGGATCACTGCCGCAACTATCCGCCGCCTGATGGCGTCGAGCAGTGCCTCCTTTGAGAGTGCCGTGAATGCTCTCATTTCTGTACCAACCTAACGAACGCGTCTTCGAGAGTTTCGCTATCGCCGACGAGTTCCGGGAGACTTCCGCTAGCGACGACGTGTCCCTCGTTTAGGATCGCGACCTTGTCGCAAACCCGTTCCACTTCCGAAAGAACGTGCGAGCTGACAAGCACCGTCGCGCCGCGATAGCGCAGCGCGGCGATCCACTCGCGGGCGTCCCGCATTCCGATCGGGTCGAGCCCTGACGTCGGTTCGTCTAGGAGTAAGAGTCCGGGGTTTCCTAGAAAGGCTTGCGCGAAACCGACGCGCTGCCGCAGGCCCTTCGACAGGGTTCCTATGCCATCTTCTGCGCGATCGCCGATCCCGACCTGTTCCATTGCCTCGTCGGCATGTCGAACGTGGTCTCCCCGGTCAATCCCGGCGAGGTCCGCGTGCAGATGCAGTAGTCCACGCACGGTCATCCTCTCGGGCAGGATCATTCGTTCTGGGAGGTAGCCAAGCCCGCGGCGTGATTCGGGATCGCTGGGCTCGAGACCTCTGACTAGAACGCTTCCGGAGGTGGGCTGGGTAAAGCCGAGCAGTAAGCGGAGGATTGTGGTCTTACCCGCACCATTGGGGCCTAGCAGACCGACCGTCGAGCCGGCCTCGACCTCGAGGCTGATCCCGGACAGGGCGGTCCGACTCGTATAGCGTTTCGTAACGTTCGTAAGAGATAGCATTTAGGCGGCCGAGTATAGTCGATGCCAGGCTTCACCGTGTGCCGAACCCAGAAGTTCAGCGGATAGGTATAGAAAAAATGCTTTGTCATAAATAACGAGGGTCGATCCGTTGCTGAACCACGGAGACGCGGAGATCCGCCGGGCATTATTTGGCAAGAGCGTGAGTACTAGCACCGAAGGATGGGACGATTCAGCGCGGCTTGATGACGCTTCGCGGAGGCAATTCGTTCGGTCCCGAATTCTTCGTCCTCGCAGAGCAGGGGAAGTTCGAATACGCGTTGGAAGGGATTACACCGACCCACGCGCCGGACGAGGACGAATAGGTCGGACCGCGTGTGTCTTTTCTTCGAGCCATGACAGGGCGGCGCGAAACAAGGTCGTCGTCAGGCGTTCCATCCGTTGAAGTGGGTGATCGATTCGGCGGGGGGGCGCTGTGTCGGCTTGAAGTTGAGGCCGCGGGTGTAGGCGACTGGGATTAGGGCGATCTGAGCCACATCGTCGGGCAAGCCGAGGATGGCGCGTGACTCCTCTTGGTACGTGAGATGCAGCGTCGTCAGCACTGATCCCAGCCCTCGGCTTCGGAGCGCAAGCTGAAAGCTCCAGATCGCTGGAAAGATTGAACCATAGAAGCTGACCGTGGCGGCGTATCCCGCTTCCTCGGACGTGGCGTCGAGGCCGCCCTCGACGCAGGGGATGACATGGACCGGCACTTCGCTTAATCGTTCCGCAAATTCTTGTGCGTGCTCGTAGACGCGCCGGGTCTGATCGTCCTGGGCCTTGCGCGCGGCCTCTTTGATCAACGGAATGCCCCGGCCGTAAAGTTCGCCCATCTCCTTCCGTTTGCCCGGATCATCGAGAATGATCCAACGCCAGGTCTGCATATTAGTGGCGGTCGGTGCCTGCTGTGACAGCCGGATACAATCGAGGATGAGTTCGCGTGAGACTGGGCGGTCGAGGTCTAGACGACGTCGGACAGCACGGGTAGTCGACAAGAGTCGGTCGACGGTGGTGAGATCGAAATCAGTTTCGGACACGGAATCACTCCTTTATCTCTTCTTTCCAACGTGAATAACGCCTCGCACGACGGTTTCGAGGCCTGCTTGGCTTCAAATCTGCCAGATAGCGTGCCGCCTTTTAGGGGCCGTGGACTAACTTTTCGAATTCGTCTGCGATGAGTTGTGAGGTTTCAGAGAGGCGGTTGGCGCGCCAGTCGCGCCAGGGGAAGATCGATTCCCAGCGGTGCAGTTTCTCAAAGCTGACCGTCGAGGAAATCAGCTGCTCATTTTGGTCGGCTACGGCGTAGGGGCGGGCGAAAGAGGGGAAATCCGGCCCGGCGATCACGCTATTGCCCGCGAAATTCCCGCTTCGCTTTTCTTCCACTGCTCCCGCCGCATAGCTTTCTGCTTGCGGTCCGCCCGCGACCTGGTTGGCGCTGACGGTGTACACGCAGTTTTCCTGCGCTCGTGTACAGGTCACTGCGACCATGTTGTCGCGCTTATGGGGACCGTCGAAGGAGGCGCAGGTGTTGAGGATGACTCGAGCACCCTTGAGCGCCATGATGCGCGTCGGTTCGGGGTTGAACCAAAAGTCGTAACAGATGATGACGCCGACAGGTCCGAAGCGGGTTTCGAAAACTGGAATCGACTTGCCGGGCTTGAATGTTATGCCTTCGGTGACCCACGGAAGTGCTCCTAGATGAATTTTTCGGTACGTCCCCTGAATGCCTTCAGGACCGATGAAGGCGGAGGCGTTGTAGAGGATCGATGGGTCATCCGAGTCCCGCTCGACCATGCCGAAGGCGACGTAGATGTCGAGTTCTTTCGCGAGTTCTGCCACGCGCTCGGTGGACGGCCCGGGCACGGTCTCGGCCAAATCCGAATGGTATTCGCAATGTTCTGCGCCCTCCCGACAGGGCGCGCAGCCACCGCAGCCCGTGAGCGCTTCTTCGGGGAAGGCGAGGATATTCACGCCCTGCGCAGCTGCCTCGCGCATATTCGTCTCGATCTTCGCGAGGTTGGCGGCCTTGTCGCCAGGAATACACGTGAAGTTGACGGCGCCTAAAGTCACGAACTTTTCGTAGCCGGCAAAGCGTTCGGGAATCATGGAGAACTCCTTTTCGTTCATGTCTGGCGAGAGGGTAGGTCCCGTGATCGAACACGCCCAGAAGCATTGATAGGTGCGCCGACTTCCCTGATTCTCCTACTGCTCAGGTGGAGAGCTACTTTGACAACCCCGCGCCCCCCTGTGCGCGCACCCTCCTGCCTGCTCAGCTTCGCGTCGAATTTCTTTTCGTCGACTCAGGAGGGCAAGCTTTGTGCGTCGCAGGCAATACCTGCGCACGAATTTAGTCCTGTGCTCCCCTATTCTGGGTTGCGGATGTACACTGATATTAAGGAGATGCTGTATTGCCGGTAATCAAGAATATCGCGAAAAAACCACTGAGTGTGCGCCTTCCCGGCGGGAAGCGGCTTTTCCTGGGGCCGGGCAAGGAGGGCAAGATCGGCGCAAGGGCGGATGAACACCCGCCCATTGTCGCTCTCATCGAAGCCGGCGAGCTTGAGATCGTTTCCGACGTCGGCAATGCTGGTGGCAAGGACAGCGGAGGCGGGCGTATGAGCCCAGGCCAGGGCCGGAATCCGACCAAGACGGTCTTCAAAAGTGGCGACGGCTGATACTAACGAACGGCTCGCCTTTAGCGGGACCTGCAAGACCAGCGGGACCCTTAACGGCTCGCGAAGATGAGCTCAACCAACCCCGTGTCTTCCAGCAAACATCCC
>Ga0209632_10006088_pt1 | contig 10275 bp, 6 predicted proteins | sample COG_10_FD_184754 | JGI IMG/M metagenome (GOLD analysis project Ga0209632, IMG submission 184754) | Pelagic Microbial community sample from North Sea - COGITO 998_met_10 (SPAdes) (version 2) | ecosystem: Environmental > Aquatic > Marine > Neritic zone/Coastal water | place: Helgoland, sampling...
TGTGCCAATAATGGTCCATACGCCACCTGGTTCCAATCTCCATACGTCATATAAGCCACCTGTAGATGGAAAGTTTGGCGTAGAAACCGCGTTCCATGATAGGTCTGCGGTTGTCATATTATCCGTTACGGTGAGGAAAATGGAGGAGATTACTGCTATGGCAGGTTCTAATTGACTGTCTCCACATCCAGAACGAGTTCTTATTTCGTAATAATTTGGTCCTGTAGTAGATGGCGGAGTAACTGCGTTTCCAGCATCATGTAAATATGTTCCTATACTGATGTTGCCAACTGCTCCAACTTCTTGAAAAGGTCCATTTGGAGAGGTGCTGTGGTATATGGCATATTCAAAAAAAGATTGCGGAACGGTATTGTCAACAACGGGCTCCCAGCTGAGTGTAATGTCTCCGTTGGCGGCTGTACTCGCACAATGAGGTTGGGGACTTGGTATAATTGGTTCGCCAACTACGGTTACAGAAACATTAACCATGTTAAATGCCCGAGTAGGACAAAAATCATCACGGTAAGTGAAGATGAAGTTGTACGTGTTGGAAAAACTACCGCAAGCATCCTGCACAGCAATATGGTCGCAAGTAGTTTGCCAATTAAACTCTGTAGAAATAGCTCCAACGTTTGTTGATGGTGGAGTTACGTTAGAAAGTGTAGCACAAGGAGGATTGAGGCATCCACTATTTGCATTGGTAAAGTTCGCGCCAAATTGAGACCCAGCAGCCGTAAACTCTAACGTCTGAGCGTTGCCATTCACGATATCGTTGTCTGTTCCTGTGATTGAAAAGTTCACTAAATCACCAGCCTGAACAGTTACATCATACCCCGTTACGCCAACTGGAGCAGTCCAAGCAGGAGACGAAACTGACGGAATATCGTTTGTGCCGTTGCAAGGGATAATGGTCACGCTCATTTCTCTAATCGTCTTTGAGATACGTTGTCCACATCTCCAACTATAAACAGCTACAACTACAGTCCACCTTCCTTGAATCCCTGGAGGCGCATTGTAATTGATTTGACCTGTCACAGGGTCAATGGTAATGTCATCATAACTGGGGTCTAGGGTAGGTCCTGGTAAAGGCGAATTGCCGCTGTAACCAGCAGTATAGAAAATTGGGAGGCCATCATTCCCTAGTGCAGAAGCAAACTCGTAACTCAAAGAGTCAAGGTCTGTGTCAATAGCGTTGCTGTTATACTGTAGTTGAAAACCAGAACAGAGTAAAGATGTAGGACGCTCTGCAAACTCGGGACTTGCATCAAAACATGGATTTAAACCTTGTCCATTGAAAGGATACATGGTTGCCGAGTAATAAATTTCTTGGTTTACTGCCGTTTGAAGGTTGTCGACTGAGTTTCTGCAGCATCGCCTATAGACAACATCCAGTCCAGTAGGCCCTGGCGTTATGTTGAGTGCAATGGGGTCTGATTTAAAAAGGAATTCCTCAACAGAGATATTCGGTAATTCATCTGCGCATGTAAAGCCGCATCCAAGAGGAGTTACATCGGTTTGAGACTGAAGTGTTAAAGGGAGCGATTGGAATAGGGTATCAGTATCGCCAGCAAGTAACTGAATAGAATGACCTGATGCAGATAGCAGTGAATTAACCGAGCAATCTCGATATAGTGTAAGGTAAAACTCAAACTCTCCTGAAGGCAGACATTTCCAATAAATATCACCGCCAATAATATGTTCAGCCTTTGTTTGCCGTGTTTGTAAAAACACGAACACAAACGCTAAAAGGAGTAATCTGAAAATGTGACTTTTCCTATGCATTAAAGGTTGACAAATACTGAATGTGCTAAGTTATTATTTATTGCCCTTTTCGTTCGGAACGCAAGGATAAATGATGAACGCACAACTATTCTTAAAGTTGCTTTAAACCGAAATGGACTTTCCTGCGGTAATTAGCACTAGGTCTTCTTTTTTGAAATACATATTGGCCAACTCACGCAATCTTTCGGGCGTTATTGTCTGTATTTGGCGTATAAGGTTCCGATGCGAACTTAAACCTAAATCATACCGCAGATAAGTTCTCCATTTATCAGCAATGGAGAAAGGTCCATCAACACTTTTCAGAATGGAACCCAACATGTAGTTACGAACCAGTTCCAATTCATCAATAGGAATCGGTTCTTTTCTCAAGCGTTCAATTTCTTTGAAAATTTCATCTACAGCAGCTTTGCAAACATCTGCTCCAACCTCGGTTGATATAGAAAGATAACCGCTGTTTTTCATGCTTACCATTCCAGCGCCAATTCCATAGGTATAGCCCTTGTCTTCTCTAATATTCGACATGAGACGAGACCCGAAATAACCGCCTAATACAGTGGTTGAAACTTGTAGCCCGATAAAATCTGCATGTTTTCGATTGAATAAAACACGACCAATTTTAATAGAATTCTGAACTGCATCTGCCTTCTCTATATGCGAGTCCTGCGTGGTTTGAGGCTTTACTTCAATAGTGGATTCCAAAGATTCTTTTCGCTCTTCTTTCCCAAACGCATTGTTCAATTGTTCAAACGTGTTTTCGTTCAGCTTTCCAGCAACAATAATATGCTTGATGCCATTTTGAATATGTTCTTGGTAAAAGTCAACGAGATCGTCTCTTGTTACAGCATCGTAATCTGTAACTGATGCAGACCGACCATAAGGATGATTTTCTCCAAACATAGAGGCAGCAAAAGCCTTCGCTCCCAAATAGCTCACTTTTTCTTGTTTGACGAGCATCTCCTGTTTGCTTTTGCCCAAATGTGTGACAATTTCCTGTTCTGGAAATACAGAATCAACGTAAACTTCAGTTAATACTGGTAGCGTTTGCTCCAAATGTTTGGACAGCGTAAAAAGGTTTAACGAGCAGTCGTCATGTGAGGTTTCTGCTTCTAAATGAGCACCGTAAAAATCTACGCTTTCGGCAATTTGGGCAGCTGTTTTCGTAGATGTTCCGGCCGTTAGTAGTTTGGTCGTTGTAGATGCAATAAGAATTCGCTTGCCTGCAGCCGTTCCTGCGCTGAAAACCAATTCTATCTTGGTAACATCTTGTGAGCCTGCATTAACAGTAAAAACAGGAATTCCGTTATCTAAATGATGAACCTGAGGTTCTATCAATTTCACATCTTTTATGGTGCCAAATTGAGGTGCTATAGCTCTATCAAGCATTTGATTCTCTTTTGTAAATGAGTGTTGAAGAATTGGTTTTAGTTACGCTTGCTATAACTTTCTGCTGCAAATCTTCTCTTGTTACTGCCATGTACTTAGCCATTTCAGTGTTTATGGTTTCAGCATCTCCGCTAAGCTCGTGATATGCCAATCCGATAGCGCGATTTAGTAAACTCATTTCCGCAAATTCGTTATTTGCTTCAATCTGATTTTTTACTTTCTCAAGTTCAGATTTCGCAACTAGTTCATTGCGCAGTAATTCTACTTCTTCCCAAATGGCACTTTCCGCTTCTTCAATCGAAGCTTCTTGCGAAATATGTCCGGCAATGCTGAATAAGCTTGGGTCACGCTCGCCCATTAAAAATGCGCCAACGCTCGTAAATAGACGCTTTTCTTTCACCAGTTTCTGATAAAGTCTGGATGAGTCTCCACTACCAAGAATGTCAGATAGTAAGTCCCACGTTGGATAATCCTCATCCATTTTATCACACATGTGAAATGAAATGTAAATGGCATCTAATGGGACGGGTCGGGTTACCTCAAGTCGTCTTGCTTCGGTTTGCTTCGGTTCTGTTTTAAGCTTTCGTACTGGTTTTTCATCTTTATCAATGGGCGTAAACCACTTTTCCGATAGAGTCTTAATGGCTTCCACTTCTACATTTCCAGCTACAACCATCACCGCATTTTTTGGCTTGTAATGTTTGCTGAAAAATGCCTTTACATCAGCCATTGTGGCTTCTTCAATATGCTTTTCTTCCTTACCAATGGTTGCCCATTTGTATGGATGCTCCTTGTATGCCAGCGGCCGCATCAATAGCCAGGCATCACCATAAGGCTGGTTTAAATAGCGTTGTCGGAACTCTTCAATAACCACATTGCGCTGCACTTCCAAACTCTTTTCCGTAAAAGCAAGATTGAGCATACGGTCGCTTTCTAGCCAAAAAGCTGTTTCCAGATTCTCAACTGGTAGAGTAATGTAGTAATTGGTAATGTCTGTGGAGGTAAAAGCATTGTTGGAACCACTAGCCATTTGTAACGGTGAATCGTAACTAGGGATGTTTGCCGACCCACCGAACATCAAGTGTTCGAAAAGGTGGGCGAAACCTGTTCGTTCTGGGTCCTCGTCTCTCGAGCCTACATCATACATAATGTTTAAGCAGGCAAGTGGAGTCGATGTGTCTTTATGGACAATGACCTTTAGGCCATTATCGAGCGTAAAACGTTCAAAATCTATTCTTCCCATGTGCCTGCAATGATACGGTGAAGAGAATTGACTAATTCCCCGGATTCGGTTTTTTATTCAACTCTTTTATGTCGTTTTCACTCCAATCGATTTTCATGATCTTGTTCATTGCACTGAAGCTCTATGGTTAAGCTCAGCTAAGTCTAAATAGACTTGGTTGTGGTGAGGAACAACTGATTAATTAGCCAATGCGCGTACGAGATGTGGCCAGAAAAGCAAATAAATAATGCGAATTTTAGTGAAAATAGATTCCGTTGGGTTACTTTGTTTCCCTAAAACAACTTCGGTACCATGTTAAAAAACATTACAAAGCAATTATCAGCTTCTTTTTTCGTCATCTTTTTTACGTTTGGATTTGTCCAAAATGCGGAAGCATCTCATGCCTTGGGAGCAGAGCTAACATATGAGTGTTTGGGTAACGGAGAATACCGCGTTCGATTAGCTTTTTTTAGAGATTGTGCAGGAACTGTGCAGATTGGATCTTTAAATACGGAAGTTGAGATTAACTCAAGCTGCTTTACCACTACGCTTGATTTGAACCTATTGCCTCCAACGCAATATGGAGCCCCATTTGATCAATTTTTGGAGGATTACGAGATTCCTATCTATTGCCAAGCATCAAATTGCGGCTCAGGGTCAAATGCATTTCCTGGTATTCAGGAAATTGTTTTTGAAGGGGTAGTCACGCTTCCTGATTGTAATGATTACATATTCTCTTATGCCGAGAATGCACGTAGCGCAAGCATCGAAACTATTTTAACTCCTGGTACAGAGGATATTTATGTTGAGGCTTTTTTGAATAGTGTTGCTGCTCCATGCAATAGTTCTCCTCAATTCGACCTTCCGGCTCGTGGAATTATTTGTCTAGGACAGGAGAATGTAATGATTCATACAGCGACTGATTTTGATGGCGATATGCTTGTTTATAGCTTATACACACCTCTTGCTGGCCCGAATGACCCGGTTAACTACGAAGCTGGATACACTTTCACTTCGCCTGTTAACAACAACTTCTTTACACTAGCAAACGGAGAGGTAAGCGTTTGGCCAACTGAGCAAATTGTCACCATTTTGGGAATTAAGGTTGAGGAATTCAGAAACGGTGTTTTAGTAGGAAGCGTGATGCGAGATATGCAGGTTACCGTTGTGCAAAGCTGTCCTCAAAACCCAACAGGTCTTTTTCAAACCGATACAATTGTCGGATTTGATTCAGACTCTATACTTATCTGCACTAATGATACCGTAAGTTTCGATGTTTTTCTAGGGAATACCCTCCAAGGTCAGAATTACACACTTGCAGTAGGAAACCTTGCTGATTTCCCAGGTGCCACCCTTACTACCGAACCCGACACAGCGAATCCTGGTTCGGTTGTAGGTCATTTTACATGGGTTCCAAATTTGACTAACATTAACAACCAAAATTTGGTTTTCCAGGCCTTTGACGATAATTGTCCTGTGGTTGGATATTCCAATTTCTCCTATCGGTTCTACTTCAAGAATATTATTAGCGATGCTACTACCGATATCATAGGAATTGGATGTAACGACAGTACTCAGCTTGAAGTTGTGCTTGATGATCCAATTGGTGATGTAACCTATCAATGGCAGGATGGTACTACCTCACAAACGTATTGGGCAACTCCAGGGAATTATTCGGTAACTGCAACAGACAGTTTAGGTTGTTCAGGTTCTGATGATTACATCGTATTCAATAATAACTACCCCATTGCTAATATTGCTCTTGATCCAGTATGTCTGAACGAACCGTTGAACCCAGAAAACCTATCTTTTAATTACGCGGATGTAGGTATTACACCGTTTGAACTAACGGGCTGGAACTGGGATTTTGGTGATGCTGTTGGTACTTCAACAGATAGTGCGGCAAGCTACACGTACACGCAAGCTGGAACATATACGGTTTCGTTGATTGTTGAAAACGATAACGCTTGTTTTGATACGATAGAAGCGGACGTGATTATTCATCCATTACCAGTATTTGACATTACAACAAATGTTGCTTGTATTGGCACCTTAACTACGTTTTCAAACGCCACACAAATTCAAAGTGGTTCAGTTACATCTTGGAATTGGGATTTTGATGATTTAGGAGCTACTTCAACCCAACAGTCACCTTCACATACATTCTCCGAAATAAGTCTTTACGATGTGATGTTAACCGGAACTACTGATCAAGGCTGCGTTGCAGACACAACGTTGGTTGCAAATGTGGTTGACGAAGCGGTTGCCGCCTTTTCTTACGAAGCATTACCTGATTGCGGTAAAGAAAACCTTCAGATTTATTTTACCAATGAGTCGGAGCGTGCTTCTTCTTATCTCTGGGATTTTGGTAATAATGTTACGGATACCATCACAAACCCAGTCTACGATACGCCAACCTCTAGCGGTCCGTTGACCACACTTGTGGCGTATGCTTATCCAGACGAAGCAGCATGTTCAGATACGGTTGTTATTGACATTACAGAGTTGTTTCTCACAATCGATTTTGATACGATTAACGCAGGAAATGTGATTACTCCGAATGGAGATGGTTTTAACGATTGTCTCTCACCTTTTTGGCAAGAGTCGTATGAGGAGTGCTACCGATTACGTATTTGGGATCGGTGGGGATTGTTTATCTACGATTCTGACGATGTGGCCGATGGTTACTGCTGGCCAGGAACGAACAGGAACGGACAACTCGTTTCAGGCGGAACATTCTTCTTCTTGGCAGAGGTTAATTCCTACTCCCGAGGTGGTTCAGTATATGTGAATCAGTAGGGTTCTTCAAAGCATTTGTGTGCTAAGCGGCCACCTCTCATTGAGGTGGCCGTTTTTTTGCTTTCCTAAAATAAGTTAAGGGGTTAATAAACTGTTCTGGTTGCGCGTTCCCCAAAAAACCTAAACAAAAACTTACATCATGGAAACACCCAAGACCCCGTCAAACGTTGGCACAGTCGAACGTATTAATCTTTGGCTAAACGGCTCAGTAACCGTTCGCATTTTTAGCATTACCATTTTGGTTTTATTGCTGATGATTCCTAATTCAATGATTCGTGACATCATTAGAGAAAGACAAAACACAAGTAATAATGCCATTATTGAAGTCAGTAATAAGTGGGGGTCTGAGCAAATCGTTGTTGGTCCCGTTATTTCTGTGCCATATTTAACCTTTAAAGAAGATAAAGATGGTAAACGAACGTATTCCAAATACTGGAGTCATTTTCTGCCCGACCAGCTTAAAATTGATGCCGATGTAACCTCGGAAAACCGCAAGCGCGGAATTTATGAGGTGGTCGTGTATAGCTCCGATATGACGCTTTCGGGCAGGTTTAAGAAACCTGACCCAGCAACAGTTAATCTAAGCGCAGAGAACTTCTTGTTGGACCAAGCAATTTTAAGCATGGGAATACCCGATATGCGTGGGATAAACGAAAAAGTAAGCGTGAGTTTTAACGATACGGTTGCTGAATTCGGTCCTGGAATTCCAACTACAAATGTGTTTGATGAAGGTATTTCTGTACGAATGCCACTTAGCGATGAGGAAGTCTATGACTTCAAGATAAAGCTAGATTTGAAAGGAAGCCAGCTACTGAAGTTTGTTCCAATCGGTAAGGAAACCGAAGTCAACCTAGACTCAGATTGGCCACACCCGAGTTTCGATGGTGCTTTCCTACCCGATAATTATGACGTTCGGAAAGATGGCTTCAATGCTTCTTGGAAAGTGCTAGACTTGAACAGGAATTTTCCGCAGTCTTGGATTGGAACTCGGGTGGGGTTATATGAATCAGCATTCGGGTTTAAACTCTTTATGCCTAATGATCATTATCAGCAAAGCATGCGCTCTGCCAAATATGCCATCTTATTTATTTCACTCACATTCATGGTTTTCTTCTTTATGGAAACAATCAATAAGAAGCGGATTCACCCAATTCAATATATACTGGTTGGCTTGACGTTGTCTATCTTTTTTGTGTTGCTGCTTTCCTTGTCCGAATTCATCGGATTTAATGCAGCCTATATGGTTGGAGCAGCAGCCACTACGGTCCAGATTGTTATTTACAGTTCACACATCTTGTCCAGCAAAAAACTGACGGTGTTTTTAATGGGATTACTATCGGTGATGTATGGTTTCATCTTCACCATTCTGCAGCTTGAAGATACCGCACTGCTCGTTGGTAGTATCGGGTTGTTCATCATTTTGTCAGTCATAATGATTTGGAGCCGAAAAGTGGATTGGTACGGAGGAGTAAACAAATAGACACGATGGTGGAGAGTCTAAACGTTCTCCACCATTTCTCTACTTGTTTTACCGTTAACCAATATTGAAAAGTTATGTGTTACAAGGCTATTTCTCGAACGAAAAGCCCTATTTTCGGCATTCCTAAAAAGAAAAATCATATGAATATTCATGAATATCAGGCGAAAGGGATTCTAAGCGGATTCGGAGTAACTGTTCAAAGAGGAAAAGTTGTAGATAAATTGGAAGATGCTGTTACAGCTGCCAAAGAATTGAATGCCGAAACAGGCACTGAGTGGTTTGTGGTTAAAGCACAAATTCATGCCGGTGGACGTGGTAAAGGAACGGTTGAAGAAACTGGTTCTCACGGAGTTGTTCTTGCAAAAGGTTTAGATAAGGTTGAGGATACCGTAAAAGGAATTCTTGGTGGACATCTTGAAACGGCTCAGACAAATGGCGTGGGCAAATTGGTAAGCAAGGTTTTAATTTGCGAAGATGTTTACTACCCTGGCGAAGCAGAAACAGAGGAGTTCTATATGAGCGTGTTGATGAATCGTGCAACGGGTAAAAACATGATTATGTATTCTACCGAAGGTGGAATGGACATTGAATCTGTTGCAGAAAACACGCCAGAGCTAATTTTCCACGAGGAGATTGATCCAGGTTTGGGATTGCAAGGTTTTCAGGCACGTAAGATTGCTTTTAACCTTGGGCTTTCTGGTGCAGCGTTTAAAGACATGACCAAGTTTGTTGCCGCATTGTACAAGTCGTACGTAAACAGCGATAGCAGCATGTTTGAAATCAATCCAGTTTTGAAAACTTCGGATAACAGAATTTTAGCTGTTGATGCTAAGGTTACAATTGATGATAATGCATTGTACCGTCATCCAGACTACGCAGCAATGCGCGATGAGTCTGAAGAAGACCCAACAGAAGTAGAAGCAGGAAAAGTTGGTTTGAGTTACGTGAAACTTGACGGAAACGTTGGTTGCATGGTTAACGGTGCTGGACTAGCAATGGCCACCATGGACATGATTAAGCTACTCGGTTTTGAGCCAGCTAACTTCTTGGACGTGGGTGGTACTGCAGATGCGGCTAGAGTTGAGCAAGCATTCAGAATTATCTTGAAAGACCCGAATGTTAAAGCCATTTTGGTCAATATTTTTGGAGGAATTGTAAGATGCGATAGAGTGGCTCAGGGAGTTGTAGACGCATACAAGAACATGGGCGAGATTAACGTTCCAATTATTGTTCGTTTGCAGGGAACCAACGCGGTTGAAGCAAAGCAGATTATTGATAACAGTGGTCTGAAAGTAATGTCTGCCATTGCGCTTAAAGAAGCGGCAGAAAAAGTGAAAGAAGCACTTTCTTAAGCTGATTGACATTGAATTAAGAAGCCTCACCAGATTTGGTGGGGCTTTTTTGTTTCAAAAAACACGTGAACTGGTTCATTTACACCGACAACGTAGGTGTAGTCGCGACATAGATTCATTACTTTAGATAGTAGTGGAAACATAAAAACGTAGTGTTGAAAGTCCTTTTGCTGAATTGCCCTTATGGTGAGATTGTTCTTCGGGATAATTATTGCTGTCACACTTCGAAAGTACATTATCTGTGGCCTCCAGTTGAT
>Ga0209632_10006089_pt1 | contig 10272 bp, 12 predicted proteins | sample COG_10_FD_184754 | JGI IMG/M metagenome (GOLD analysis project Ga0209632, IMG submission 184754) | Pelagic Microbial community sample from North Sea - COGITO 998_met_10 (SPAdes) (version 2) | ecosystem: Environmental > Aquatic > Marine > Neritic zone/Coastal water | place: Helgoland, sampling...
GTAGATGCTAACTCACTAAACGTGATTTACAACGCAGCTGACTTTTTGAACAAGATCGCTTTTGGTCTAATCATTTGGGCAGCAGCAATGCAACAACCTGGTAGAGCTAAGTAGTTTTACTTAAAAGTTTAAATTAAGGGCAAGTATGTTTTTACGTACTTGCCCTTTTTTTTTTAGATACTATATCTAATCTATGGCAAAAATATCTTACGTTACTCATGATAATCAAACTCACACAGTAGATGTCCAGAATGGACTTACCGTAATGGAAGGTGCTGTTCAAAATGATATTCCAGGAATTGATGCCGATTGTGGAGGTGGTATGGCTTGCGCAACTTGCCATGTTTATGTCAAAGAAGACTGGTTTGATAAACTACCAACCAAAGAAGATGGTGAAGAGGATATGTTAGACATGGCTTTTGAACCAAAAAAAAATAGTAGATTGAGTTGTCAGTTAACTATCTCGGATGAATTAGATGGTTTAATTGTAAACATTCCATCAAAGCAAGGATGAATGATTAAAACAGATACTTTAATAATAGGTGCTGGACCAGTTGGTTTATTTTGTGTTCATCAATTAGGAATAATTGGATTAAAATGTGAGGTAGTTGATAACCTAGATAAAATCGGTGGACAGTGCATTGAGCTTTATCCAGACAAACCTATTTATGACATCCCTGCAGTTCCCGAATGTACTGGAGAAGAATTAACTAATAATTTAATTGAGCAAATCAAAGCTTTTAAAACAAATTTTCATTTAAACGAAAGAGTAGAGGGAATTAAAAAAGTTGATAAAAAATGGATTACAAAAACCAATAAAGGTACTGAGTTTGAGTCATCTAGTATAATTATTGCAGCTGGAGTCGGCTCTTTTGAGCCAAGAAAATTCTCAACAAAAGAAATTGAAAAGTATGAAGGAAAACAAATACTTTATTCAATTAGAGACAAAACAGTCTTTAAAGATAAGAAAATAGTTATTTTTGGTGGAGGAGATTCCGCTTTAGACTGGGCGATTGAATTATCAAATTCATCTAAAGTCATATTGGTTCATAGAAGAGATGACTTTAGAGGAATGCAAGCAAGCATAGATAAAGCACATCAATTAAAAGAAGAAGGTAAAATAGAAATTTATACAAAATATCAATTAGATTCAGTTCAAGGAAAGGAAAAAGTTGAAAGTATTAATATTAAGCATGATGATAAAACAATAAAAAAAATCAAAACAGATTATGTGTTAGGTTTTTTTGGCTTAATTATGCAACTAGGTCCTATTGTTGAATGGGGTTTAAATTTAGATAAAAAAACAATTCCTGTTAATACAGAAAATTTTGAAACCAATAAAGAGGGAATATTTGCTATAGGAGATATTTGCTCTTATCCGGGAAAACTTAAATTAATTCTCTCTGGCTTTCATGAGGGTGCCCTTGCTGCGAGAGGTTGCTTTAAATATGCAAAACCAGATGAAAAATATAGATTTGAATTCACCACATCTTCAAAGACAGTTAAAGACCGATTGGGTGTTAAAGAGTGATTGAGCTTTTTAGTTCTGATACACCAAACGGAAAAAAAATTACTATATTATTAGAAGAAATAGGTTGTGATTTTAAGGTTACGGCAATGAATTTATCAGAAGACGATCAATTTAAGCCTGAATTTAAAAAGATAAGCCCCTTCAGTAAAATACCAGTAATAATAGATCATGAAAATTCAAAATCTATATTTGAGTCAGGCGCAATCCTTATGTACTTGGCAGAAAAATATAATAAATTTTATGACGTCAATGATCGTAATGTTATAAATCAATGGTTGATGGCACAGATGGGAACAGTAGGACCAATGCTTGGGCAACATCATCAATTTCATCACTATAATCCTGGTAAAAGTGAATTTGGTGAAGAAAGATTTTTTAAAATTGCAAAAAGACTTTATGGTGAATTAGATGAAAGATTATCTTCTTCCAAATTTTTAGCAGGTGAAAATTATACAATTGCTGATATTGCAACTTGGCCTTGGATTGCAAGGCATGAATGGCATGATATTGGTTTAAATAATTTTAAAAATTTATCAAGGTGGTATTTAGAAATATCAAATCGTGATGCTGTTATAAAAGGGTATGATCTTTTAAACAACGGATCACAGATTCCAAAACTTTAATTATTAGTAATTACCTTTTTTGCTGGAGCCTTTATAAAAAATCTCTTGAAGATAAGCATTTTCTTGACTCTTCAATTTAAGATCCTCTTTGTTCATTAAAGATTTAGTTCTTCTAATTTTTTCATGAAAATTGAACTTATCCTCACCCCTTGCTAGTTGTACACTATTTTTACCCAAAACTTGTTTAACATTTGTTCCAATATAGCTTTGAATTACAAAACCTATTCTTCGATCATCACTTTTATTTAAATCTGAACCATGAACTGTAGTTGGATGATGTAGTGACATTTGACCCGCTGTTAACACTAAAGGTGTTGTCTTTTCTATAGGCACATCCTTTACGGTTTGGCCTCTGGTTAGAAGATTTCCCTCATCAAATTTTTGATCATGTCGTTTAAGATCATTTTTATGAGATCCTGACCACATTCTCATACATCCGTTTTGTTCATTTGAATCTGTTATGGCAACCCATGCTGTTACCCAATTATGTGGCTCTAAACCTATATACTTTGCATCCTGATGATAGCTTACAAAACCTTTTTCTTTGGGATTTTTAATAAAAAGAGTTGTACCACATACAAGAATATCCTTACCAATTAAACTTTGAACTGCATCTAATATTTTTGGGTTATGAGTGACCTCATCTAATAAAGGTGAAATTAAGTGAGCATTATATCTACCCGATTTATCCAGTTCTTTAGGTAAATCTTTTTCTATTAACTCAATTTCATTTCTTATTTCTTTTGACTTTTCTTTTGAAAAAATATTTATTGGGGAAATAAATCCTTCATCCTCATATTGTTTCAGTTGATTTGCCGAAAGATAAGACATATTATTTTAAAACTTTATATGAGTGTAACAATTTCTTCAATTAATTATTGTCCAGTTAAGTCTGTATCATTTCAATCAATTGAAAAGTGTAAAATTAAAAAAAATATTGGAATTATTGGAGATAGAGTTTTTGCATTTGCTAAAGATCTAAATTTAGATCAGGCAAAATTATTTGAAAAAAGCCCGGAAGAAAGAAAAGGTAAATGGAATAAAGTTTTAACATTAAAAAATTCTCCAGCTTTAAATAAATATAATTTCTTGTTTAATGGTGAAAAACTATCATTAATCTTAAAAGATAAAGAAATTTTAACTATTAATATTAAACAATTAAGCGAAAGAGAAGCGCTTTCAAATAAAATTATAGAATTAGAAAGCTCTTTAAAACATCCGTTAGTTTTAATGAATAATAATGACTTCCCATTTTTTGACACATCAATTTCGAACAAAGTAGATTTTGTTAATTCCGTTTCACTTTTAAACACCCAAAGCATCCACGATTTTCAAAAAAAAATTAACATGAAGATTGAAGCATCAATATTTAGGGGCAACATTTGTGTCGATGGAATTGAACCTTGGAAAGAAAGAGAATGGATTGGTAAAGTCATTAAAATCAATGGAATTTCTTTTAAAGTTGAAAAAAACATACCAAGATGTGTAGCAATTAATCTGAAACCACAATCTGATGATAATTCATTTAATTTACTCCAATCACTAAAAAAAATTTATGATCATTTTGAGATGGGAGTTTATTTAACAGCTTTAGATAGTGGTGAAATAAACATTGGAAATTCTGTTATCCTATAATTTAAAATTCAATTTATAGTTGTTTTGTTGATTTAATAAATTTGCACCAATTACAAATTCTTGTTAACTTAATTTTAATTAATCAAACACAGGAGATAAAATGAGTAAAATAATTAAGTCACTTTCAGTTTTTCTTGTTATCCTTTTTAGTATCACATCAGTTAATGCAGCAACATTGACTGAAAGATTAAAAGATGGTCACAAATTAAGACTTGGTTTTGGTACTGCAGTGCCGTGGGCTTACGCTGGAGATAATGGTGAAGCATTAGGGTTTGTTAATATGATTGCTTTGACAGTTCTTGAAGAAATGGGAATTACTGAACATGAAACTAAAGTATTTGAATGGTCAGGATTAATTCCAGGAATTAATGCAGATAGATCAGATATGGTTACTGGTGGTATGTATATTCTAAAAAGTAGATGTGAAAATATGAACTTCTCTGACCCTATAGGTGTTTTTGGTGATGCCATGATGGTTCCAAAAGGAAACCCTAAAGGCATTAACAATTACGCAGATGTAATTAGAACTGGTGCAAAACTTGTAACAGGCACTGGATTTAACACTGTAGAAGCTGCTAAAAAGTACGGTGTTCCAGAAAGTCAAATGCTACTAGTTGAAGGTGAAGTTGGAATTCTTGCTGCAATGAAGGCTGGTAGAGCTGATGTTGCTGTACAAACATTTTTTGGTGCAAAAGAGCATGAAGCAAAAAGCAATGGTATGTTTGAGGTAACCGATCCTAAGCTAATGCCGAAAGAAACTTTGAACGTAGTTGGTATTGGTTTTAGAAAAACTGATGTTGAGTTTAGAGACAATTTTAATAAAGCATTAGCAAAAGTTATGGCCAACCCTTCAAAAATGTTAGAGAGAGCTGGTAAGTATGGGTATGATAAAGCTCAGCTTCCACCTCCTTCAATGAGCACTGAATGGGCTTGCTCAACCAAGTAATATAAACAATAAATTAATTTAATCAGGCGAGTTATAAAATCGCCTGATTTTTTTAAATTTAATTAAAGGTATTAAAATTGAGTTATTTCTCATTCTTAGCTGAGCATGGATCTACTTTATTATTGGGAACAGTTACTACAGTTAAGGTATTAATTTGTGCTACTATTCTGTATGTAGTAATTTCTATGGTTTTTGGATTGATGAGGTTATCGAAAAATCCAATTATCCAAGGAACTGCTACAATTTATATAGAGTTTTTTAGAGGCACATCTTTAATGGTTCAATTGTTTTGGGTTTACTATGTCTTACCTTTTTTCGGTATATCCCTTGAGGCATTTACAGCAGGTGTTGTGACTATAGGAATGAATTTTGGTGCTTATGGTGCTGAAATAGTAAGAGGAGGAATAATAGCTGTACCCAAAGGTCAGTGGGAAGGAGCTTATGCTTTAAATTTTAGTCCAGCAAAAAGGATGAAAAAAATTATTATACCTCAAATCTTCCCAATTATACTCCCACCAGCTGCAAATTTAACTGTAGAACTTTTAAAAGCTACTGCGTTAGTTTCGCTAGTAACTGTTGTTGATTTAACATTTGAGGCAAAACAGGTAAATTCAATTACATGGTTATCAGCGCAATGTTTTGGAACTGCACTTATAATATACTACATTATGTCTAGATTTTTTCTTGTCCCGTTCTTACGTTGGCTAGAAGTTCTTGCTGCAAGAAAAGTTGGAAAGGATATTTTTTAGTATGAATGCGGAATGGAGATGGGACTTTGCAATTGAGATATTGCCACAAATGTTATGGGCAACCCTAAATACTATATTGGCAGCAGGAATTGGGTATGCTATTGCAACAATAGTTGGTTTGATATTTTTATTAGGTCAAAGAACACCAATTAAGTTAGTAAATATTATTAATAGAGAGGTTGTTGAGTTTATCAGGTCTACTCCTTTGTTAATTCAACTATTTTTTGTTTATTTTGTATTACCTCAATTTGGAATTACTTTATCTGCTTGGGTTTGTGGAATGATCACAATCGGACTTCACTTTGGTACATATCTTTCAGAAGTTTATAGAGGAGCTTTAGAGGGAGTGCCAAAAACTCAATGGGAAGCATGTAGAGCTTTAAACTTTACAACTTTATATACTTATCGAAGAATAGTTTTACCTCAAGCTTTTCCTATTGCCATTCCAGGAATGGGAAATTATTTGGTTGGGATATTTAAAGACACACCCTTATTGTCTACAATTGGTGTTGCAGAGTTATTTCACGCTGCAACAGCAGTGGGAGGCTATAACTATAGATACTTGGAGCCATATACTCTTGTAGGAGTTATATTCTTAATTCTTTCAGTTCCAGCCGCCATGGGCATAAGAAAACTTGAGAATTCAATAAATAAATCCCAAGGAAAGGTAAAAAACTAGATGATTGAGAAAGATAATTCAAATGATGTTTTAGTAAAATTTACTGATGTCACTAAAAAATATGGAGATCTTGTAGTTTTAGATAAGCTTAATTTGGAAATTAAAAAAAATGAGATGGTTTCAATTATTGGACCTTCTGGATCAGGCAAAACCACAGTTCTTAGAGTGTTAATGACTTTAGAAAAAATAAATCAAGGAGTAATTCATCTTGATGGAGAACCACTTACTCACATGAATGATAATGGAAAATTAATTGAAGCTAGTGAAAAATATTTAAGAGAAAGAAGGTCAAAAATTGGAATGGTATTTCAACAATTTAATTTATTCCCACACATGACAGCTTTACAAAATTGCATTGAAGCACCTATAGAAGTTTTGGGAATGAAAAAAGAAGAGGCAGAACAAAGAGCTTTAGAATTATTAGAGTTAGTAGGTTTAACAGATAAGAAAGACCAACACCCAAGTAAACTTTCTGGAGGTCAACAACAACGTGTTGCAATTGCCCGGGCTCTTGCAATGAGACCAAAAGTTATGTTGTTAGATGAAATTACTTCTGCATTAGATCCAGAGGTAGTCGGAGAAGTATTAAATGTTATTAGATCATTAAATAAAGAACACAATCTAACAATGATTATGGTCACCCATCAAATGGGCTTTGCAAGAGAAATTTCTGATAGAGTTTGTTTTTTTAATGAAGGAAAAATATTTGAACAAGGCCCACCTGACAAACTGTTTGGAGATCCAAAAAATGAAAGAACTAAGCAATTTTTACATGCAGTACTTGATGCAAACTAATAGATGAATAAGGATTTAATTAATCGTCAGCGTGAACTTTTTCGTTCTTTTCATGTTTTTCTTGTGCAGCAATAGTATATTTAGCAACAGGTCTTGCCATCAACCTTTTTAAGCCAATAGGTTCTGCCGTATCTAAACAATAACCGTATGTTTCATCTTTAATTCTTAGTAAAGCTTTATCAATTTCTGAAATTAACTTAATTTGTCTATTGATAGCTTTCATCTCAACATTTTTGTCGGTATATGAGCTTGCTTGATCTACTATATCTGCAGAAACACTATTATCATCCATACTTCCATTATAAAGTGCCTCATTATTAGCTTTAACTAAATCTTTTTTCCACTCCTGCAACTTCATTCTAAAAAAGACTTTATGTTTTTCACACATATATTTTTCTATATCTTTTGGAATATAAGTTTTAGAAATTTTTATAGGACTTTTGCTAATTTCTTTTGGTTTGCTAGCAACTTTTATTTTTGACTTACTAGCTAACTTAGGCTTAGATTTTTTTTTTTTATTTTTTATTTTACTGGTTTTTGGCATATTATTATTTTGAATTCGAGGGAGTATATTCAGCAAATTAAGGGTGTCAAGCAAGCTTAATTATTGTAAATAATTACAAATGAATGTTTTAAACAGAAATATAAATAATATATTTTTTATATTTGCACTTTCTCATTTAATTGTTTGGACTCTAGCTCCATCTTTAACAAATAAAAATTTACCATTAGACACCATTGAGGCTCTTGCATGGGGCAGTAATTTAGACTGGGGTTTTAATAAGCATCCGCCAGCCAGTGCTTTTTTCCCAGAAGTTTTTTTTCAAATATTTGGTGCTCAAGACTGGTCATACTACCTATTAAGTCAAATATTTGTATTAACTGCATTCTACTTTGTTTTTAAATTAGCTAATGAGATTTTAGGAAATATTAAATTAAGTTTAATTTCAGTAGCATTACTTGAGTCAATTTATTTTTATAATTTTACTACTCCTGAATTTAATGTGAATGTATGCCAATTACCTTTTTGGGCTTTGGTTGTTTATTATTCTTGGAAAATTTTTGAGTCAAAAAAAATTAAATTTATTGATTGTTTTTTAATAGGATTATTTGCTGCCCTAGGATTTTTATCAAAATATTTATTTATCTACTTATTAGTGTCTATTGATTTATTATTTATTTATCTAATATTTATTAAAAAAACTAAAAAATTTGATTTTAAATATTTAATAACCCTTGAAGTATTTATTGTTTTATTGGTTCCACATTTCATATGGCTTTATAATAATGATTTTATAACAATCTTGTATGGCTTAAAAAGAACTGGTTTAGAAAGTACTATTTTTCTAGATCATGTAAAATTTCCATTTATTTTTTTACTTAAACAAATTGGAATACTAATTCCATTTTTCTTTTTAATTTATTTATTAGTTAAAAAAATCAAATTTAAAATTAATTTAAAAGATAAAAAATTTTTATTTTTATTATTTATAAATATTTTACCTATTGCTTTAATGTTTATGACATCTGTTATTACAGGAGCAAAGATTAGAACCATGTGGATGACACCTTTCTATTTGTTTTTTGGAGTATTATTTGTTTATATCTTTCAATCTCAAATTAATATTAAAAAGATAAATTCATTTTTATATGTTTTTTTATTTTTATTTTTCTTATCACCAATTTTATATTCATATGAATCAATTAGCAAAACAGATAAAAGAACAGATTATTCTGGAAAAGATATTGCAGCTAAAGTTCAAATTTTTTGGAACAAAGATTTTGATAAAGAAATTCAATTTGTAACAGGAAATGAATGGAATGCTGGAAATCTTTCTTATCATTTAAAATCAAGACCTAAATGGGAAGGATTTACTAGTGATGACATTTTAAACAAATCTTCACAATTTATTTGTGTAGATGATGTTTGTTTGGGAAGATATTAAATAATGAAAATCAAAATTTTAATTCCCATTTATAATGACTGGCAATCCGTCTCTAAACTTACTAGTGAAATTAATACCCTATCTATTGATCCAAAATTTGAAGTTTCAATCATTATAGTAAACGATGCATCTAATCACGATAGACAGGAAGAAGATAAAAATTTTGAAAATATTCATTCTATAAAAATTTTAAATATGAAAATCAACCAAGGTCATGCAAGATGTATTGCAACAGGACTAAAGTTTATCTATGAAAAAGAAGACTTTGATTATGTTATTCCAATGGATGGTGATGGAGAAGATAGACCAGAAGAAATTAAAGAATTTTTAAATCAAATTGAAAATTCTAACAATAAACCCATTATAGGAGAAAGAATTAAAAGGTCTGAAAATTTTATATTTAAAGTTTGTTATCAGATACATAAATTAATTACACTAACCTTTACAGGTAAATCAATTAAATTTGGAAATTATACTTGTTTACCCAAAACTACTGTTGAAAAAATGATTAATGAAAAAGCTACCTGGAATAGTTTTTCTGGTTCATTAACTAAAATTGAAAAAGATTTATTATCAGTACCTTCGACTAGGGGTGCAAGATACTTTGGACCTTCAAAAATGAGTTTCTTTAATTTATTAAAACACTCCCTTTCAATTATAAGTGTTTTTAAAAATACAGTTTTAATTCGTTCAGCTTTATTCATTATTGTTTACATTTTAATGATTAAGAGCAATGCTTCTGTAATAACTGCCGTACCTTTAATTTTATTGTTAATAATGATCTATTCAATATCCAGTTTAGCATTAAGAGAAAAAATTGATGAATTTGATAAAGCTCTCTCTAATATAAATAATATTGATAAAATAAAATAAAATAATTTAAATTTTTATTCTTGGTAAGGAATAAAAGTCGGCAGTATCTATTTTAGAAGAATATTCCCTTTTCATATTCCATTTTTTTTGAACTCCAGCACTTGCAAGACTTAAGGTAGATCTGCCATATCTATAATTAGTGCTATCAATAGATCTCATTAAACTATTTATTTTTTCGTCCTTTTCAGATGAAAACAAATTTTTTCTACTATCATCATTACGCAATCCTGTCAGCATAACTCCCGCTTTTTGATATTGATAACCATTTTTAAAAATAGTTTCTAAAATAGAAATTGCAGTCTTCACAATTTCAATACTATTATTTGTTGCAATTGGAAAATCAATCGTCTTTGCATTTGAATAATATCTAAAGTTTCTTTGAAAAGGACTGGTTCTAACAAATACAGTAATTGCTTTTGCAACCAATGACTCTGATCTAATTTTTTCAGATGCATTTAAACAATAGTTTGCAACAGCTTCTTTTAGTTCTTGAAA
>Ga0209632_10006093_pt1 | contig 10269 bp, 7 predicted proteins | sample COG_10_FD_184754 | JGI IMG/M metagenome (GOLD analysis project Ga0209632, IMG submission 184754) | Pelagic Microbial community sample from North Sea - COGITO 998_met_10 (SPAdes) (version 2) | ecosystem: Environmental > Aquatic > Marine > Neritic zone/Coastal water | place: Helgoland, sampling...
TGGGGCAAAAGAAGACGTTCGTACACCAAGGATTTTTGGTGCCACGCCCATGTACGTTGCAAGTCAAAAGAACAACGTGAAAGCAATGCAGTGGTTGTTTGATCATGGTGCGCAAGAGGACGTTCGAACACCAACGAACGATGGTGCCACACCCATGTACAGTGCAAGTCGAGAGAACAACGTGGAAGCAATGCAGTGGCTGTTCGATCATGGTGCGCAAGAGGACGCTCGAACTCCAAGTGGCCAAATGGGTCACACGCCCATGTACGTTGCAAGTCGAGAGAATCACGTGGAAGCAATGCAGTGGCTGTATGCTCATGGTGCAGACGTTCGAACACCAACCAACAATGGTGTCACACCCATGTGGATTGCAAGTTACAAAAACAACGTGCAAGCACTGCTGTGGCTGTTTGATCATGGTGCGCAAGAGGACGTTCGAATACCAAACAACAATGGTTCCACACCCATGTACGTTGCAAGTCAAAAGAACAAAGTGAAAGCAATGCAGTGGTTGTTTGATCATGGTGCGCAAGATGATGTTCGAACACCAACCAACAACGGTGCCACGCCCATGTGGACTGCAACCCAGCACAACAACATGGAAGCAATGCTGTGGCTGTTTGATCATGGTGCGCAAGAGGACGTTCGAACACCAAACAACAATGGTGTCACACCCATGTACAGTGCAAGTCGCAATGGCCATTTGCGTCTCGTTCAATTTCTACACGAAAATGGTGCTGCGCAAGACGTCAATGAAAAGAGTTGGCATCAAGAGACGCCATTGTGGAGAGCATGCAAAGAGAACCAACTCGATATCATTCAATGGTTAATTCGTCAAGGGACACCATTAAAAACAACTTCTTGGTTCAACCAACTCAACTACGAAAACAGAATGATTCTGTACCAGCAAGGTCTTCGAAATCGTGACATTGACCATGAAAGTTATCTTGCTTTTCTCACATGTGTAGACCATGACATTGGTGATAATCCAACTGGTGTTCATTTAATTCACATCCGTGGAATTCAAGAAAACATTGGTGAATTTGTTGGTGGTAGTAAAGAAACAAGATCGTTGTGGTATCACATTGTACAACAAGGACCGGGCGATGAGAGTGAGGATGATGAAGAAGAAGAAGAGGATGATGGTGGCACATAGGACTGCTGCAAAATCTCTCGTAACTATTATTATTTACACCAGGGTCAAATTTCCCCGAGTATTTCAACCAGGAACAATGGAAATAGCTCGCACTTTATACTTTACAAATTATTTTAAAAAGGTCTTTTAAAAAAAAAAGTATTTATTATTGTCATTGTCATGATGTACTATGCATATGATGTACTAATGCATATGTGGTAATACATTACTACAATCACCCTAACAACCTCTCCACATGCTCACTGGTCGACATCAATTCCAGTACTCGTTACGTGGAACGACACAATTCCTAACGATTCGAGAGGGAGATGTGGAGAGCTGTGGTCCAGAGAGGTGCGTCTCGTTTTATGACTCTGCTCCAAGTTGTCCAGCAGTTGTCCCTCCTCTTCCTTCGACCTTGCTGCCATGTTTTCGAGCACCAATGTTTCAACACATGTGCGCAGTTCTGTTCGCTCTTTCATTAGTTTTTTCAAAATGCTTACAATGTGTCGATCCGGTTGTTCTTTCATTAGTCTTTCCAACTCCATCTTTTTATCGTGAGGATTGACATCGGATTCAAAGTCTGTGACAGCGGAAGAAGAGAATGATGACGAAGAGGACGACGAACTACTTGATGAAGAGGTTGAAGAACCGTCTGTTGTCAGAAGATGTTTCCATTTCTTTTGTATGGACAACGCAGCGTTTGTTCTTTGCTCCTCTGTCAAGTAGCTGTAGTTCTTGTCACGAACTTGCTGGAAGGCACGACTAACAATAAGGGAAACTTTAGATATTGAACAACGTTTTTGAAGTTCATCACAAACATTCACAATAGATTCTGCTGTGATCACTAATTCAGAATTATCCAACGCTTTTTTTGCCAGGGAAGCAAAAGATCTCTTGTGATTATTGTTTGGTACAGTCAACCCTGCTCCTCGGAGTATTCCCAAGATAAGGCATGCTTTGAAAAACAACAACTCCTCGCATTTTAATTTGGTACGGGGGGTCGTGAAACGCAGGTGTTCTTTGTCACCTGTACTCGTCAATTGAAAGGGAATTGACACTTGAACCATGTTTGAAGGGAAAGTTTGCCACACGTTTTAATTTTTATTATATATATCGGTTATATATCAAAATGGTTATTGCGGTGAATTTTTGTTTTATATTTTAACGATATATGTAAACCTCTGAACCAGGTAAATTTGAAGAGTAAAATGTAACATCTTTTTGTGATAAAATATCAAAGTTTCATTTTCTGAGGTAACTCTCAACTCTCAAAGGAAAACGATTTGTCCTTCGTCCGTCACAACATAACATACAACAGCCTATATGGTCATGCGTCAATACATCATCATGATTGTCTAGATCCAACTTGGTAGGGAATCGATCCAAATCGTCTTTAGCCCGGTCTCCTTCCCGTGTCGGTGTACAACGCTTACTTTTTTATTACATCCCTTTTAAACGGCAATGGTACAGAGACACTCCCCTGCCGATAAATCTTCATTTTGACTCCCTTGGAAAATGAGAAAAGTGGAAGAATTCTTCCCTACAAATTGTATAGCTGATTGCTACAGAATAGTTCAACATACATTCAAAAATAACAATATTTTTTTTCATTTTCATATTTTTTTTGTTCTTGACAACACACAGTCCACCCTGCTCGTTGACAACTCTTAGCATAAATTATGAGCTTTTTTTGTGACTCTCTATGCCCCTGTGCTGCTGCTTTGGTGTACCATTCTTTTGCACTGCTGCTCAAGAGTGTCGAGTGCGGTGGCGACTTCTCCTGACATGTTTCCCGACGCGTCAATGATCAGTCTCATTCGTTGAACACCCTTTGTATTAAGATCAGGAACGTAAATTCCACCGGTTGACCTTGTATACTGTTTTTGGATAAGAACAAGTGCATCAAGTGTCTCCTTTGGCGTGGAGGCTGTGAACAGCGTGCCCTACAGTGCTTTCATTCAATTGAGGTACAAGAGCTCTAAGGGGTGTGTGCCATGTCTCGGAGTAAGAGTATTAGAGTGGAAATTGTTTTCAAGGAATAGGGCAAGGAATTTTCAAATAAATAAGTGTGTGATTTATAGAAGTAGAAATCACTCAAAGCTGCATGTTAACACAAAGTCAAAGGTTATGGGGAATATTACCTTTCTGCATAATTCCCGTGCAATTGTATTACCTTTCTGTGCTCTCAGACACAATCATTTTATTTATAACAGGGATTTAACCATTTTTATCGTTTTCTTTTTTTCTGATGAAACCATGGGTGTCTGAGAGCGTCGTCAGCTGAACATCTGTTGTCGGCGGGCGACAACATTTTACGCAGCAAGTCTTTCGCGTTGTCGCTAATAGATGGCCAGGGTGTCCGTATGTCAATGTTATACTGTGTGTTTTCCAATTGTGTCTCTAAATCTTGTTGTTTCCACGGATTACGCGCACACAACACGTTGAACATGATGACACCCAATGACCACATGTCTGCTAAACAGTTGTATGGTGGCGTTTTGTCGAGCATCTTTTGGCGCAATACTTCTGGTGCAAAATATATCGGCGAACCTGTGTAGGCCGTCATGCCTGCGACTGTGAGCGTGGATTCACTAAAATCGGCAATCTTGACTTGCAAGTCACCTACAAGCAAAATATTAGCAGGTTTCAAGTCACGATGTGTGACACTTTTTTCATGCATATATTTGACAGTAGACAATAGTTGTTCCATTATTTTTCTGGCGTCCGATTCTGTGTAATGACCCACAGTGCGAAGCCGTTGATACAAATTGCCACCGCGGGCGTGTTCCATGACAATGAACACACTGTCGGCGCTGCGCTCTACGAAATGTTCGAGGATATGAACGATGTTGGGATGGTCGTGGATTGATTCTTGGATCTCGATTTCGCGCAGTACTTTTGTTTTGACATGATTGGAGTTCCAGCCTCGAGGGACGTTCGTGTCAATTATTTTGACGGCAAATCGCTCGCCTGTCTCTCTGTGCACGCATTCGTGCACAACCGCAAAAGTGCCGTGGCCAATCTTGTTGCCAAGTTGGTATTTGTGAAAAAAGTGTAGTGGGCCTTTCATATGAGAAAACACAAAGGCAGCCACTCCAAGCCGACCAAAGCGATATTTGTCCGTCAAACTGATTATGATTCCGGGATACAGTCGTCCAGTTGTATTTGTGGTAAGCCGATACCCGTTTAGCCATGTGCCATTTTTGCTCAGGTCTTCGATATAACAACAATCCCCGTCTTCACTAATATTACAGTGTAAATTTGACACTGTACAAGCAGAATTGTAGACCTGTGATGTTGGCGCACGGCCTATCGTGTTCTTCTTACCTCTCAGGTAATACTGCTCGCCTTTGAGCACGTTCGTACAATTGCACAGTGACGTGAGACGTCCCCATGGCGCGTCATCAGGACGCTTTATTGCACGAGCGACGGCCATGGCTGGAATACACTGAAGACTATTGGCCAAACTTTTGAGAGAAGTTTTTTCACCCACTTCCTTCTGCCAATACACGCGATACCAACGGTATATGCCTTTCTTGCGCCACGTAAGCACTATGAGCTTCCTGACACCATCGACAGTGATGTCGAGAAGTTTCGCAAGTCGTGTGACCTGCTCCGACCCAATGTTTTTTTTGTTGGTGAAAGCAGACATGTTGTTGTGAAAGATGCCAGTTGGTTGATGGTCAGGAATTCGAGACAAAATCCTTGGAGATATGAAAAGTCAATGAAAGAAATATAAAAAGGATATATCTTTTAAATTCCAACTATTTATACTGGTGGCAACTGCTCTTTGTCCGTGGGCTCTTCCAAAGGTATTTTGACGTACTCTGACTTGTTGGCTTTTGCGTAATACACATAGAAAAAAGACGCCGACGCGGATAGCTGCAATCCGATAAAATTGATCCATGTAAACTGATACGTCGGGTCAAAGAGTCCAAAGCACACGAGAAGGCCCATGACGGCCGACTTGGTTGAACCCGCGACGGCCAGTGTCAACGCGTCGTTCTTTTCGATGACCCATGACGCCCCGTAGTTGAGCAAAATCCCCAAAATAATGGACGAGACAAATGCGATTTGAAAGGCCGGCGTTGTCCAGTCTCTGAATTCCGCCGGGTGAAAATTGAGTGACATGCTGGCCGAAATAATCATAGAAGCTACGGAAGAATAGAATAGAATGGTCTCCTTCTTCCAGCCGTCATCTAGGGCATATTTTGACGCAATCTGCGAACCCGCGGTCAATAGATTGTTCATCATGGCAAACCCATAGCCTACTAAGTCAAAGGTTAAATCGTCGGAAGCGGCCACAAATGAGCCAAATACCATGACGGCAACGGTTGCCACAATAGGTCGCGTTGATTTCTTTTTCAAAAACCACCATTGTGCGACCAGTGTCATCATGATGGATATTCTTCGGAGGGCAGTGAACATGGCTATGTTCAAAGTGCCGGCGGCATTGAGACCGAAAAAAATGTTGGCGACATTCAAAAGACAGACCAGAATAAGTTTGCGATTGGCGCGTTGTTCAAGTTTATAGTAGAAGAATATACTAGATACGACAGATTGCCAGAACATGAGAAAGGGTACGGAAGGAAAGTGAAATTGCGTCAAGATGATTTTGTTGAAAATAACAATCATGAAGGAGCTTGACATGTACAGAACAATGGAAGGCCAATGCATTTTAGCTTTTATATGGGGAACACATATAATTCATTTTAGAACATAAATAGGATTTATAACATGATTTCGTTTGTACGCGGTTGAATTTTTGCACGCGGTTGAATGTTTACAACACAAAAATCAGAGTATCGAATCGCAGTAGCACCGTGCCATTCTAGTAACTCGCGCACAAGTTCACTCTTCTCGCGACGCTTCGATATTCTCAGACCATTTTGTACTGCATATAAAGGTGACACATTTAAATCTTCCGCGACGTGACATCTTATATCGGGATTTGCCCCTTGTTGTAGTAAGAGAGCAACGCATTCAGGCTTCTTAAGAGTCCAATATAATAGTGGGAGACCTTTTAACACTGTATCGGGGGAATAGGTTTGGAGTACAAAACATAGTTGTTTAAAGTTCATCAGTACAATAAAAAAAGTGTTTTGATTTAATTTTGGAATGTGTGGTACATTTTCTACTCGATGATTTTCTTTTTTGTTTTTGAGATTTCTGCGGACGTCATTTGGCCTGTTTTTTTTAGGACGGACAAATGACCTAAATTCTTTGATATGGAACCTTCGAAACACTTGGGAGAGGGTTCTATCTTTGTTAAATTTTTATATTCCTGGAGCTTATCCTGGTTGGTTTTTATCGATTTGGGCGCTGTTTTTTGCATATGCACAAGTCGCACTATTTAAATAGTCAACTGTGAAAGCGATGGCCAGTCGTCCATGTAGTCGATGGACGCTTCAGAAGGGGAGCTAGACGCTTCAGAAGGGGGAATAGACGCTTCGTACGAAGAATCGGGCGAAGACGACGCCTCTGAAGCCGTATCGACAAGTTTCTCTTCGAGATAATCGGAATACTCAAACATGCGGTTTTCCACGTATTCCATGGCATTTCTGCGGGTTTCTACGGGCGTATCACAGGGGAAACGAATCCAGAAGAATCCGTCTTCGTGGTACAGTGTGCAATGTGTGCCTGTACCTGTCTCGATGTCGCGCAAATTATGGCCGCCTTTGCCGATCATACGGCCCACAAACTGTGGGCGAATTTCGATACCATGATTCGCCAAGGAAATTTCCTCACCAATCGTGTTGGTCACAAACGCGACGCCGTCGCTGAAATTCGCCATAACCACGTTGAAAGCATTTCCGTCATGAGACACGTCGATATCAAAGCCCGGAAAGGCTTCTCGGAAGTCAGCGGATAGTTTTTTGACACGTGACCAACGAGTGCCCACAAGAGCTCCCACTGTGTCCGGGTGACACGGAAACTTGAGGGTAGTCAGGCTCTGTCTGGTAGGAACGGGAGGTTGTTGGTGTTCGTAAGGGCCATCAACGAATTGGTAAAACGTATTTGAGTACATCTTTGCTGTTTGGTTGGTATGGGTCGTATGAAAAGTACTAGTATCGGGGTTGTGTGGTAGTATGTGTGCGATATACTAAAGAAATTTCTTTTGATTTAAATTGTTAGGTTGAAACCACCGACCGTGTCACAAGATTTAAATCAAAAGACGATTTCGCTTTGCTCCCGAATCTTTCGGTAACCCGACGAACTAGGTTTATAGACTTGCTTGCTACTTTGGCCCGGCTTTATGACTACACATGCGTATATAGATAAGCCCGTTGCCAATAAACCCGTTAACCATATATACCATGCGGACAATACTAATCTAATGTAGTAAGGTACTCCGTCTTTGGTTTTAAAACCGTTGAAGTTGTCAATGTTATTCAGCATCCATTCGCTTCTGTCTATAAAATAACTTGTGATAAAAGCTAGTTCAGATTCAAAAGATTCTTTGCTATGTACGGCATTACCATATAGAAAAGATTGAAAATTGTCATCGGTAGATTTACTTTCTCCAAATTTGCCCCAGCGTTTTATTTCACGGTCAAAGTAACCTGCTTGAAATTGTTGCTGGCGCTTTGATACAAGTTCCAATGTTACATTTAGATTTTTTTGCACCGTGGTTTTTTTGCTTTTGACAAGTTGAATGAATTCGTTCTGTGTTCCTAAACTTTTCCACAACGGCATGACCGTATCTTGCCAATAAATTTTGTGTGGTTCAATGTCCCAAGAATTATCGTCAAAAGTTGCCCAAAACCGACTATCGTAATCCCAGCGAGGCCCACTAAACATTATTTGATTGTCCGGATTCACATAAAAGTATTGGCTGTCTTTTGGAAAATCACCGTCTCTCATTAACATTTCTAAAAGATATGTATTCGCAAAGGATTCTAAATCGATGACGGCGTCGCCCGAAGCATGCAACTTATCAATATAATGCTCTGTTTTTGAAACATAGTCTTTTCGACAACTTGCAACTTCGGGTTCATCATAAAATGAACACTTTGGATACCGCATTTTAACGCTCTGTCCCTTGAAAACGGCGCATTCTTTTAGACCGCCGGAATCTGCACTATCTACCGTATATTCTAATATAAACCCCGTCTTGTTTATATTATAATCTTCGTCGTCACAATCTTCTGCCTTGCCTTTGCTGTCCCATTTCATTTTTTCTATTAAACGTCTTTGTATGGCAGGCATGAGCAAATAAACTCCTTCATAGGTATATTTGTCACCAAAGACAAATAAGACTTCGACCAAAACCGTTGGTTCTATGTCTTTAGATTGCATGATGCCACCGGTCAATCGCGGTGCGAGTGCGTCGCGTATAAATGTTTGTTCTTTGTAGTCACTTCTAAGCACATAGTCTTCATACTTTTCGTCGAAATTGTACAATTCAACTTTATCGTCATCGCAGGTTTCAGGGGACGTACATGGAATATCGTCCGCAGATTTCCAGAACTCAAACGCTAGATTTTTTTTCGGCAATTCGATGCCACCTTTGAGTTCAATACCAATGGTTGAAGTGGTAAAGCCGTTTTTATCGCCCCATGTTATCGTGGCAAATTTCTTATGTGTGGGGTGAATAGCGTCCACCGAACCGATGTCTGTTAGATTAATCACCACTAAGTGCTTATCTTCTCCAAAGCCGTACTCGTACCAGTTCATTTTTATACCTGTTGAGCCAGATTTTTTGGGAGCTGTGAAATTAAAAATACGCGAAACACAAGCTATCGTGACCATTATAAATAATAACCAATTCATAAAAAGAAATAAATAAATGCTACGGGTTTTCATTCACTCTACACAAATATGTATATATACTTTAATTTTGAATAGCATGATGACAATCGGAAATATTACCATTACGGTAGGGGCAGCGACTTACTACGGTCTTTTTGTGGGCTTTTCGCGTGGTCATATGTAGAAATATCCGAACCAGTGTCATTGTCACTTTCTATATGGAATGGCTGGTGTTGTATAACAAACAGTTAGAACTATTTATATCGATAATATTATTGTAACAATGTTTTTCCATACATTTGCACCAACCGAAGCTAAGCCATTATCAAAACAACATGTATGAATCATACAAAATCACTAGTAATTGAAACAGGGGCTATAGTCAGGTTTTCCAAGCGTCTCCGAATTTTAATTTGATTCAAATCAAATTTGATTGCAATCAAATTTTGGCCGGTGTGCTCCGAATTTTAATTTGATTCAAATCAAATTTGATTGCAATCAAATTTTGGCCGACGTGCTCCGAATTTTAATTTGATTCAAATCAAATTTGATTGCAATCAAATTTTGGCCGACGTGCTCTGATTTTTAATTTGATTCAAATCAAAATAATGAACATCGTTTTTGTTTTATGTTCCGATAATTTTTGTGTTGCTATCGACCTTGACACACTAAAAGATTGTCCACCAGTACTTAGTCGCTTTCTGGGCATGAGTGATGGGTTTGCACCACCGGAGACGGACGAATTAGGCCGATTGACGTTTGTCGCGACATTTGGTATTACACGAGACAGATTTCTGGATTGTCTGGCATTTGTGCGTTGTGGCCGTATCAATGATATTCATAAACTCGTAGATACATTTAATGTCCTTGGTGGATGCGACCTGCTCGACGAATGTTACCTGAAGGTACTGAAAGACTCCCAAGAGCAACAAGAGCGTTTCAGAGAGGAACAGGAACAAAAAAAACTAAATCCTCTGTGTCCAGCTGAAAATGTGTTGCAACTCTTCAAATTCGAAGCACATCAATCCCTTTGGACACACGATAACGACGAATGGGAGGCAGTCGGCGTTGTCGAAGAAGTACCACACAACTTCTGGTGGCGTAAGCGAATAAGTAGAGAATAATCAAATAATAAATCGAAGCGCTTAACATAAACAATAATGAGTTGCTGTTTCAACTATAAAGAAAATGTATCGTGTATCAACAAGATTTTTCCGTGTGGAAAAGCTCCACGTTTCTGGTCTATTAATTGGTCAGCTGCCGTGATTCACTTACTCAATGCCCTTGGAATGTTGGCTCTTTGGTCTATTTCCGACAGTCGTGACTCAGTGTATCGTTTGACGGAGACGTACGCGCCATGGCTGTCCACAGTGAACGGT
>Ga0209632_10006097_pt1 | contig 10264 bp, 9 predicted proteins | sample COG_10_FD_184754 | JGI IMG/M metagenome (GOLD analysis project Ga0209632, IMG submission 184754) | Pelagic Microbial community sample from North Sea - COGITO 998_met_10 (SPAdes) (version 2) | ecosystem: Environmental > Aquatic > Marine > Neritic zone/Coastal water | place: Helgoland, sampling...
GAATAAACTTCTGACTTATTAATACTAGATGTAAATATTAAGAGAGGTTGCCCTGTTTTATAACGTTCGATTATTTTTTTAATAATTGCATTATTCTTTTCTTCTTCAGTTCTAAAAATTTGGTCATTTAAATCATTTCTTATCATCTCATTATTTGTTGGAACAACAATTACTGGGAGATTGTAAATTTCAAAAAATTCCTGAGCTTCAGTTGCTGCGGTACCTGTGCAACCAGAAATTTTTTCATAAAGTCTGAAGTAGTTTTGATATGTAATTGATGCCAATGTTTGATTTTCTGCTTGTATTTCAATTTTTTCTTTAGCTTCTAATGCTTGATGCAGTCCGTCACCAAATCTTCTACCTTCTAGAATTCTACCAGTAAGCTCATCTATTATTTTTAAACTTTCATTTTGAACAATATAATCTTTACCTTTTTCAAGTAAGTGATTGGCACGAAGAGCTTGATTGACATGATGTACCAAACCTAAGTTTTCAGGATCATAAAAATTGTTATTTTTTAATATTCCTGCATTTGAAAAAATTTTTTCAACGTTATTGATCCCGTCATTTGTTAAAAGAATATTCTTATCTTTCTCGTCAATTTCATAATCTTTTTCATTTAAATTTTTGATCAATTTATCAATTGCAAGATATTGATCTGTTTTATCTTCTGCTGCTCCAGAAATTACCAATGGTGTTCTTGCCTCATCGATCAAACATGAATCAATTTCATCAACAATTGAAAAAAAATGTTGTCTCTGAACCATTTCATTTTTAGAGTATTTCATGTTATCCCTAAGATAATCAAATCCTAGCTCACTGTTAGTTGCGTAGGTGATATCGCAATTATAATTTTTTTTTCTTTCAAAATCATTTTGGTCGTTATTTATATAGCCAGAGCTTAGTCCCAAATAATTATATATCTCACCCATTTCTAAAGAATCTCTTTTTGCTAAATAATCATTCACAGTAACTATATGAACACCTTTCTCCTGAAGAGAATTTAAATATGCCGCTAGAGTTATGGTTAAAGTTTTTCCTTCACCTGTTCTCATTTCGGCAATCTTAGATTGATGTAAAACAACTCCACCTATTAACTGAACATCAAAGTGCCGTTCATTTCTAATTCTCTTAGAAGCCTCTCTTACTAATGCAAAAGCTTCTGGTAGTATGTCGTCCAGATTTTTACCATTTTTGATTATTTCTTTAAATTTCTGTGTTTTTTTTGGAAATTCAGCAGCATTTAAATTTTTAACTGTTTCTTCCAAAGAGTTAATTTCTTTAACAATTTTAGCAATCTTATCCAATTCTCTTTGATTGCTTGATTTTATGAATTTGGAGATGAAGCTTAAAGGATTTAACATTAGTTTTTGACCTATTATTTACTTATAGCTTTTAATATAATTATCAAATAATTATTTTAAACAGTATGGGCATTAATTTAACTAATTTTTTATCATCTAAATCTAAAAATAAGAGAATGATGGAATTTCAAGATTTAGATCATGTTGATGGAGTATCAATTTCGACTGTAAGTGCTAATTTATATAAGAATCCAAGAGACGATTTGGTAATGTTTTATTTTAGAGATGGAGCCAATTATGCATCAGTATATACGCAATCCAAAGTTATATCTGAAAATATAAAATGGAACTTAAATCAAAGAGTTAAAAAAATATTTTCACTCACTATAAACACAAGAAATGCAAATTGTTTTACTGGGAAGCAGGGGTACAAAAGTTTGGAGAGAATTGCGGAACTTATTTCTGAATTATTGACAAAAAAACAAAAACAAGATGAGGATCATCCAAAAAAAATTAAAGCTAAAGAGGTGATTTTTGGATGTACCGGCACAATAGGAGAGGTTTTTCCAGAAGAAAAAATAAAAAATAAAATTCCTGATTTAATAAATAAGATTAAATATATTCAAAATAAATATATTTGGATGAAAGCAGCTCTAGCTATGATGACAACAGATACCCAGCCAAAAATGGCAATGGAAGAGTGTTTAATCGGAAATAGTGAAATTAAAATTTTTGGAGTTGCCAAAGGTTCTGGTATGATACAACCAAATATGGCCACAACGTTGGGCTATATATTTACTGACGCAGATATTCCAAACCCAATATTAAAAAAACTTCTAAAAAAAAATATAGCAACATCATTTAATGCAATTAGTTGTGATGGTGACACCAGCACAAATGATATGGTTTCTATTTTTTCAACTGGGAAAGCAAAACATTCAAAAATAAAAAATATAAATGATGAAAAAATTAAAGAATTTGACCTTGCTCTAAAAAAAGTTTTATTAAATTTGGCAAAAAGAATTGTAGCTGATGGAGAGGGGGCATCCAAGTTTATTACAATTCATGTTGAAAATTCTAAAACAGAAAATGATGCTAAGAAAATTGCCTTCTCAATTGCCAACTCCCCATTGATAAAAACTGCCGTATCAGGTGAAGATCCTAATTGGGGGCGAATAGTAATGGCAATAGGTAAAGCAGGAGTGCCAATTAATTTTGATAATTTGGCTATAAGATTTGGAGAAATTAACATTATTCAAAGTGGAAAAATTAATATCAATTATAATGAAGGTGATGCTGCTGAATATATGAAAAATGATAATATTGATATATTTGTAAATATTTCTAAAGGATCAAAAAACTTTACTGTTTATACAATGGATTTAACAAAAAAATATATAGAGATTAATTCAGATTATAGGAGCTAGCATATATTAAATTTTAATAAAATTTTATTAAATATAAATTATGATTAAATATAGATTAATTTGTAAAAATTGCGATTTATTGTTCGATAGCTGGTTTGCATCATCTCACGAATTTGAAAAACTTAAAAAGAGAAAATTTTTAAATTGCCATAATTGTCATTCCAAAAAAGTAGAAAAAACTTTGATGGCACCAAAATTAATAAATAAAAATACAAAAAATATACCCGAACAAAAAAATCCCAAAATTTTGAATATAAATAAAAAGATTAAAGAATATCAAAAATTTATTAAAAAGAATTTTGAAGATGTTGGAAAAAACTTTGCCTATGAGGCGAGATCAATTCATTATAATGGCAAGAATAATAATAAAGGTATTTTTGGGACCGCATCCAAGAATGAAATAGAAGAGCTTAAAGAAGAGGGTATAGATACACAGATTATACCCTGGGCAGAAGACAAAAATAATTAATTTTTTATAAATTTTCCGATATAATTAATTGACTTATCTGAGCTGAGACTCCACTCATCTTTAATTAAATTGAATTTCATACCATCCAATGTATCTAATTTAAGATCATATTTTTTTAAAATACTAATTAAATCATCAGGCTTAACAAACTTTTCCCATTCATGAGTTCCAATAGGAAGCCAGCGTAAAATATATTCCGCACCCACAATTGCAAATAAATATGATTTTAAAGTTTTATTGAGTGTTGCTACAAACATTACACCATTTTTCTTTAAAAGTTTTGAACACGAATTTAAAAAAAAATCAATATCTTCAACATGTTCAATAATCTCCATGTTTAGTATTACATCAAATTTTGTCTTTGCATTTAAAGTTTCTGGTGATGCACATAAGTATTTGATATTTAGGTGATTTTTTTTTGCATGTAATTTTGCAACTTTAATATTTTTATCTGAAGCATCAATACCAACAACCTGCGCTCCCAATCTGCTCATTGGCTCAGATAGTAAACCACCCCCGCAACCAATATCTAATATTGTAACTTTTTCTAATGGTTTTTTTTCATTTTTAAGTTTTAAGCTGCTGATTATATTTTCTTTAATATATGAAATTCTAATAGGATTAAATTTGTGCAATGGTTTAAATTTACCTGTGGGATTCCACCATTCTTCAGCAATTTTAGAAAATTTTTCTATTTCTTTTTTATTTATTGTGCTAGTTTTCATAAGTAAGTTGACTTTATATTCAACATGTATTTTATCAATATATTTTAATTTTAAGAGAATATTTTAGCATGAAAATTGTAGTATTGAAATTTGGTGGAACGTCAGTCGGTACAATTGAGAAAATCAAAAAAGTTGTTGAAATAATTAGAGAATATAAAAGAAAAAATTACAAAGTGATTGTTGTTTCATCAGCAATGAGTGGTGTGACAAATGAGTTAATAAAAAAATCAAGGAAAATTAGTGAAAATTTTTCTGAGAGTGAATATGATGTTTTGGTATCCTCAGGAGAGCAAGTTGCCAGCTCTTTGATTGCGGGAAGATTAATCCATAAGGGTATAAAATCTAGATCTTGGCTGGCATGGCAAATACCAATTCATACAAAAGGAGTCCACAAAAACTCTAGAATTAATCAAATAAATAAAAATAAAATTATTAAGTATCTTAAAGACGGTGGTTTGCCAATTATAGCCGGTTTTCAAGGTATCAACGACGAAGAGAGAATAACAACAATTGGACGCGGAGGCTCAGATGCAAGTGCCATTATGCTTGCAAAATTTTTTAAAGCACAAAGATGTGTGATTTATACAGATGTTGAGGGTGTTTACACAACTGATCCAAATAAATTAGATAAAGCAAAAAAAATCAAGGTAATTTCATATGAGGAAATGCTTGAAATGGCATCTTTAGGTGCCAAGGTAATGCAACCTGTTTCAATTCAAGACGCAAGATTAAATAGAATTGATATAGAGGTAAAGTCTACATTCATAAAGAAACCAGGAACATTAATAACAAAGAGGTCCAATATTATTAATAACAAAATTATCACTGGGATTTCGTCAACTCATAACGATTCTAAAGTAACACTTGTTGGTGTCAAAGATAAGCCTGGAGTTGCAGCATCTATTTTTAAACCATTATCTAAAAATTCAATAAATGTAGATATGGTTGTTCAGAACATTTCTGAAAATGGAAAAGAAACAGACTTAACGTTTACAATAAAAGCTGAAGATTTAAATAAAACAAAAAAAATAATTAAAGACAATAAAAGTATTAATTTTAGAAAATTATTATTTGATAAGAGAGTTTCTAAAATTTCAATAATTGGTGTTGGAATGATCACAACACCTGGTGTAACTTTTAGAATGTTTCAAACTTTAGCAAACAAAAAAATCAATATTCAAGTAATTTCTACATCAGAAATTAAAATCTCTGTATTGATTGACAAAAAAAATACCAAAAAAGCTTTAATAGCATTACACAAAGAGTTTAAATTAGATAAATAAAAATGAGCATAAGACCATTTAGAGATATTAAAAGAAGAAAAACAAAAGTTGTTAATGTAGGTAATGTTAAGGTAGGTGGTGATAACCCAATATCTGTACAGTCTATGACTAATACTTTGACCACAGATGTAAAGGCTACTATTAAACAAATTAATGAAATTCAAAGTGAGGGTGCTGACTTAGTCAGAGTTTCCTGCCCAGATGAATCTTCATCAAAAGCCCTAAAAGAAATTACAAGTCATGTTGATATACCTATAATTGCAGATATTCATTTTCACTATAAAAGAGCAATTGAAGCTGCAGAAAATGGTGCTAGTTGCTTGAGAATAAATCCAGGAAATATTGGTGATAAGAATAGAGTAAAAGAAGTCATAAAAGCAGCAAAAGACAACAATTGCTCTATTAGAGTTGGTGTAAATGCTGGGTCTCTAGAAAAGGATATTTTGGAAAAATTTAAAGAACCATGCCCAGAGGCATTAGTTGAGAGTGCTCTTAGGAATATTAAAATTTTGGAGGATGAAGATTTTACCAATCTAAAAATAAGTGTTAAATCTTCAGATGTTTTTTTATCTATCCAAGCTTATCGACAGCTTTCAAAAGAAACTGATTATCCACTTCACATTGGAATTACAGAGGCAGGAAGCTTTATATCTGGAAGTATAAAATCATCAATTGGGATAGGCTCTTTGCTTCTTAGTGGAATTGGTGACACAATCAGAATTTCTTTATCTGACGACCCTGTAAAAGAGGTCAAAATTGGAAATGAGATCTTAAAATCACTAAATCTACGTAAGAGAGGTGTTCAAATTATTTCTTGCCCATCATGTGCCAGGCAAGGATTTCAAGTCATAGATACAGTTAAGATTTTAGAAGAAAAATTATCTCACATTAAAACACCTATTACATTGTCTATAATAGGGTGTGTTGTTAATGGACCTGGAGAAGCTGCAATGACTGATGTTGGCATAACAGGTGGAAGAAATGGTAACAATATGCTTTATTTATCTGGGGTCCAATCAAAAAAAGTTTTGACTGACGATATCATTACTAGAGTAGTAAGTGAAGTTGAAAAAAAAGTTTCTGAGATAGAAAAGAATTAACATGATACCACAAAAAACAGTTGAAGATTTGATTAGTAAACACTCAATTTTAGAAAAAGATTTATCATCAGGACAAATAGACAAAAAATTATTTGCAGAAAAATCTAAAGAATATTCAGATTTAAACGAGATTATTGAGGATGCAAAAAAATATGTCTCATTTGAGAAAGACAAGCTTGAATTAGAAAAAATGTTAGAAGACCAGAGCGCTGATAAAGAGTTATTGAAAATGGCAGAAATTGAGCTGGATGACTTAAAATTACAATACAATAAAAATGAGAAGAAATTAAAATTATTTTTACTACCTAAGGATGAAGCTGATAAGAAAAATGCAATCATCGAAATTAGAGCTGGCACAGGAGGTCTTGAAGCAAGCTTGTTTGCGGCTGATCTTTTTAAGATGTATGAAAAAGTTAGTAACAAAAAAAAATGGTCATTAGAATTAATTTCTATCTCAAGAAGTGAAGCTGGTGGATTAAAAGAAGTAATTGCCTCAATTAAAGGAACTAATATTTATTCTACATTAAAATATGAAAGTGGTGTACATAGAGTTCAAAGAGTACCAGATACAGAAACCCAGGGAAGAGTTCACACCTCTGCAGCTACAGTCGCAGTATTGCCAGAAGCAGAAGAAGTTGATTTAAAAATAAACGAATCTGATTTAAGAATAGATGTTTTCCGTGCTGGAGGACCAGGTGGTCAATCTGTCAACACAACAGATAGTGCAGTTAGAATAACGCACATTCCCAGTGGTCTTTCAGTCTCTCAGCAAGATGAAAAATCTCAACATAAGAATAAAGCAAAAGGAATGAAAATATTAAGATCGAGACTTTATGAATTAGAAAGATCTAGAATTGATCAAGAAAGATCTCAAGACAGAAAAAGTAAAATTGGAAGCGGGGATAGATCTGAGAGAATAAGAACTTACAATTTTCCACAGGGAAGAGTGACAGACCATAGAATAAATTTAACTTTACACAAATTAGAAGAATTTCTTGAAGGAGAAGTTTTTGATGAGATGATAGAATCTTTAACATTACAAGCGCAAGAGGAAAGTCTTAGTAATCTTTAATTTTATGGATATTAAAACAGCAATCAATGAAGGCAACAAGATATTAAAAGAAAACAATATTAGATCCTCATTGCTAGATAGTGAAATTTTAATGTCTCAAACTATTAAGAAAAATAGAAAATATGTTATTATGAATTTAGATGAAAAATTAAATCAAGAATCTTCAACCTTTTACAAATCTTTAATAAGACAACGTTCAAGTGGAAAACCTATTGCCTATCTTATTGGCAATAAGGATTTTTGGAAGTATGAGTTTGAAATAAGTGATAAAGTTCTAATACCAAGACCAGATACTGAATTAATTGTGGATGAAGTTTTAAAATTAACTAAGAATAAGTCTCAACTGAATATACTAGATATCGGTGTTGGATCTGGATGTATCCTTTTATCTATTTTAAAGGAAAAAAAAGGATTTTATGGTATAGGCATAGATGTAAGTCAAAAGTGCATAGATTTAAGTAAAATCAATACTCACAAGCTTGGATTAGAAAAAAGAGTAAAATTTTTTAAATCAGACATTGACAATTTTAGTTATGGCAAATATGATTTAATTATATCTAATCCTCCTTATATAAAAAAATTAGATTTAAGATATTTGGAAAGAGATATATTTGATTTTGAACCCAGATTAGCTTTAGATGGTGGATTAGACGGATTATCAGTTATTAGAAAAGTAATAGAAAAATCATCTAGACTGGTAAAAAATAATGGTACTTTAATTTTAGAGATTGCTTTTGATCAAAAAGATAAAGTAAAAAAATTATTAAAAAATAGAGGATTTTATATAAAAAAAGTTTTAAAAGATCTTGCAAAAAATAATAGATGCATAATAAGCACTAAAATATAATTTAATTCATAATATGGTAACTTTTAGAAACAATAATAACGTAAGAAGAAATAACTTCAGAAGAAATGATAGAGGCTTTAAACCTAATGGTGAGAGATCAAAGTTTAGCCCAAATTTCTCAAGTAATGATAATTTTCAAAGAAAAGTGCCTGGAAGAAATAATTACAACGCATCAAAGCTAATAGAAAAATATAATAATTTAGCAAGTGAGGCGCTTACAGGGGGAGACAAGATATTGTCAGAAAATTATTTCCAACATGCCGATCATTTTACCAGAATATTAAATGAACAAGAGTCTTTTAAAAAATCAAAGTATACAGAAAACTTGTCTAAAACTAGCGAAACAAATAGCAGTCATGAAAAAAAGATTGAACCAATAGCAGAGACGAAAATAGAACAAACAGACAAAACTCAATCTTAGATATTTAATTCAAGCCAATTATTTTTTCAGATTTAAGAACATTCAGTTTAATTTTTTTAGTTTCAAATATCTTTCTATCCTCACCTTTTAAGATTTTACCCGAGGGTAATTTTAATTTTTGAGAATTTATTTTTTCCCCATTTACAATTACTTCGTAGTGAAGATGTGGTCCTGTAGATTTTCCTGTTGACCCAACATATCCAATTGTTTGACCTTGCTTGACTCTAACACCTCCTCTAATGCCAGATGCAAACTTTGACATATGAGCATATACTGTTTGATAAGTTGAATTATGTTTTATCACAACACAATTTCCTCCTCCACCACACCATCCAGCTTTTTTAATTATTCCATTTCCAGAGGCCATGATAGGAGTACCCATTGGTGCAGCAAAATCAGTTCCACGATGCATTTTATTAAATCCATCTATTGGATGCTTCCGCATTCCAAATGGTGATGAAAGTCTTGCGCCATTGATTGGAGTTTTCATTAATGCTTTCTGAATACTTTTTCCACTTACATCATAATGCCCTTCACTTCCTTCTTTATCAAAATAATAAAGCGAATTATCTTGCCCACTTAATTTAAGATTTGCAAAAATAATATTTCCCGTTTCTATTACTTTGCCATTGTCATCAGTGAAAACTTCATACATTATTTGAAAACTATCTCTTTTTTTAATATCTCTTTGAAAGTCTACTTGAAAACCATAAATTCTTGCAAACTCAATTATAGTATTGACTGGTATTTTTTCATTTACAGCTGACTTATAAAGACTTGTTAAAATTATATTTTCTTTATAGACGACATCTTTTTTTAATTTAGTAACTAAAATTTTTTGATTAAAAACTTTATTTTCTGTATCTCGCATAAGAAAAATCTTTTCTGTATTGGAAATTTGAAAAATAAATTCTTTTAATAAACTACTTGATTGATCTAGGGTAAATTGAATTTTTTGATTAGTATTTAATTTATTTAAATTAACTTTTTCTGATAATTTTTTTTTTACTTTTTGTATTTCTGATTTATCTATTGAATAACTTGTTAAAATATTATCAAAAGTCTCTCCCTCAGAAATTTTATGAGTAATTTTTTTGTATTTTGGCTCTAAACTATTAAAAAAATAATTTATTGTTTTTTTTAAATAAATATTATTGATTGCTTCTTTATAATTATTGTAAATTTTTTTTTTACTGTGATTATAATAAGTGGTAGAAATTATTGTAATTAAAGTAAGTATAATTAAAGCAATAATTTCCGGATTTTTTAATATTTTTTTTTTATATTTGTTTAACATTAAATAATTTTAGATTTGCAATTATTAGATTAGCATTGACAAAAAATCAAAAAAAACCCACTAATATCTAGTCTTTTTAATACTTATTTTAATCTTAAAAGCTTGATTTCCTATAATTTTAGCCTATAAGCATCGAACTTTCTCAATAAAATTATTGTTAAGACAATAAATTAGTGAGGATTATTGAGCCTTTTAACTCAATTAGCTATTTAAAAAGTAAATATTTAAGAAGAGAAGTGTGGACGGTTAAGGTTACCAAAATTTGTCGTACACACTTCAACATTATATAAATTTTATTCTTAGAATTTATATAGAAGCT
>Ga0209632_10006098_pt1 | contig 10263 bp, 6 predicted proteins | sample COG_10_FD_184754 | JGI IMG/M metagenome (GOLD analysis project Ga0209632, IMG submission 184754) | Pelagic Microbial community sample from North Sea - COGITO 998_met_10 (SPAdes) (version 2) | ecosystem: Environmental > Aquatic > Marine > Neritic zone/Coastal water | place: Helgoland, sampling...
TTATAACGCTGCAATTAAATTAATTCATGAAGCAAAAAACGCAGGTGCTGATGCCGTAAAATTACAAACATATCGCGCAGACACTATCACAATCGATTGCGACAAAGATGATTTTCAAATTAAAGGTGGTACTTTATGGGATGGACAAACATTATTTAATTTATATAAAAAAGCATATACACCATGGGAATGGCACAAAGGTTTAAAAGAAGAAGCCGAAAAATTAGGTATGGATCTGTTTTCTAGTCCATTTGATGTAACGGCTGTTGATTATTTAGAGAATTTAAATATGCCAGCATATAAAATTGCTTCTTGTGAAATTACTGATCATATATTAATCAAAAAAATAGCCCAAACGAAAAAACCGGTTATTATCTCATCTGGAAATGCTTCAGAACAAGAATTACAAGAAGCAGTTGATATATTAAGAGCAAATGGTACAACCGAAATTTGCATGTTGAAATGTACTGCCGCATATCCTGCTAAAAAAGAAGATGCAAATTTATTAACAATTAGCGATATGATGAATAAATATAATGTTATTGGAGGTCTATCTGATCATACTTTAGGACATGAAGTACCAACATTGTCTGTTGCTATGGGAGCAAGAGTTATTGAAAAACATTTTACTTTATCGCGTGATTCGGGCAGTCCAGATGATGCTTTTTCTTTAACACCTGACGAATTCAAAGAAATGGTGAAATCCGTACGTGATGCTGAAAGTATAGTAGGTAATGTTACATATGGAGGTGTATTATCTGAAAAGGAAACGAAAAAACATAGGAGATCATTGTATATTGTAAAGGATATGAAAAAAGATGATAAATTTACGAAAGATAATTTAAAATCAATACGACCTGGTAATGGATTACATACAAAACATTATTGGAATATATTAGGTAAAGAATGTAATCAAGATATTGAATTTGGAACACCTATGAAATTGGAATTTGTAAAAAATTTATAATATTTTTTCTAATTTCCTATATTATAATGTATTCTTTTCGAAAAATTGAATATATTGATATTTTTAAAATAAAAGAAATAAGAAATGAACAAATGGACATTCTACGACAATCAAAGAAATTGACAGATAATGACCAAGAAAGTTGGTATAATAATATTATATTACCATCTTATGAAAATAAGACAAAAACATTAAATTTTACAATTTTATATGAAAATGAATTTATTGGTTATGGTGGATTAGTATATATAGATTATGTAAATAAAAATGCTGAAGTATCGTTTTTAGTTAAAAAGGAAAGAACAATAAATACAAATATTTATAATGATGATTTTACACATTTTTTAAAATTTATTACTAATTATGCTTATAATAATTTAAATTTACATAGATTATGGACCGAAACATATGAATACAGAAAATTTCATATTTCAATTCTAGAAAAAAATATGTTTAAAAGAGAAGGAGTTTTAAAACACTCTATTTATCTTGATAATAGATATTATAATAGCATTATACATGGATTAATTTTAGACGATAAAATAAATGAAGTTACTAATAAAAATAATATGATAGACTATAAATCCTTTCTTGAAAATAAAACGATATTTATAACCGGTGGTGCCGGTTTAATAGGTGTAGATTTGATTTTAAAATTATCTGAATTAAATGTTAAAAAAATTATTTGTGTTGATTTAAAACCCATGCCTACATCGTTTAATAATATTGAAATTGAATATTATCAACAAGATGCGAATTTATTAGAAATTAAATTTATGCAGAAATTAGACCCTGAAATTATTTTTCATTTAGCAGCAACATTTGAAAGAACAAGTGAAACATTAGAATTTTGGGAGGAAAATTATGATCATAATATAAAATTAAGTAATCATATTGGAACAATTTGTAAAAATTTACCAAATTTAAAAAGAGTTGTTTTTACATCTAGTTATTTAATATATAACTCAGAGTTATATTCATTTAATGAACCACAAATAACACCTATTATTATTAATGAAGACACTCCCGTTAAACCAAGAAACATATGCGGTGCCTCTAAATTATTACATGAAGTAGAATTAAATTTTTTCAGTCATTTTGATCAATATAAATTTACTTGCGTAACTCCAAGAATATTTAGAGTATATGGTCCAGGTGAATGTGGTAGATTAGGGGGAACTATAATAAATCGTTGGATTAATAGTTTATTAGAAGATGAAAATAAACCACTTAACGTTTTTGCAAAAGAGGGAATATTTGATTATATTTATTCAGAAGATATTGCGTTTGGTCTAATATTATTATCAGGATCAGAGCAAACAGGAGTGATTAATTTAGGACGAGGTCAAGGAAGAACAATAATGGATGTTTTAGATATATTAAAAGGGCACTTTCCAAATTTAAAATATAATGAAATTGAAAGCAATATTAATTATGAAGCTTGTCAATCCAATATGGATTTATTTTATAAAGTAACTGGATGGACACCGACAACTAATTTGGAAGAAGGAATAAACAAATGTATCCATGCCATTAAAAATAACAAAATATAATTTTTGTAAAATTAATATAACATATATATATATATATATTTATATATATATGAACATTCTAATTACAAGTTGTTCTAAAAAGGTATTATTGATTAAATCTTTTAAAACACACTTAAATAACATGGGGGGGTTATTGTTTGCAACTGATATAAGTATTAATTCACCAGCATTATATTTTGCGGATGATTATTTTTTATGTCCTCGTTTTGACGAACCTCTATTTATTGATTTTATGATAAAAAATTGCATAAAACATAAAATTAAATTAATTATTCCAACTAGTTGTCGTGAATTAAGACTATTTTCTGAACATAAAAAAGAATTTGAAGAAAATGGTTGCAAAGTTATGATTTCCTCTGTTGAAACTATAGATATATGTCAAAATAAAGATTTGTTTATAAAATTTTGTATTAATAATGATATTCCCATTCCATGTACATATGCAAATTTTGATGAAATTACAAATTATCCTGTATTCTCAAAACCAATTACAGGGAGTGCAAGTCAAGGTTTAAAAATAATAAATAATAAAGATGAGTTACAAAATATAGATTTTAAGAATAATATCATTCAAGAATTTATTGATTGGAAAGAATATACTATTGATTATCTCAGTGATTTTGATGGCAAATATATAAATTGTATTCCTAGAGAAAGAATTCACGTTATAAATGGTGAATCATGCGTTAGTCAAGTATTCAATAATGAAATTATAAAAGATCATTGTAAAATAATGGGGAATAAATTAAAATTAATTGGTCACAATACTATACAATGTTTTTTTAATAATCAATATATTAAGTTTATTGAAATAAATCCTCGTTTTGGAGGTGCAGGTAATTTGGGTATTAACGCTGGTTTAGAATCTCCAAAAGTAATAATTGATCTCCTATATAAAAATATTCCATCTATACCAAAGACAAAAGATAAATTATTAATGTTAAGATATAGTTCAGATATATTTGGTTATATGATTGAAAACCAATTTGTTCCGAAGAATTTAACTGAAAAAAATAAAATTTATTGTATTGATATTGATGGAACTTTATGCACAGAAGATTGTGAATATAAAGATGCTCAACCAATACAAAAAGTTATCAACAAAATAAATAAGTTATATGAGGATAATAAAATTATTTTATACACTGCACGTGGTTATACTAGTAAAAAAGAATGGAGAGGACTTACAGAAGAACAATTAGAAAAATGGGGTGTGAAATATCATACTTTAATATTACAAAAACCTTTTGCTGATTATTATATAGATAATAAAGCAATTGATATTTTAGATTGGGTGTAAAAATCTTTTACCCCTTTGAATATTTAAGTTCGTACAAAAATATCAAAAATGTAAAATCAATAGTTGGAGTTTCACATACGATGGTCTAACTTTTTCCACTTCTTCTTTGGTATTGGAAGTGGTGAAACACAAAATATGGAAACATGCAGGGCGTTCTTGTTTATCAATCCAGCATTTTATAATATTCATTATGTTGATTGCCGAATTAGCGTCTCTTGTCTTGAATACGATTTGTTTTATGAATATACTTTAAATATTCATAAAAATTATCCAAGAATAATTTCTCTAATTCTCATTGAATTTTATTCTTACCATCACAACCGTAACTCGGTCAGTTAGGCATATAATTAGTATAAGGTGAACACTTATGTTCTCTATCTGCCAGTATAAGGTGAACACTTATGTTCTCTATCTGTTTCCAACATATTTGAATCGGATTTGCTTAGTTTAATATAATGGTAAATTCCAATATTTGGTAATTTATTTGGATAATAAACATCTGATTTATGTCCAACCAAATCTTGTTGAAACGATTCATTATTTTTGCACAATTCTAAATATTGATTTAAAATATTAAATGGGATATAGTGAAAATAATCAGAAAAATTTTTATGTAAAATATGTACATCTAATAAAAAAACAGTTACTAAATTTTGTATATTTACGTTAATAAAGTCCATTGGATTTTTATTAATTTTTTGGTCCATTCTATATACAGCTATATCTTTGTATATAATATTGTTTTTTTTTGAATAATCTTTTATTAATTCTAATCCTGTAATAAATGTGTCTTTTTGTTTTTTTTTTTTTAAATCTATAATTGAATGGTCTTTTGGTTTAAAATCATCTAATAATTTGGATAATTTAATACTATCATTAGTTACTATAAATATATCATAATCAAATCTTTTATCATTAAGTATTACATTATTAAATGTTTCTCTAAAATGTCTTTCATAATCAAGATCATATAAACCAAACCTCCTTTTAAATGAAGATTGTGTACTATGGTTTTTATCATAGTGATATCCTCTTAATAATATTGCTGTTTTTTCTTTAGTTTTATATTTATTAATCATATATAACTTAATACAACAAAATTATTTTTAAAAAAATTTTATTAAATTGTAATATTTAATACATTTTTCATTATCGTGTAATGGAATTAATGTAAAAAGTAAACTATTTGTTATTGTTTTTAAATTTTCGAAATCTTCTTTTGAAAACCAATCAATAAATATTTCCTCAAATTTACTAATCATACTTTTTTTATATTGTATTTTAATTTCTTTATCTAATAATATCTCATCATAACCAATTAATGATTGATAAAACTTAGCCCAGTCGTACAACCAATCTCCATATATCGTTAATGTATTTCCTTGCTGTCCTCTCATATCAATAAATTTTATTTTTTCGTTTTCATTTATTAATATATTTGTAAATACAGTATCTCCGTGAATACACGAAAAATTTCCCTCGTTATTATTCTCGTATTTTTCTAATTTTTCATATAGTGTTTTGTATGTTTGATAAGAATTTGGAAATTGTGTATAATTAAATTTTTCATAACGATTTTTCAGTTTATTTTTGTAATTTTCATAAATATTTAAATGTTTATTATCACCTATTACTTTCACGCTTTGAATTCTTTTAATAGATTTCATTACGGCTTCTAAGGAAGTATGAGTTAATAATTCTGATAAATATAAAGTAGATAAAGTCAGCCCATTAATTTTTTCAACAGCATACCAAGTATTATTATTATCAAAATCAATAAATAAAGGAAACATGTCTTTAATTTGATTCGGAATATTAGAATAATAATAAATTTCTCCTGCTAAATCATCAGAGCGTTTTGTGTAAATTTCAATACTTGTCTTTTCAACACTATTAAAATCTCTAGGTTTTATAGTATCTTGATAAAATCCCAATTCTTTTTCTAAATTATCATAAGCAGAAACAGCATTATCATCAATATAAAAATGGGCATGTGGTTTTCCAAAATATAATTCATCGTAAGGAATGTTAAATTTCTCTAATGTATCAAATGTAATTTTTCCAATATCTGCTATAACTCCACCTAGATTTCCTTTATGTGTTTTCATTCTTCGTGCTGTATGTATTATGATTGTGTGTCCAAAATTTTTTAAATATCTAACAAAATTAATTGTTTTTTCAATTGGTTCAACAGAAGAGTAATCATCCGGTATTTTTGGATAAGTTACTAATGTATTATCTAAATCAAAACAAAATCTTAATGTTTTTATTTTTTTTTCTAAATTATAACATGAATAACTAGGCATATTATTATAAAATTGTTTTAATTGTAATGGTGTTCCCAAACAGTGATAATTTTCTTTATTAATTTTTATTCCATAAAAGACAATTTTATCTTGTAACATTCGTTTAATGCATGAAGATGTATAAAATTCATCTTTAAATTTAAAATTTTCATCTAATATTTTTTGAGTATAATGTAATAATTGTTTATAAGAAGAAAATCCATACCCCCCACAACAAGCTTTATTTGAAATTTTTTCTTTTTCTTTAATATCTATAATTTTTTCATAACTATCACATTCAATATAAGAATAAATTGGTTTTTCAGAAAAATCTTCAAAATATAAAATTCCATTTTGTTTGTTCCATTTTTGTATAATATTTTCTGTATAAAAATTATCCGAATCTAAACACAATATAGGTAAATCATAAGTTAAATTCAAATTTTTAAGAGCTACATTAATCGTTTCGGCGGCACCTTCTGTATTATATAATAAATGATAGAATTTAAAATGGATTTCAGCATAATTTTTCTTTAACATGTCTTGAAATCTGTATTTTTCATATTCGTGATTATAAATTATATACAATAGTGTTTTATTATCTGTATTTAAATTATTAATTAAATGAAAAATAATTGGTTCTCCAAAAATATTAATTAATGTTTTTGGACTGTAATAATCATTATCTTTAAAACGAGTTCCTAATCCTCCAATAGGTATTAAAATAATTTTTTCTAATTCATCAGTCACTTTACTATCTAAATAAATGTTAATATTTTTTGAAATAATATTACTAATTCTAACACTACTCTTACCATCCCATAAATCCATTGTTCCTTTACATGGGATCAATTCTATTTCACTTATTTTATGAATCATTTGATTAGTTCCCTTATTCTCAATCAATGTACTTGGTCGTTCGGTGTTCTCACGCAATGTGAAACAAGGAATATCTAATGCGGTACTTTCTTCTTGTAATCCTCCACTATCAGTAATTAAATATTTACAATTTGCCAATAAACATGTAAATTCTAAATAACCCAATGGTTCATCCAAAATAATATTTGGATTTTCTTCTACCTTCTTCAAGTAACCAATTTTTTCCAAATTGTTTTTGGTTCTAGGGTGAATAGGATATACCAATGTCTCTTTCTTGCTCAACTCTTCAAAATCATCAAATATTTCTTTCAATTTATCCATATTATCCACATTACTTGGACGATGTAATGTTATTAAAATATACTCTTTTGGTTTAACTCTCAATGTTTCATAATATTGAGTATCCAATGCTTGTTGTAAATATTTCTTTTGTGTATCAATCATGGTATTTCCAACTAAATAAACATTTTCAGTAATTCCAATTTCTTTAAAATTGTCGATTCCACTTTGTTCGGTTACAAAATAATACTTAGTAATGTGATCAGTTAAAACGCGATTGACTTCTTCCGGCATTAACATATCTCCACTTCGCAATCCACTTTCTACATGTGCTAAATCAATATTCAACTTTCTAGCTGCTAATCCAGCTGCTAATGTGCTTGTAACATCACCAAACACAATCACTAAATCCGGATTTCCTTTTTCAAATTCAATCTTTAATTTATCACGAATTTCTCCTAACTGACCTAAATCTTGATCATAATTCATAAGTTCCTCAATTACATTATCTTTATTTTTCAAATATTCTTCGTTATTTACATATAATTTATCGTCAAAATCACCTGATTTAGTTTTCTTTTCCAAAGTTAAATGAATATCAGGTCGAGGGAATTTAAGTTGATTAAAAAATACTTCACTCATTTTTGCATCAAAATGTTGTCCAGTATGAATTAATGTTAAGTCAAAATCCTCTTTTAATGCTTCATAAACTGGAAATGCTTTCATAAAGTTAGGACGAGCACCTATTATCATAGAAATTTTCTTCATTATAAAATAATAATTTATTTATTTATTTTAAAATATTATTAATGTAATGGAAGAATTAGATAAACAGAAATTTTATGAACAATTTCCCGAATTTGATTGGAATTATTATATAAATAATTATTTAGATTTACAAAAAAATAATATTGATAATGAAGAAAAGGCTATTTCACACTATTTGGAAAATGGACAATTTGAACAAAGAAGAACTCATATTTTAGTTCCTGACCCAATTGATCCAATAAAAATCGCACTAGAAGATTTATTATTTCATTATGAACAAGCACACATTTCCAACGCATTAGCCAGTTTTGAATCTAGATTTTTAAGCTATTTTAATTTAAATCTCTACGAATCAAATACCCTTCCTACTGTTTTTTTTGGAATATATACTACCCAAGATTTACAAAATTTATTAAATCACAAAAGTATTAAAGTCGTTATTTGGGGGGGGACAGATGCCAATATTCATCTTCCAAATAGATTATCTACTATTTTAGAAGTAAAAAAAATTCCTAATATTATTCATTTTTCTATTAGCAAAAATATTTATAATAATCTATTAACCCAAAATATTCCAAGTATTTTTGTAAATTTAAATATGGTAGATAAAAATTTATTTTATCCTTCTACTTCTTTAGGAAATAAGATCTTTATATTTAATGGACAAAAACCAGGACAAGAACCTAAATATGGAGAAAATATATATAAAGAGATTATTAGAAGACTTCCAGATTTCGAATTCATATTTTCTTGTGAATTAAATGTATCACACGATGAAATGCCTTCTATTTATAAACAATGTTTCATTATGTTACGATTGACAGATCATGATGGTAATGCAAATAGTGTTCAGGAATGTGAAGCTATGAAAATACCTGTAATTCATAACCAATCAGAATATGGAATAAAATGGAAAACTGTAGATGATATAGTTCAATTAATTCAACAATATAATCCTAAATAGAATAAAAGGTTAATTATTTTAATTTTACATTAGTATGATCAGAGCGCATTTCGTTTCTCTCATTTACTGTAGCTTCTAAAACCTTATGATTGGATTGATTTCGTTTCATATGATTTAATAACGCATTAGTATCTTTGGGAAAACAATTACCTCCATAACTTAATTGCCCATCTGGACCTGGAACATCGGTATGCATAGGATGAATCCATTTGTTCTTTAACATTAAATTTTTTACTAAATCATAATCACAATTTGTTTTTCCACAAAGTAAATATAACTCGTTAAAAAATTGAACCTTTACTGAATAGAAACAATTTACAAATATTTTCATAGATTCTGACTCAGTGCAATTACACAGCGAAATTTCGGCATCAGGATACAATTTCCTGTAAAATTCCTCTAGGATACCAACATCCTCATCTGAAACATTTTGCCCTTTCCCTAAAACAATATGTTTTTGGTTATGAAAGTCTTCAAAAGCTGTTACAGCTGTAAGAAATTCAGGGTTATGAATAAATTTTAATTTAGGAAACATATTACTTAAATTGGTTGTAGTTTGTGGTTCTACAGTACTTTTTAGGATCACAAGTCCTTTGTAATCATTTGACTCTAAATCAGCACAAACTTCAATTATACAGGATTTATCGAATTCATTTTTTTCTTCATCGAAAATTGTTGGTAAAGCTAGAAAGGCAATTGAACTCTTTAAACATAAAGGAAAATTTTCTTTAAACTCATCTTTATATTTATCATATCCTATTACTTCACAACCTTTTATTTCAAAACTTTTTTTCATTGAACTACCAACAAATCCTAAGCCTAATACTGATATACTCATTTATATTTAAATAATAATTTATAAAAAAATAAATATAATTATTCAACAGTTACCACTTTGGCTAGATTACGCGGCATATCTGGATTTAATTCTTTCTTAATAGATAAATGATAAGCTATTAATTGCAAAGGAATCACCATTAGTAAATCTTGAAATGTTTCATTATTAGCTACATATAAACAATTCTGTTTATCGCTTTTTTTATTCGTAATCCAAACAATCGATGCGTGGCGCGATTTTATTTCTTCATAAGCATTTTCACTTTTAGAATAATGTTCATTATGGGGAGCTAACAATATAACAGGAAAATCTTTTTCAAGCAATGCAAATGGTCCATGTTTCAAACTACTTGTACTATATCCCTCAGCATGGATATATGAAATTTCTTTAATTTTTAAAGCACCCTCTTTAGCAACAGATTCTCCTTTTC
>Ga0209632_10006099_pt1 | contig 10263 bp, 10 predicted proteins | sample COG_10_FD_184754 | JGI IMG/M metagenome (GOLD analysis project Ga0209632, IMG submission 184754) | Pelagic Microbial community sample from North Sea - COGITO 998_met_10 (SPAdes) (version 2) | ecosystem: Environmental > Aquatic > Marine > Neritic zone/Coastal water | place: Helgoland, sampling...
TTGTCTCTTCTCAGTATAAGGGGTAACTGCGACAATCATAGAGCATTCTCCGAAAAGCTTTCCAAAGCATCTAAAAGATTTCTTCGACTGACCTGTACCTACAATTCTCTTTTTGTGGGAAAATTGCTTTCGCAAAATGGGTTTTCGACCAGAATGGTTCAGGGACATACGCTCGAGTCTATAAACTCCTTCAATAATGGACATAGCCTTTTGGAGTTTTATGCCGATTTTTGGGGAAAGTACATTGTTGTCGATGTCGATAAGAAGGGTTTCTTCCGTCAAGGGTCAAAAGTATTGAGCATGTTTGAGCTTTGCCGCACCATTTTTCTAGGTGAAGAGTTCGAGTTTGTCAGCTATGCCAAATTTCCTATGGTGGATCTTCGTTTCTCAGACTTAAAGACAGGATTTGATTACTCTTTTTATGAATACTCTCAATATGCTTCTAGCCTTAGAATGGTTCAGGCTTTGAAAAGAATTTGTCAGGTACCGCTTATTTCTGAAGGGGGGAGTACTTATGTCTGCTCTTGGACAAAAGAAACGGATAGTATTGTTTGCGGAATAAATCCACGATGGATCATTTTATCGCCTGAGTCTTTTCTCTACAGGTTTTACCATCAAGGCCAATTGCCGAATGGGTAAGGTCTTGATAACGGGGGCAACAGGCCTTTGCGGCCGACATTGCTGTCATAAGTTCCTCGACGATGGGCTGGAAGTCTTTGCTGTGGTGAAGGATTCCTCCTCCACATTGCCCAAAGGGGTTAAGCCATTGGTTTTGGATCTCTCCGAAGATTGGGAGGATAGTCTCCTTCCCGATGATTTGAATCAGATCGTCCATTTGGCCCAGTCCCCCTATTTTCGTGAGTTTCCCAAAAATGCAGTTGATCTTTTCAAGGTCAATATCGAGTCCACCGCCCGACTTTTAGACTATGGCATGAGAGTCGGTATCAAGAGGTTCGTCTATGCTTCATCCGGAGGCATTTATGGTAATGGAACTCAGGCATTCAAGGAAAACGCTCCCGTTGTCCCATCCGGGCGCTTGGGTCACTATTTGGGAAGCAAAGCCTGTAGCGAAATTATGATTCATAACTACGCAAGCTTTTTTAAGTGGTACTTTCGCGGCGCAGGTGCTTTTTTTTATTACAATGATCTTTTCTCTGATTACACTAGAGACTGGATTACTCATCTTAACTTTTACTGGGCGGACTATACTTTCCAGTTATTGCCAGGTGTTTACTTTTGTAACCGTATTGGCTTCTGGTTTTTTACTGATCCCGATTTACAAAGCAACCGGTGCTGCACTTTCTCTCTTTTTGGGGTCATTAGTCCATTCTCTCGTATTATTTTTTATGACCCAAAAAATTTACAAGGTAAATTACAGGTATATTCAGTCGGTTATTTTTTTTGTTGTCTCAGTTATGACTATTTTTTCTTTACGAAATATTAGTAATGAAATTTTCTTTACTGTGCTTATTTCATTCATTTGCTTCTTAACTTTGGGATATTTTGCCTATCTTATTTTGATGCCCCGTGGTGCCTTTTGATTTATTCGGAAACATTTACATGTTTGACGGGATAAGATGATTAACAAAATCAAAAGAATGTTTTCTTCCTCAGACTCCATGGATTATTCTATTGTTTCCAGGCAAAATGAAAAAATCATTAGAATGGTTCATCCTAATGATTTATCATGTAATACCTTTGAGATAGAAGAATTAAAAAAATCCTTGATTATAAATTCTGGGTTCTACGCATTTAATGGAAAACCATACGATTGCACAAAACCTGGGATCTATCGCTTTTCTCAACCGCAAAAGGAAAACTTACAAAGAGTCGTTTTTGAAAAAGGTAATGTTTTTGCGAACATAAAAATGCTTTCTTTACTCAGTATTCGCGGAAACTGCGATAATCGAAAATCTATCGCTGAAAAAAAAGAATTGTCGCCGAGAGATACCTTCGTGTGACTTGCACATATAATTGTCTTTTTGTTAAAAATGTCTTGTCGGTACATGGGTGCAGTACGAGAATGGTTCAAGGGCATACATTGGACCCCATGAATAGCTATGATAACGGACATAGCTTATTGGAGTTTTTTTCTGATGAGTTGGGCAAATTTATAGTCGTTGATGTCGACAAAAAGGGGTATTTTGTCAAAGAAGGTAAAATTCTTGATATGTTCGAACTATCTCATTCGCTTCACCTTAAAGAAAATTTTGATTTCATCTCCTTTACCAATCTTCCGATGGTGGACTTAAGGTTTGAAGATAAAAGTACATCATATGATTACTCATTTATTGAAACTTTAAATTATTCTTCTAATGACGGAATCCTGAATACGATTAAAAGAAACTGTCAATTTCCAGTCTTCACTGAAAACGGTAAAATCTATTGTTGTCTTTGGCATAATGAACAAGCAGATAGATTATCCCAAATCGATTCATCTTGGATTCATTTAAGCCCGGAAGATTTTTATCAAAAATTTTATAAAGTTTAGATTTTAATGAAAGAAATTTTAGTCACTGGAGCATCTGGTTTGTGCGGTCATTCCTGCTGTAAATTGTTATTAGAAAAAGGATACTCAGTTTACGCAATTGTGAAGAACCGAACTACAGAGCTTGTAAATGGGGTAAAGCCAGTTGTTATGGACTTATCAGATGAGTGGGATGAATCGGTTATGCCTAGGAAAGTTGATGTTATTTTGCACTTAGCCCAATCTCCTTACTTTCGAGAGTTTCCCGAAAATGCGGTGAACCTTTTTAAAGTTAATATCGAATCAACTATTAGGTTGTTGGATTATGGGCATAGAGTAGGAGTTAAGAAATTTATCTTCACTTCTTCTGGAGGAGTCTATGGAAATGGAAGACAAGCTTTTAATGAAAACTTTCCAATCGTACCGACTGGGGAACTTGGTCATTACCTCGGAAGCAAGGCTTGCAGTGAAATAATGATTCATAATTACGCAACTTTTTTTGATGTCATCATACTCCGGCCCTTTTTTGTTTATGGTCCAGGGCAAGAACAAAGCATGTTGATTCCTCGACTTTTTCGTTCTGTAGGCAGAGGGAGCCCAATTATATTACAAGGTTCTTCTGGCATTTGTCTGAACCCTGTACATGTCAATGATGCGAGCAGGGCAATGGTACAGTCATGTCTATTGGAGGAAAGTGCGGTAATAAATATAGCTGGTCCTGAGGTTCTTTCAATGAAAGCAATTTGCGATACTTTTGGTGATTTTTTAGGCGTTGAACCTATTTATGAATCCAGTGTAGAACCTACCTCTAATCTAATTGGTGACATTGAACTCATGAAGTCTCTTCTTCATGTACCTAGTATTCGTTTGTCGGATTCCCTTGAAGAGTTCGTATTGGATAAAACTTGAGAAAGTCTGGATTATGAGATTCACCGCCATAAACAGCCTGTTTTCTTTTATTTAATTAATAATCAAGTGCCTACCTTTTTATAGATATGTTTTCCGTTTTACACTGCCCTGAACAGGTGGGGGGAAATCCGGCAGTTTTATCAAAATTCGAGAAAGAATTAGGATTGTCCAGTATTTGCATAAGTGAAAAGTTTAATTTGTATGCTGCTGATTCTGATCAAGTTCTGCAGACTAAAAACCGACCCACTTGGTTAACTGAACTTTACAGGATTCGTTTGATTCTGAAAGCATTCACACAACCGGGAGTTGTTCATCTTAATAATGGCCGATTTATTACCCCATTTTTTGGTAATGGTTTACACCCAAGGGAAGTATCTTATTCAAACTATGTGCGAAAGTTAATCCGGTTATATGCCCTAATTATGCTGAACACCGAAAAGGCTTTATATCCAAGGCGACGAAATCAGAAAGCAGTGTTTGTTACTTTTCAGGGATCAGACGCAAGGGAAACTAAGTGTTTTATTGAAAAATACCAAAGAAATGGACTTGCACAGACTGTTATTGGTCGTTCCGGGCAAAGCAATCATTCTATTCGCCAAAAGAAAATTTTGCTTTCGGAAACAGCTGATAAAATTTACTCTCTGAATCCCGACCTTTTAGAGGTTTTACCTCAAGGTGCAGAATTTCTTCCTTATGCTACTGAATCAACCTTAGGTGCAAAAGTTCTTCCTTTTATTGATCGTGAAGAATTCGTTGTCGGCCATGCCCCTACCCATAGAATTGTAAAGGGTACAACCGATGTTATTAATGTAGTCGAAAAACTGAGATCAAAAGGCCATAAGATTCGCCTTGAGTTAATAGAAGGATTGAGTCGCAATGAGGCACAGAAAAAATTTGAAGGAATTGATTTATTTATAGATCAGTTAGTAATTGGTTGGTATGGGGTTGTTTCCCTTGAAGTTCTTGCACTTGGTAAGCCAGTGATTTGCTTTTTAGATGGGAAAGGTATGCGTTTTGTCCCAAAAGCAATGCTGGATGAATCTCCTATGATTAATGCCGATTCAAATACATTAAAAAATGAGATTCTCAGGATAATGAAGATGAATCATATGCAGCGAAGTAGATTGGCAGAGCAAGGGATTTCCTATTTGAAAAAATGGCATGATCCTAAGCAAATATCCCAACGGGTTGTAAATGACTATAAATCAGTTTTAGCTGGGAGGCACATCTCATGCGTTTAAACCGGAAAATATTGATTGTGTCTTCAGAGTATTTTCCAATTCCGGCAGCAGCAGCTTCACGTGTAATTCCGTGGGTTAATGAGCTCCTGAAGCTCAGTTTTAGCCCCCTTGTTTTGTCCTCCAGTACGGTGGATGAAAATGACAAATTGGTAGAGAAATCTTTTTTTCCAACGCCGAACAATAAGGCGACTCTGCCAGTTCGTTTGGCTCAGGAATTCTTACTTGGCCTTGACTTAGGCTTGAGAGTCTTTGTTAAAAAAGAGAAGGTTTGCTTATGCATCATCACCTCTCCCCCATTTTTTATGGCGTGTATTTGTGCAATTTTTGCTCGAATATCCAATGTTGCTTATATTTTTGATGTTCGGGACCGTTATCCCCGTGTTCTCTCAGATCTTAAAGTTGTCAAATTACAGAGTTTGCTTGGCAGAGCTTTACAAAGTTTGGAATCCTGGGTTTACGAAGGGGCAAAGCAAGTTACTACGGTAACCAATGGTCTGCTTACGGAACTTAGAAATGAATTTCCAAATATTGATGTTCGGTTATTAAGAAATGGTTTCGATGAAGAGATTTTTAGCAAAGAATTACTTATCCAAGAAAAAGCTGATTTTTTCACTGTAGTGTACCATGGTCGTTTGGGCCGTTTTTATGATAGGGATGCTTATTTAAAAGTAATTGAAATAGTTGGCGAACTTGATCCCGAGATCCGCTTTTTAATGATAGGAGATCTACCTGGGGAATTATTTTTGCATCATAAACCTAATTTGACAGTTCTTCCAATGATGAACCTAGAGAATCTCAGTGTGAAGCTCGCAAGCTGCCAATTAGGGATATGTTTATTAAGGGATTTACCGGCAATGAAAAGTGCATTTCCTGCAAAAGCTTATGATTATATTGGAGCAGGATTACCACAACTTGTTGGACCTGAGGGAGAGCTTAGTGAAACAATTTCAAAAAGCGGGATAGGGGTTAGTTTCAAAAAAATTAATCCGCAAAGAATTGCCCGTACAATTATTGAAATTAAAAATAACCCAGATATGTTACTTGCTATGAGAGATCAGGTAATTCTAGATCGTAATAACTATGGGCGAAGAAAGCTAGCTCAGTCTTATTTTCAATCTATTCATAAGATTCTCTAAAATGCAGAGAAGAGAACACTGGAATCTGAGTAAATTGGCTAAGTTATCGGTTTGTCAAATCATCGCAATGGTTACTTGCTTAGTCGTGATTCTTTTTGATTCCCCAACGAGTGAAACATTATTACAGGTAAATAGGGAGCGTCTTTTTATATATGCATCAATTTACGGGTTATGTTTTCTTTTGGCGGGTGAGGTAAGTGGTTTATTTGTTAATAGTACTCGAAATCTCTCGTGGAAAAGATTTTTACTTGCGGTCGTCTCTTCAGTCCTGGGTTCCTTAGGATTGGTTCTTGCGGTTTGGATTGTTGAATTCGATTTTATCGGCCGATTAGCGGTTTTTAAGATCGTGATTGCTACCGGTGCGATTAGCTTTTTGTTTCTTTCATTTCAAAATTCATTAAGTAATCGAAACCCATGGCGAGTACTCGCTTTGTTAAATGATGTGCGAGTAAAGCAATTAAAATCTTATCTTGGAACTCGGGCAGATGAGATTACTTGGATAGTGTCTAAAGAATCTCCTTCGGAATCCACAATGGTGAAGTTTTGTAATGAGAATGCTGTTGAAATCCTCATCTTAGATCAAGGTAATGAAGGGAATTTAAATATTGATTTGATGGAAATACTCGCTTCAGGTGTTCGTGTTCTAGGCGTTGAGCCTTTTGTGGAATCATTATCGCAAAAAATTCCTTCAGCTGAGGTCGATAGGTCATGGTTAGCTAGGTTAGATTTGCGTCAACGTGATCCGATCGTTCGCAGAGTAAAACGGTTGTCAGACTTATTTACTGCGACGATTGGGCTAATTCTTTGTTTGCCCATTTTGCTCATTGCCTGCCTTGCGATTGTTTTAGAGACCGGTTTTCCTCTTTTCTTTCATCAAAAAAGAACGGGTTTACTTGGTCGTACTTATACCTTACACAAGTTAAGAACTATGCAAAAAGATGCGGAAAAAAAGGGTGCTGAGTGGGCTCAAAAAGGAGATTTGCGAGTGACTCGGGTAGGGCGTTTTTTACGCAGATGGAGAATAGATGAAATTCCCCAATTTTGGAATATTATAAAGGGAGAAATGTCAATCGTTGGTCCGCGTCCTGAAAGGCCTGAACTCGAGAAAGAAATTAATTCTCGATTGCCGTTTTGGATGTGTAGGTATCTTCTTAAACCAGGGCTGACGGGTTGGGCACAAATTCGTTTTGAATACGCTTCAGATATGGAAAGTTCAGAGGAGAAATTAGCCTACGATTTATTTTACATTAAAAATGCTTCCTTCCTACTTGATTTGGAAATTATGCTGTCCACGATTCGATCCTTAACTAAAGGAAGTCGGTAATGAAGATTCTTGTTACTGGGGGAGCAGGCTACATCGGAAGTCATACTACTTTGGCTTTGCTTAAAGCAGGCCATGATGTGGTGGTAGTTGATAACTTTTCAAATTCGAGTCCAAAATCCTTAGAGCGGGTTGCAAAACTGGCAAGTAAGGCACCCATTTTAGTAGAGGGTGACATTTTGAACTCATCTGTAGTTCGGGCAGTTTTTGAAACCCATTCTGATCTTTCTGCCGTAATTCATTTTGCTGCACTGAAAGCGGTTGGTGAGTCAACTGAGCAACCGTTAAGGTATTATGAAAATAATGTGGGCGGTTCGGTGACTCTTCTTCAGGAAATGGGGCGAGCGGGTATTAATAATTTGGTTTTTAGCTCATCGTGCACAGTTTATGGAGAGCCCAAGCAAGTCCCTATTGATGAAAATCATCCTATTGGGGAGGTTTCTAGCCCGTATGGAAGAACCAAATCCATGATGGAGGAAATTATTAAGGACGCTTCAGCGGCCAATTCGAAACTTAGACCAGCACTACTTCGCTATTTCAACCCAGTGGGTGCAGATAAGAGTGGACAAATTGGTGAAGACCCAAATGGCATACCCGATAATTTGGTGCCTTTCGTCTGTCAGGTGGCTACTGGTAAGTTAAAAAAGCTTCGGGTTTTCGGAACTGATTATCCTACTAATGATGGAACTGCGGTTCGTGATTATTTACATGTGAGTGATCTAGCCGACGCTCATCTAAAGGCACTTGAGGCATTGCCCGATTATCAGGGGATTTTAACTTGTAATTTGGGTACTGGTAAGGGCTCATCTGTACTTGAGGTTATTCATGCATTTGAGGAAATTTCGGGCATTACTATACCCTATGAATTTTCAGAGCGTAGAGCTGGAGATATCACGGAAGCGTGGGCTGATCCATCAATGGCGGAGCAGGTACTTGGTTGGAAAGCAAAATACAATTTGAACGAAATGTTGACTGATGCATGGAATTGGCAGCAGGAAAATCCAAATGGTTATGAGTAACCCTTTTAATTACGGAGATAATCTTTTGGGTCGAGTCCTCGTTTAGAAATCACATTTCTAATGTCGTCTAAATTTAATCGGCTTCCAATTTTTAAACCTTGATCACGAAATCCATTCAGGTTTAATTCCAACACAAATTGGATTTCTTTAGATCTCGATGGTACGCCACTCAAGTCAAATGGTTTTGCGGCATGGATTTCTTTAAGAACTCCATCGGAAGAAAAATACCCAATATCCAAAGGGATTCTCGTATTCTTCATCCAAAATTTTTGGGGTGTTGCAGATTTAAAAATAAACAGCATTCCTGTTCCTGGTTTTAATTCGTCACGGTACATCAATCCTTTTTCTCTCTCTTTGGGTAAAATAGCTAATTCTGCTTGAATCGGGATTTTACCGATATGAAGTGTAAAATACTCATTTTTCTTGGGGCTATTTTTTTCTTCCTTAAAGGGCACTGCTTCAGTGCAGGATAGTGATAAAAGCAGTATGCCAGTAAAAAAATGGAAATTGAGTACTTTTTTAAATTTGTTCATAATATAAATAGATGAAAGATCTGCTTAATCAAATCAAGCGACTTCGTGTTCTAGTAATTGGCGATGTCATGCTCGACCGTTATGTCATCGGTGGAGTTCATCGAATTTCTCCAGAGGCTCCAGTTCCAGTTCTAACTGTGGAGGAAGAAAAAATCGTAGCCGGAGGAGCTGCAAATGTGGCTCTAAATGCCGCATCACTTGGGGCTAATGTTGAAGTGTGCGGATGGTTTGGTGATGACAGTCAGGGCGAGCAACTCAGGAGTTTACTTTATGACCAAGGTATTTTTGTCGATGAATCGTTTTTATTTTCCGGGGCACCTACTATTTGTAAAACAAGAGTTACTTCATCCAATCAGCAAATATGCAGGGTGGACCGGGAGAGCAGTTCAGGTTCTTATTCACCCGATTTATCGCTTCTGGATGAAAACCTAATTTCAAAAGTAAGTTCTTCTGATGTGGTTATTATTTCAGATTACGGAAAAGGGTTTGTAAGTGATGACCTGTATAGCTTGGTTCGCAAGAATGCAAAATTTGTATCAGTTGATCCTAAACCAAGTCGTTTACTTCAATATGAAAGCCCTGATCTATTAACTCCAAATCGAATGGAAGCCCTTGAGCTAGCCGGTAAATCCAGGTTAATGAAGGAGGAATTTCCTGAAATTGAGGTTGTGGAAGAAATTTTCAGAAAATTTTCGCCAGCCAAACTTGCAGTTACTTTGGGTGCAGATGGTATGCTGCTAGCTGAAGATAAAGAAATAAAAAAGATAATTCCAACTGCTGCCCGCGAAGTCTTTGATGTTTCAGGAGCAGGTGATACTGTAATCGCTGTTCTTTCTATGGCATTAGTTGCAAATGGTAACTTCGAGGAATCTGCCCAATTGGCAAATCTAGCAGCTGGTATTGTGGTTGGAAAAGTTGGTACAGCTACAGTAACCACCGAAGAAATCTTTTCTTTATTGTAAGCTCTTTATGTCACGAGCAGTTTTTTTTGATCGGGACGGTACTCTTATAAAAGATGTCCACTATTTAAAAGATCCCGCTAATATCAAAATTATTGACGGAGTGGCAGAAGCCCTTAACGAGATTAAAAAAGCTGGATTCCTCATGTTTATGCACACCAATCAATCTGGAATTGCTCGTGGGTATTACGATTGGGGAGATGTTTATTCCTGTAATCGTAGAATGCTTGAATTGTATAATTTAAGCCCTGATTTTTGGGATGGAATATGCATTGCGCCGGAATCTCCGGATGCTGAGGAAATTGGATATCGTAAACCTTCTCACAAGTATGAATTAGAAATGACGAAAAAATATAATTTAGATCCTTCCCTTTGTTGGATGGTAGGGGATAAATGGATAGATGTTGAAACGGGGTTAAAATCAAAAATGAATGCTGCCCTTGTCAGGAGTGGAAAAGAGATTAATTCGGAAATTGAAAACCTTGCTTCTATCGAAAAAGTACCAATTTGTGACGATATTCTTTCTTTTTATAATTCCTGTATACTAAAAACCTGATGAGCGAAAAATTCCCTAGTAAGTGGCAAGTAATTCAAGATGATATCCATGCGGACTGCAGGATTTTTGAAGTACATAAAAGAAAAATGCTTCGGGAGTCTGATCAGAAGGAAGGGAATTTT
>Ga0209632_10006112_pt1 | contig 10252 bp, 5 predicted proteins | sample COG_10_FD_184754 | JGI IMG/M metagenome (GOLD analysis project Ga0209632, IMG submission 184754) | Pelagic Microbial community sample from North Sea - COGITO 998_met_10 (SPAdes) (version 2) | ecosystem: Environmental > Aquatic > Marine > Neritic zone/Coastal water | place: Helgoland, sampling...
ATATATTCCCTTGCTGGCAGCCGCCTGTATTTAGGCCGGGCCCAGCGCCCTGCGCATATGTCCAGATTGCCTGGAGACTGGCACATAGTCGGCCGGCCGCGCGCGCCAGCCAGCACTCGCCGCGCGCTGCTGCCGGGAGCGCGACACGCTGCCGATGCGGCCGGGCGAGCTGCGTGCGCAGCGCCCGCGGCCGACTGTCCGGCGCCCACGGCCGACTGTCCGGCGCCCACGGCCGACTGTCCGGCGCCTGCGGCCGACTGTCCGGCGCCTGTTCTGGGGCCCAGCCACCGCTGCGGCAGGCCGGGCCGCCCGCAGCGCGCGCCCTGGCCGCGCGGCGTGCTCACCCCGCGCGGCGTGCGCGCCCCGCACCGCGGGCGCGAGGAGGCCGGCGAGCGCGAGGCTGCGGAGGCTGCGCAGCGGCCCGCCAGCTTCCACGTCACGTTTGTGGAGGCGTCCGAGGGCGCGCTGCCGTTGCTGTTGAGCGTGGCGCGCAGCGCGCTCGTGGGCGCCGCGCAGGCGCTCGCGCAGGAGTACGTCGACAGCTGGGACGCGCTGCCGCGGCCGCCCGCGCTCGGCATGCTTGGTTTCCCGGCGACAAAGGCGCCGCAGGTGCTTGCGAGCGCCGAGCCGACGGCCGGGCGGCCCGAGCGGCGGCTGGCGCTGCAGCTGCCGGCTGACGCGGCCGGCGGCGCGAGCTTCGAGGTGCGGGTTGTGCTGACGAGCCGGCGCGCGCTGCAGTGCGAGCTGGTGCGGCTGGCGGGCGCGCCCGGCGCAGAGGTGCTGAGCTGCACGACGGTGGACTTTGCGGGCGCGCTCGCGTTCTGCACCGTGACGAGCCCGGCGATCTCGCACCTGCGCGGGCTGCACTCGATCGCGTTCAAGTTTGCGCGCGCGATCGCCGCCCTCGTCACGCCGCACTTTGTCGCGCGCCGGCTGCAGGCAGCGGGCTTTGGCGCGATGCTGGCCGCGGCGACGCGGGGCAACCTGCAGGCGACGCTCTGCTCGGCGCTGGCGGCGGGCGCGGCGGGCGAGGACGCGGCGGGCGAGGACGCGGGTGCGGAGGACGCTGCTGGCGGCCCGTTCAGCGAGGCCGCGCTGCTGCGCGACCCTGGCGAGGCGGCGGTGCTGGCGCGCGAGGCAGAGGTCTTGGGGGACGCGCTCGCGCAGGGTAGCGCGGAGGACCGCAAGCTGGTCTGGGGCTGCGAGACGTGGCCGCTGCCGCACGACGGGCTGCTTCCGGAGGTGGCGCTGTACGACCGCCTGCTTGCGCGCAAGCTGCACGCGGCGCGGGGGGTCGCGGCCGCGCTGAGCCTCGACGCGACCGGCGCGGGCGCAGACGGCACGCACGTGCTGTTTACGGAGGACGGGGCGCGCGCCGCGGCGCGCGCGGCGGAGGCGGTTCCAGGGCCCGCGCAGCGCATTGCGATGTGGTGGGACCCGCGCATGAGCGTGAGCATGAAGCGCAACTGCCCGCACCACTCGATGGACGTGCTGTGGACGCCGCGCGCCGCCGAGCGCGGCGCGCCCGCCGCGCACGTCGCGACGTTTGCGCGGGGCGTCCCGGACAGCACGACGCTGCTGGCGGTGCACGCGCAGGACGCCGGCGTGCAGCAGCTGTGCGCGTGGCTGCGCTCCACGTACCGGACCGGGTCGGTGCACGAGCGCGCCGTTGTCGAGCTGCTTGTGGCTGGCAGCGTGCTGCCGCCCTCGAAGCACCGGACGTTTGCGAACGCGTGGCGCCGCCGCTGGAAGCTCGTGGCGCTGCAAGCCCTCGTGACGCAGGACGCCTGGGCGAAGCTGCCGTACAACGTCTCCGGCGCCGAGCCGGCGCCTCGCACGCAGAACGTGCGCGCGTACTGCAACCTCACAGCGATGCTGGCGCGCCACGTGAAGCCGCCGCTCTTCTACGTCCCCGACGTGTTCACGCTGCTCGTGCAGGACCTCTGGCTGTTTGACGGCGCCGCGTGAGGTGTGGCGGGCCCGGGCGGGTGCGTATGACAGTGTTCAATACACAGGTGGAACAGGGATCGGAACAAGAGCCTGTAGCAGCCCCGTGCCGCGCTGCCCACCAGTTGCCCAGCCTGCACGGCATCGTGCACTCTTCCGCAGTTGCATCTTGTTAACACTGTGGCGCGCTGCACTGCTATGCCGACCCGTAGCAATACGGACTCATCGTGTTTCCGCGCACTACTTGCCCCCTCGCGCGCCGCTGACTAGATCCGCGCACAGGCCCAGATTGAACGTCGAGCGCGTTCATCGCCTCTGCCCCCTTTTGATCCTGGTCCAGCTCACGCAGCGCCAACGAGACCCAGTCAAAGCTGAGGGCGTAAAGCCACGGCTGCACATGGCAGCGTTTCGCAAGCTCCTGCACGCCGTCGCGACGCGCCGGGGCGCGGAACCACTCCAGGCATTTGCGCCGCTCGCGGATGCTGTCGGCGCGCATTTCCACGAGGCGCAGGCGGGTGACTGCTGAGCCGTGTTGCAGGGCGCTGCGGTACGCGACGAGCTTGCCGACGGCCTGGCAGAACACTGTCGAGAAGTTGGGGTGGCGGCGGAGGATGCGCGTGAGGAGCTTCGTGAACGAGCGGTCGTGGACCGTCGCGACGTGATGCTCGGCGCCATCTGCACCTGCGTACGTTTTGGAGTCAACGGAAACGCCTGCCAGCGTCAAAGTGCTCCACTGGTCGAGGCCGGTCTCAGAGTCCTGCGGGGCGGGCGGCGTCCAGCCGACGATCGGTTCCAGCTCCGACGCCAGCTCGGCCATGGCGGCCTCGGCGACGGGCGACAAGCACACGACGTGGCTGCGAATGAGCTCCTGGCGAAACTGCTTGAGCACGGTCATTACTTCGTGCGACACGTCGCGCGCGTTCCCGATGGCCGGCGCCACGTTTGGCATGTCGCGCATCGCGCTGTTCACGCGCTGCACTTGCTCGCCGCGCCCGTCGGCAACGTCGTACGCCATCTTCATGAGACGGCGCTCGTCGAGCTTGTCGAGCCACGCGCGGTTCGGGCTGCAGTCGACCCACACCGCGTTCACGTTCGGCATGCCCGCGGACCCGGCGATGAGCACCGCCGCGCGGTGGTCGGCAAGGCGCGCAGTGCGCCGCATCTCGGCGTTGGAGGCGTCAGTGGACACTTGTCGTTCCTGTTGGAGCGCCTGTTGGTCGTACTCGTTGATGCCAAAGGTCACCGCGTCGCCTGTCCTCGCGGTCGCGGGCCCGGCCCAGGAGTCGGCGTCGGGCTCGTCGCCCGAGTCCTCGTCCGACAGCGCGCGCAGCGATAGCGGGCTCCAGCCTGCGCCACGGTCGGAGCCCAGGGCGCTCGCTGCGCGCTGCGCCGGCGGACTCGGAGCCGCGGGCGGCGAGGCCGACGGCCATCGCGACGAAAACCAAGACATTGTCGCGCAGGCGCGGCGTCGCGTGGCATATATAAGCAGACTGCTGCTGTGCGCTCCAAACACAACCATCGCACTCGAAGCACCATGCGTGTGCTCGCGTGTTGCCTGTGCATCATCGCTTTGATGATGCTTGCGACCCCGCAGACGACTGCGGAAAAAATGAGTTCTGGGAACGTTACGTTCCCTACGTTCTTTCAGAACGACAAGCTGTTCGATGCAGAACCAGATGATGACTGGTTCGAGTACTGTACTAGCGCGGCCCAAGCTGGCATGAGCCTTGGCCTTTCAATGGTTATCCACGCGCGAACTCTCGTGAAGCTTACGAATGCATTTTTGCCTGTTTTATCGGGCAATGCATTCGACACGGAAGCCGCATCCTATCCTGAAATGGCCATGGGGGTTTCACTCGGGGTCAACACAGTCCAGGCATTTTGGGGTCGGAGCAAAAATACGGGCAAATCCGAGGCCGACAAAGTCCTTATTGAAAGGTTTCGCAATGTGTTTGAGGAGACACAAGCGTTACATGCCGTGGAGGTGAAAACCCTGCACTCGCAGCTCGAAAGAAGCAAAGAAGATGTGCAACGCGCAGAAACCGCGCAAAGAGGCATTGCGTTGCAGGCCGCTGCTGAGGTAGGGGCGGCGCGAACTGAACTCCACAAGGCGACCAGCGCTGCCGAGAAAGTAGCCGGCAATCTGGAGGAGGCCAACAACCTCCTGGACACGTGCCGTGAATCGACCAACAAGCTCAAAGAAAAACTGGGATCGTGCCCAGAGCAACTCAAGCAACTCAACTGGGCCAAATTTCTGGCACAGTTGTTCTCATCAGCATTCGGTCTGGTGGGCTGGATGTTGATGTTCGCCATGAACATCGTTGGTTTCGTGTTTTCCTTCCCGAAATTAATCACGTTTGTCGTGTACCTCCTCTTCTGCTTCTTCCTACCAGCATGGGGTGCTGGAGTGACACTTTGCGCACTTTGCGCAATGGTGTTTTGCGCAGCGACGACACCAACCCCCGCACCGGCGAACGATCTGACGAAAGAGATCGAGGAGCTGACGAAAATAAACGCCGAGCTGGCGGAGAAGCATAACCAGCTGCAGGACCAGCTGACGGCGACGAAGACCCTTTACAAACAGAAAAAAGTAGAGCTTGCCGCAAAAAAAAAGGCTTGAAAAGGTCCTAGACCCAAGATGTCGCAGGTTTCCTGACTTTATTGAGTATGTAGTAAAGGTACCTGAAATTATTCTCTGTGTTCAATTTACCAGGCGCTGTTTGGTGTTTGATACTCCAGAACACAACCCTGAAAAGTGTTGAGCGTGACGTGACCGCGTTGCGTGATCAGCGAATGTCTCAAAAAAGACCATATGAAACAACTAAAACAACTTACTGTTCACTGCGTTTCCACCAGTCTCCAACACTCAACAAATGACTGTGTTCTCTGGCTCGGGCCACGTGGTGGCAATCTTGCCGCGGTCCTATGTTGTGCAGATTCACAACTCTCCTGCCGTGGTAAACGTGGCGCGCCACGTGGGTATTCCGTGGGCTGCGCGCGCCGGTGCGCAGGGCGCGTGGCCCTCTACTGTGCGCGGCGCGGGTAGCTGTGACGGCGCGCAAGCGGGGCTGCCGACGGTGGTGCAGGTGGGCCCGTGCCGCGTGCAGCTCGAGCGGTGGTGCGTTACGCAAAACAACTGGGAGGGGTGGGTGGCGCGGGACGACGCAGGGCCTTTGCCTGCGGCTGCGTTTGCGCCCGAGCCAGGTGCAGCGTGTGTAGCGGCCACAAGCGCGGGGCAGGCGGCAGCGCTGGCTGAGGGGCTGGCTGCGGAGCTGACTGCAGCGCTGCCTGTGGGGCCTGCTGCCGGCGCGCCGGGGCAGCGGCGCGCGGCGCGGCGGCGCGTGTTGCGGTCCATGTAGGCAGGGGTGCACGTGTGGCAGTACACTTTACGGGGCTGTTTGTGCGACGCGCCGATGGGCGCGCCTGTGGCTTTCCGGGAACTCGCTACACTCCGGTGTGGTGTCTGCGCTGGCTGCGTGCTGCGCGCTCATTGCTGCAAGCGTGCTCTGCAGCAGTGTGTTGACGTCGAGCAGCGTGCTGTTCGAGATGGTGGTTAGCGCCGCAGCGCGCTGCACGATGATGTTGGCTGCCTGCAGCTTTTGCGCTGGCTGGTGCTTTGAGTTTTTGAGCGCGGCGCGGCACACGGCGACGAGCACGTCTGCGTGCGCGACCTTGAGCGGGAAGCCTTTCGCGAAATGCACGATGAGCTTGCCGCCGCCCATGAGCTTCAGCACGTCGGCGAACTCGCGGTACGGGGTGCACTGCACGGTGCGGATGAGGTTGCGCTGCTCGTCGGTCATGGCGCGGAACGGGACGACCAGGTCGGGGTGCTGCTCGAAGAGTAGGAGGCCGCACGGCGAGATGGCGCACACGACAGGCTCGGTGAGAAAGAGGTGCACGGCGTGCGTGATGGGGTCCTGCTGGCGCGGGCCTGCGTTGTTGGCGAGGATCGCGATCACGCGCTCAAGATTGACGCCGCACAGAAAGACGTGCTGGAACTCGTCGCGCAAGTCGGAGATGGACGGCAGCGCGTCCTGGTCCTGCAGGGCCCACGGGTTGCGCAGAGCCTCGCACAGCGCCTTGCTTGGGTCCGCGGGCGCGTCGGTGGGCGCAGGCGCGGGCGCGGACGTGTCGAGCGGCTCTGTGGCCGCAGTGCGGCGGCGGCTTCCGGCGGGCATCTAAAGAGGCCAACGCTGTGGGCAAGGCTCGCAAGCGGCGACATGTTTTTTTATACACACTGTCGGCCACGTCTACACCGGCTGGAACTGGTAGGTGTTTGGCGCGACGAGCTGTGCCAAAAACTGATCACGCTGCCAGACACTGTTTTGACACAGTTTTGAGGCAACTTCATGTAGCTCTTTGTCGCGCCAGTGGGCGTCCACGTCTGTGTATTTTTCGTCAAACAGCGTGCGCAAGAAGAAGCTGGTGTTGAAGCACTGAAAGTTGCCGGCAAGAAAATACTTGAGCACTGCGGGGGACCAGCCGCTGAGCTGGATGAGCCCGTCGTACGCCGCCGTCTCGACAGGCTGGCCGATCTCTGCTTGCGCCAGGTTCCAGAGTACGAGCTTTGTAGGCAGCCCTCCTGAGGCCTCTGCGATTTCCTCCAGCGCCGTGTTCCACGAGGGGGCAGACACGGAGCAGCTGCACGCGTCGTCGAAGCCCATGTCTGTGAAGCAGACCACGGCGTCCGCCTTCACGGTGGCGGCCAGCTTTACGGCGTCGACGAGATTGGTGGAGAAGCCACACGCTGCACTGTTTCTGACAAGGTTGTACGCCACTTTGCCGATGCTGCGGAGCTGTGGTGGAGCGTCGGGCGGCTGTGGCTCAAACGCCTGTATGAACACGGGCTTGCTGGCAAACGCGATAATCTTGCCCTCGATGTCGGCGCCGCAGCCCTCGTTCATCTCGGCCAGCAGCAGCGAGAGCGCGACCGCGACCGCAAGCGGTCGCTCCTCCATCGGCTGCCCGTCGTAGCGTTCGTCCTGCATGGAGCCGCTGGTGTCCACCATGGGAACCCAGCGTCGCAGCTTGAGGCCAGGATTGCGCAGGCCTGCGCGGACCGTGCGCACGATGCCGCTCCACTGCAGCGCGCAGCACTCGAGCTCCTCGACCGCGGCCTTGCACTCCTCGTCCAAGTCGGCGGCGTTCAGCTGCCCGACCAACAGCGCGTCGACGTCCGCGTCGGAGCTTGTGAAGCTCGTGGACATGGCGTCGGATGCGTCGGCGGGCGCGTCGGCGGCTGGGGACGCGTCGGCGGCTGCGGACGCGTCGGTGGCTGCGGACGCGTCGGTGGCTGGGGACGCGGGAGTTGCGGCCGCGGCGGGCAGGCGCTCCTTGAGCAGCGCGTACGCTGTGAACGCGCGCCACACGACGCTGTTCGGGGTCAGCGTGGCCGTCTTCACGCGGGCAACCGGCTGCTGCGCCGCGTCCGCGTCTGCGGGTTGTGCCTCAAGCTCGCGCAGCGCTGTGTCGCGCGCGCGGCTGAGCCACTCGGCGAAGCGGGTTGGGTCGTGCTTGCGGAAGTGCTTGTGCATCCTCTGCATACACAGCGCGGTGACGCGGTCGTAGTCCACGAGATGATACTTTCCGGCGTGCAGGAAGCACTCTGTCACACCCGCTGCCTGGCGCAGCGCGGTACACACCACCGAAACCACTTTGCGGCGGTTGCGGTGTCCGCTCTTCCCCATGCTGTTCACGTGCGCGGCGGTCAGCTCATTGTTCATGTGGGTGTCGGTTCTCATGCCCCCCTGCAGGCCTGTACGGCGTGGCCTCATTGCCTGCAGCAGTCTGCTGCCTGCGCTGACGGGTTCGCAGTGCCTCTCGTCGGGGTCGCGCATGCTGAAAAGCGCTGCGTATATGTCGCGCGCGATGGCGTTGCCCAGGTCTGTCGCGTTGTCGTGCAAGCCTCCAAAGGTGGGAAAGTGCTTGGCAAACAGACCGTGCCGCCCGGTGAAGCGCACTGCGACGTGCGGGCCGGTCTGCAGTCGCCTGCACAGCTGCATCTCGGCGATGATTCCCTTTGTAAAGATGTCAATCACCGCGTCGTACAGATTCGCTAGCCACTCCGGGACCGAGTCGCTGCACATCACCTGCGAGCGGCGCCGCCGCAAGCGCCGCGCGAGCTGCGAGCGGCCATGCTTGTGCAGCCGCGTCTCAATGTGCTGTGGGCTCTCCGTGGCTGCCGCTTGAGCCTTCGCGGTGTCTGCCTGCATGGAATACGCCCTGTACTGGTCGCGCAGCGCCGAGGTTTTCCACGGCACCGACTTGTGCTTGCGCTTGCTGCCGGGCGCAGGCTCCGCGGTCTCGGGGCCCTGCTCCTCGAGCGCCGTGAGCGGTTGTCCGATCGAGGCCGCGAACGCAATGCGCTGCGCGGCCGCGCCCGTCCTGCGGCGCTTGTTGCGCGCCTTCTTGCCCACGGACGAGGCGAGCTCTGCCCTGCGCGCGCTGGCGGCTTCGCGCTGCGCCTGCATCGCCTCGGCAACCTCAAAGAAGTCGCAGCCGTGCGCGACGGCGTCCATGGCCAGCATCACGATGTCGAGGAGGTGCTTGAGGCACGTGTGTTGCGGGACGCGGTGCAGGTTGTGCAGCGCGGTGGAGGGAAAGTGCTGCAGCAGCCAAAGGTAGCCGAGCAGGAAGAAATGGCTGTTGCGCTGGCCGCCGCCGTCTGTGCGCACGTTGCCGAGCTGAAAGATGAGCTTGACGACCGAGTCCGGGCCGCGCGGCGCCATCCACGCGTGCGCGAGCAGCCGGCGAAAGTCGTCTGCAGGGAGCCCTGGTGCTATCTTGGTGTACGCGTCGGCGACACTGTCGTCCACAAACATCTCGTACGCCAAGCTGCTGTCGGCCAGCGCGCCGGCAGAGACTTTGGCCAGACACATATTGGGAGGCAGCAACTTCTCCGTGTACTCGTTGGTGTCGGCCTCGGAGGCTGTCGCCAGCCACTGCGTGACGCGTTCGTCAGAACTCTGCGGTGGCGCGCCGTTGCGCTGCATTTCGTGTACGGATTCGCGCTGCATCTGTCACGCGTGGTTCGTTGTCTGTGCCAACTCAACACAAGCAACCCAATTTCATTTTAGTTTTCAAGTTGAGTAATCTAAATTGGTGCATTTAGTGAATTGAGTCAACTGGAACTAACTCAACTCAAGCGCCTGCAATCGCGTTTTGGGTTTCAGGTGCACAGTTCATATATGCGTACTAACGTGTTACATGTATCCGAAACCAAAGGCAGTGGTATGTCTAATGATGAGCAGCACTCGCTGGTGCAAGTTTCGCCCAGGCTCGAGTTGTCGACCTGAGATTCTCGCATTGGCATGAAAGAGTGCTTCTAGGGTAGACGGTCTTGGCTTCAGCATGATTGCTGGGTTGAAGTACTGTCGCCTACCTACTGTCGGTTCACCGGCCTGCCATTTTTTTGCATGCTGCACGTACCTCATTCTGCAGTGCGCGCGCGTCTTCTGGGGCTGACAGATCTGTCCACGTTTGACTGCCTCACCGGTGTATATTTAAAGCGGTTTGCGAGGTTCAGTAGATGCGTGTTCCAACAAGGCGGACCCATGTCATGACATGGGCGTTCGTTTACTTGATGATTGGTGTACTACACGTTCGGGCTTACAACGAAGAGGCCGTGGAGGTGCAGCCGTCTGGGTTCCACGTAACTTCTGTCGAACACGAAGTCGACACAAATCAAATTGTGATGAATTTGACTGTGAGCGCAGGTGAGCGGTCTGTCCCTCTGCTGTTTCTCTCCTCCGTGGGTGCTAATGAAGCTACTTTGACGCTTTCCAGTCATCCGTGCGAAGGAAATGCAAACGACGACGACGTGTGCTGTCTCAACAATTTGATCAGCGACTACCAGGTAGCACCTGATATGCAGGATCTATCGAACGACCCCACGGTGTGTCCGGGTGGTACCCAGAACATGACAAAGAATTCTCTCTACGTCGACGCTCTGTCAAGCCGCCTTCCGCCCGGCTCACTGACCACGTCAGATTTTTTGGCTACTGGTGTGGAATGGGTACTCGAAGAGGTCACAACACGTCAGAATATTACTGACGCAAACGGCACTGTTACTGAACAAGACGTTGTCACGCAGAACAACGTCTCGCGCTTTGTCTATCCCGAAGGAGTGTCGTATACAGTGCTTCAGCAAGTCGGTGACAGCTACATGATTGAGGTGCGGCTCACACACGACTATCTCAAGACGCGCGCGCGCGCAACCGACATGGGCTCGGGGCTGTTCAGGTACGAGTACACAATGGGCGCAACGTTTGTTGAACTGATGAGTCACACCAACGCGGTTTCGATC
>Ga0209632_10006118_pt1 | contig 10248 bp, 9 predicted proteins | sample COG_10_FD_184754 | JGI IMG/M metagenome (GOLD analysis project Ga0209632, IMG submission 184754) | Pelagic Microbial community sample from North Sea - COGITO 998_met_10 (SPAdes) (version 2) | ecosystem: Environmental > Aquatic > Marine > Neritic zone/Coastal water | place: Helgoland, sampling...
CGGTGTTACGTTTCACGACGGTTCGGCGATGACAGCTGAAGACGTTGCCGCCTCGCTGCGCCGCGTGCAGAACGAGGAGATGGCTTCACCACTGGCCAGCCGGATTTCTCCTATTACCGGTATCAACGTCATTGATGACGCGACGGTAGAGCTCTCGCTGGACGCACCCTTCGCGCCTATCCTGACATCTCTGGCAGGCATCGCCATTGTTCCAGCAGAAATGGAAACCGACAAAGAGTCGCTTCAGATGACGCCGGTTGGAACCGGGCCGTTCATGTTTGAAGAATGGGTGCCAAACTCCTACATCCAACTCGCTGCGTTCTCTGACTTCAGGGATTCCAGTATGCCGAAAATCGACGCCGTAAAGTACAATATTGTCCCTGAAGCAGCGACCCGTCAGGTCGGGCTCGTTTCCGGGCAATATGACCTGCTTCCCGGTGTTGACCCGGCAACAGCGCTCCAGCTTCAGTCCGCTTCCGGCATCATGATGCACGAAACCCGTGACCTGTCGTACACGCTGATTGGCATCAACACCACGCGTGCACCATTTGATAATCCCGTTGTTCGCAGGGCCCTCAACATGGCCGTGAATCGCGACGAGATCATCGCAGCGGCGCTTTACGGTAACGGTGTTCCCGCTGGTCCCCTGAGCCCGGCGTTGCAGAACTGGGCCATGGATCCCAATGCATTTGACTGTTACGCCGGAACGGCCGCAGACGCTGCGGCTTTGCTGGCCGAGGCGGGCGTTGAAACCCCTATCGAGGCTGAATTGCTGGTCCTGCCTCGCCAGGACGCCAAGGACATCTCTCAGGTTGTCCAGCAGCAAGCCAAAGCAGCCGGTTTTGAAATCACGCTCGTGAACAAAGAAATCGGCGCGTTCGTCCAGGATTGGAGAAACTCCGACTTCGACCTGTTCGCATCGGCCAATAGCGGTAACCCGGACCCCGATGGCTACTTCTACCGGACGTTCTACGGCGGTGCCTCAACCAACGTGTTCAAGTACGATGACAGCGAAATCAACGGCTGGCTTGATGAAGGCCGAACCTCGACGGACATGGCCGCGCGCAAAGCAGCTTATGACTCCGCCCAGGCCAAGCTTGCCTGTGAAGGCCCCATCGTGCACGTCGCCTACGGTGCGCTTTCAACGGCGGTGAGTGACAGTGTTTCCGGCTTTGTTATCAATCCAAACCGCCGTCTCTCCAGCTTGAAGTCACTTGAAGTAAGCGACTAAAGAGCTCACCATTGCTGGCGCACCGGGTCTATGCCCGGTGCGCCATTTTCCTGTTTTCGGAGCTGCCGCATGAACCGGGCCCTACCATTTCGTTTTCTGGCGGGACGGCTTTTTGAGCTTCTGATCGTGTTGTTCGGCGTTTCGATCATCGTGTTTTTGATGATCCGCCTGATTCCCGGTGATGCCGTTGCAATCATGCTGGGTGCCAACACTGAAATTACCCCCGAACGCATCGCTGAACTCGAAAGCCGACTGGGCCTCGATAAGCCTTTTCTGATTCAGTACTTTGACTGGATCCTTGGCGTCTTTCGCGGTGATCTGGGAACCTCGATCTGGACGGGTCGTCCTGTTGCCAAGGAAATTATGGCAAACATCTGGCCCACTCTGGAACTGACATTCTTGTCGGTACTGTTCGGCGCTGTGCTGGCGATTCCCATCGGTTGCTTTATGGCAGAAGCCCGGGGACGGGCGGCGGAAGTTGTGGTGCGGGTGGTCGCCATTGCCGGGCTGACAATCCCGTCTTTCTGGCTGGGGATCGTGCTGATCTTTCTGCTTGCCAAGCTGCTGCCCGGTCTGGCCCTGCTGGGCTACGTGCCCTTCACAGAAGACCCGCTTGGCAACCTTCAGCGCATGGTTCTGCCGGTTTTTGCCCTGTCCCTGCCGATGCTGGCCAACCTGTCACGCCTGGTGCGTTCGGCCATGCTTGACGCCCTCAGTCAGGATTACATCCGCACAGCCCGGTCAAAGGGTGCCGGTCGTGTGCGGGTGGTTTACTGGCATGCATTAAGGAATGCTTTGATCCCATTTATTACCTCAGTCGGGGTGGCAACGGGCTACCTGCTCGGCGGGGCCATTGTGATCGAGCAGGTCTTTGCCATTCCAGGTTTGGGTCAACTCGTTCTCGGCGCTATTGCAGAGCGAAACTACCCTCTGGTTCAGAGTTCAATACTGGTCCTGACGTTTACCTTTGTCGTTGTGAATTTTGTGGTGGACGTCTTGTATGCGGTGATCGATCCAAGGGTGACACAACGATGATCAACGCGCTCCGGAAGGATAAACTGCTGCTGTTCGCCGTGATCTTTGTCAGCGCACAGGTGTTGCTCGCCGTATTTGCGCCGATCATCGGACGAGACCCCATTGAACAAGTGATCATGGCCCGGATGAAAGGGCCCTCGATCGAGTATCTGTTGGGCACTGACCAACTGGGGAGGGATATTCTTGCCCGCATCCTGTTTGGCTACCGGACATCCCTTATGACCTGTGGCCTTGCCGTCTTGCTGGCGTTGATTGTCGGCGGTTCACTGGGGATGCTGGCGGCCTACTACCGCGGTTGGTTTGACCGGATCGTCATGCGGTTTATGGACGTTTTGTTCGCCTTTCCCATCATCCTGCTCGCCATCGGCATTATTGCAGTGCTGGGACCGCACTCACTTTCCGCTTCGGTTGCGATAGCGGTTGTTTACGTGCCGATCTTTGCACGATTGCTGCGCGGACCATCGCTGGTAATTTGCGAAAGTGAGTATGTGCGCGGCGCGCGTGCAATCGGCGCGTCGGACTTGCGTATCGTGTTTATCCATTTGCTGCCGAATCTGGCATCTGTGATTCTGGTGCAGGCAAGCTTGCTTCTGTCAGCAGCGATCCTGGTTGAAGCTTCGCTGTCTTTCCTTGGCCTGGGAGCACAGCCACCAACGCCTTCGCTTGGTCAGATGCTGTCAGAGGGGCGAAACTTCCTGCTGCTGAACCCATGGCCCGCCATTTTTTCAGGGTTCGCGATTTTGTTTCTCTCGCTGGGGTTCAATCTGCTCGGTGATGCACTGCGAGACAGCCTCGACCCTCGCCTGAGGGACAGTCCAGGGGTCTAAGCCGACTGAAGAGTTTTCAGTGCTGTCCGTAGGTTCCCGTCGCTGGACTCCAGCAAGTTGAGTGCTTCGCCATAATCCTTGGCACCGCTGGCTATCAGCGCAGCTTCCTTTACTGATCCGCTTGTCTCCTTGAGACTGATCGCGGCTGTTGAGCGCTCGCAGCCGGTCACTTGCATCACAATGTCTTCGGCGCGTCTGAAGAGCTTTTCATTGTTGGCAATGACATTGACCATGAGGCCATCCAGAACATGGCCCAGCAAAACCCCCATAAGCGTTGACATCATATTGAGCGCGATCTTCTGCGCGGTACCGGCCCCCAGCCGGGTCGAGCCAGCAATCACTTCAGGCGGCGTCGAAAGCAGGATCGGGATGTCAGCCCCCGACAAGAGCGCAGTTTCAGGATTATTGGCCATGCCGATGGTCGTCGCACCCCGCTTTCGGGCTTCAAGCATAACTGTGGACGTGTAGGTCGTATTACCACTCGCTGCGAGGCAAATCACACAATCGCCTGCCCCGATCACAGCAGCGTCCCTGCGTGCCGCCTCAACGTTGTCCTCCGCCTCTCCCTTAGGCCGGGATAAGTCTTCCAGACCGCCTGCGCGGAGAATTTGAATCTGGGAGATCGGCACCCCGAACGTCGGCGTGATTTCAAGCCCGTCTGCCATCCCTTGCAGACCGGAACTGCCCGCCGCGGCATACACCAACTGCTTGCCATTGCGTACGGCATGGGCCATCGCCTCCGCGCCTTTCGCAAGGCTTTCAATGGCAGCTTCCACGGCCATGGCCGCCTCGACCTGGCCCTTATGCAGAACAGCGAGGATTTCCGCATTCGACCGCTGATCGAGATTGGACGATTCGGCCCGCATGAGCTCTGTGTTCGGCCTGGACATAGAAATCTTCTTGCAATCTCATTGGAAATACCAAATAGATACCATTGATCTGTAAGTACCACAATATGGCGTTCTTAATGCGTAATGGTATTTCACCTTGAGCCGGGGATGGACAGGTCTAAACACTGACCTTAGTCAAGGGACGAACCATCGCCCGAGCGAACTGCCAAGGTAACGTCGAATGAACTTTGTAGAGATGCTAGCCCCAGAAGTCTGGTTGTCTGCGAGCGGTGGTCCCCGCTATATCCAGCTGAAACAGCGCATTGAAAGAGCGATTGAAAGCAAGGAACTCCCGCCCGGCACACCGCTCCCACCTGAGCGTGAACTGGCCAAGATCACAGGGCTTTCCCGGGTCACCATCCGAAAGGCTGCAGCATCGCTGGCAGAAGCGGGGCTGATTGAGCAACGACAGGGCTCCGGCACTACCATTGCTGCGCCTGTCAAACGTGTTCAACAAAGCCTGTCGCGACTCACTTCGTTTAGTGAGGACATCGCGCGCAGGGGTATGGAGGTGTCCTCAGCCTGGCTTTCGCGCGGTATCTTCTTTCCCTCACCTGAAGAAATCATGACCCTGGGCCTGAGTTCGTCAGATTCAGTAACGCGGCTCGAACGACTGCGCTTTGCTAATGGGACACCAATGGCGATCGAACGGGCTGTCCTTCCCTTACAGGTACTGGATGACCCACTTGCGGTCGAAGACTCCCTTTACGAATTGCTGGACCAGCGCGGCAAGAAACCAACACGTGCTTTGCAGAGCATCACAGCAACCAATCTGCTCGAAAAGGATGCCAAGCTGCTGCAGGTTGATGAAGGCGCAGCGGCGCTCCAAATCTGGAGGATATCATACCTTTCCACGGGCCAGATCGCGGAATTCACACGGTCAGTCTATCGCGGTGATGCCTACGACTTTGTCACAGAGCTTCAGATTGCCGAGGCGGGCACGAACTGAATGCACGGGCCGTCTTACATGTACCGAGAGATTGAGGAGATCCCGCACGTCGTAAAGCGGCTTTTGGACGATGAAGAGGGTGCAATAAAGACGGCAGCAAACCTGCTCGATGATGCTTCTCCTTCCCAGATTGTCACCTTTGCAAGGGGCTCTTCGGACCACGCTGCGACGTATCTGAAATACGCCTTCGAACTGACTCAAGGCGTACCTGTGGCATCCATTGGCCCGTCTCTGAACTCACTCTACGGTGCCGCATTGAGACTTGACTCTGCGGTCTGCATAGCGATTTCACAATCCGGCCAAAGTCCAGACATCGTGCAGTCTGTCGCGGCCGCAAACCGGTCGTGTGCAGGCACCATCAGTCTCACCAACAATCCAAAAAGCCCCATAGCGCACGCTTCCAATACCGTCGTTCCCTTGCTCGCCGGGCCAGAGCAAAGCGTGCCGGCAACCAAGACCTTTGTTGCCTCACTGGTGGCTGGTCTCAGCATGCTCGCGCATTGGAAGAAAGACACAGAGTTGCATGCTGCGCTGGCGAGACTTCCGGAGGCACTGGGACAGTCTATCGAAACTGACTGGCCCAACTTTCGCTCCGGCCTTGGTGATGCATCCTCTCTCTACGTGCTCGGGCGGGGTCTTTCCTTTGGCATCGCACTGGAAACCGCATTGAAGCTTAAGGAGACGTGCCAGTTGCACGCGGAAGCCTATTCAGCAGCAGAAGTCATGCATGGCCCAATCTCCGTCCTGAAGCCGGGTTTTCCGGTTCTCGCATTGATGTCCCCTGACGCTGCTGAAGCCGGTTTTCGCGACGTTTGCGATCAGCTGTCCGGGATGGGTGCGCGCGTGTTTTCAACGGACCGTCATGGCGAGCCTGACACAGCGCTGGAATTCACAGCCACCGGTCATCCGCTGACCGATCCGATTTCCATGGTCGTGTCATTCTATCGCTGCGTTGAAAAACTGGCGCGGGATCAGGGCAAGGACCCGGACCAGCCTCGCCACCTGACAAAAGTCACGGAGACGCTATGAGCGTGCGAACGGCCTATGCAGGTGCTGATATATTCGATGGGCAGGAAACCCACAAAAACGCTGCTCTGATTGTTGAAGGAGACAGCGTGGTGGACATTATCCCACAAGATGATGTTCCCGCCGACTGCGAGGTCGCAAGGTTTGAAGGCGGAAAAATCGTTCCCGGGCTGGTTGATTTACAGGTCAACGGCGGCGGCGGGGTCATGCTCAACAGCGACCCGACCGCCTCTGCGATCAGAACCATCACCCGTGCCCACGCAAGCCGTGGCACGACCTCTCTTCTCGCGACACTGATCACTGACAAACCGGACATCACAAAGGCGGCTGTCGATGCAGCACAAGAGGCCTTCGCAAAGGGTGTACCCGGCTTCATCGGCCTTCATCTGGAAGGCCCCCATCTCGCCCTTTCAAGAAAAGGAGCGCATGCTGGTGAGCTGATAAGACCAATGACTGAGAGCGATTTGAGGGCCCTTGAAGACCTCGCGCAGGCGTTACCAACCCTGTTGGTTACAGTCGCCCCGGAGTCAGTCGGTTCCGAGCAAGTCGCTCGGCTCGCCGCTGCCGGTGCCGTGGTTTCTCTGGGGCACACAGACTGCACCTACGAGCAAGCTCGGGAACAGGTTGCCAGCGGTGCCCGCTGTGCCACGCATTTGTTCAACGCAATGAGCCAGGTGAAGGCCCGTGACCCGGGACTGGTAGGGGCAGTGGTCAACTTGCCTGACCTTTCGGCCGGCCTTATTGCGGATGGTCACCACGTTGCCCCTGAAAACATTCAAATGATCTTGAGGAGCAAGAGGGGTCCGGGGCGCATCTTCCTTGTCAGTGATGCGATGGCAACAACGGGATCAGCGCTTACTGAATTCACTCTCAACGGTCGGCGTATCCTGCGCAGGCAAGGTCGTCTTACCCTCGAAGATGGCACCCTAGCCGGGGCCGATCTGGACTTGTTCAGCGCTGTGCAATTCCTGCAGGAAGCCCTCGACCTGTCCCCTGACGAAGCCCTCCGAATGGCATCGCTGTACCCTGCGCAGGTCATTGGCCGTGAGGGTGAGGTTGGGACACTGCGCACGGGGTCACGGGCTGATTTCTTGTGGCTGGATGAGACCCAGCAAATCGACCGCATTTTCGTAAACGGCAACCAGACACCGAAAGACGGCTAAGTCGCAGAGGCCCGACCTGGTCTGGTTTGGTCCACTCCCGTAGCTCCCAGCACGCCGTAAGGCCCATCGATGTCTTCGACGGTGGCATAGATGCGGATGTCATCGATCTCGGCATTGATGAGGCTGTCCAACCGCTCGCCGGACATGAAGTTATTGATGTCGCCGCTGACCGTCATGTCAGGCAGGTCAGCGGTGATCACATCTTCCCAGCGCTCAACCGCGCGATCAAAGGCCCATTGGTAAGACGGATCACCGGTGTAAATCAGCTCGATGTTGAACTCAGAACTTGCGGAACTGGCAGTGCTAAGGGACGCGCTTTTGTCACTGCGCTCGATACGAACCGATCCGTCATCACCGTGTGGCTGGGGCCGGTGCAGGTAGAAACGCCCTTTGGCGTTCTAGCCGTCAACCTCCAGACTGACATCCTTGTTGAGCCAACCCAGAAAGCTGTTTTCCTTCAAGTGACGATCCAAGATCTCGCCCCCTGCGTCTCGTTCCCCTGTTCAGACGGGTGGCACCTCAACTGATCCCCGACGTTATGGTGCGTGAAGCGTCTGATACTTTTCTTTGTGCTTGTCGTAAGGATAGCCGAACAGTGCCAGATCTCAACCGGTAAGACCACTTCATATTAAAAATCATCAATGAATTCAGCCTGCTTGGGTAGCGATTTCAGTAACAGACTGTCGTTCGACGGGTACTCCATCCAATTGTGAACATTTGATGCCTCGCGGAACGGCTTGGATATCGGCATACCGGCACGAATGGCTTGAATACATTGTTATCACAACTGATTTCTAACCACCAAAACTAGGACGGCGAGACACACGGGGATAGGCCTTCATTTTCGCAAAATTGGCGCGAAGCAATGCCGTCGCCTAAGCAGGCGAAAATAGAAAGACCTGACTCAGCCATGTCCACCGCACGGAGGATTAACATTTGGTGGTTGTCCACAGGCGCGCCTGTGTGAGGATCGATTAGGCATCCCATATGCTTCAAGTTCGATTGAACCAATACTGGAGGCACAGGTGTAAATGCCCAGCGAGAAGCTAAAAGCCACACGCCAAACTTATCTTCGATATCTTAAGCTCAGCGTCCTGACACATGGTCAGGCGGCTTCACTGTTTGCCGGGCTAAATCCTGAATTCCTTTTGGAGATTATCCTTGCCGACAAACCCAAGCATCAGGGTTGGATTGACGATTTGCGAGAGTTCAGTGAAGGAACAAAGGTAAGTAAATCTGGTGCCGCGCCATCTGAACTCCTCGAAGCAAAAGAGAAGATTGAGGGACTTCGGCCATATATTGCCTTGCAGTTTCCCGGAAGAGCGGTTCCTAACCCGAGATCTACCACTGGACGTTCCTTGGATGACGCGGTTGTCTCCCCGGTAGAACTGATGAGGTGGGCGAACGAAATTGAACTTGAGTTGCCGGAAGAGCTGCAAAGTGCCAGCGTGAAACTCTTTAGTCACAGCAATCCTGTCGCGGGGCATTCCGACGACCTCAAGGCAAAACTCGAAGCCCTCAAAGCAGAAAACGCTGAGCTGACTAGGCAAATCGCCCGCCTGGAGAAAAAGGTCACGCAGCTAAAGAATGATGAAATTCAACCCAAGACAAAAATCAGCCTACAGAAAATGCTGCTCGCTATGGCTGTAACGAAATATCGCTGGAACCCCAAAGTGCAAAGGCAACATGTTGCCCGGTCCATTGAAGGTCACGCTCTGGGTTTGGGCATCCAAATTTCTAGCAAAACGATTAACCAACATCTGGAAGAAGCCAGTAACGCCATATCTTGGGAGAACACTAACTGAGCGTTGATGCTCCATAAGGCATACCATGGCTAGCTAATGGAATATTCACTTAGCGAACGGAATATTCCCCTAATTCCTTTCCGTTAGCGGAACCTTTGTTCCATCTGAAAACTTCTTGATGGAACCTAAACGATGTCCTCAAAGCTTCTCCGTGTGCACGGCATTGTCCGACCTCACGGCATCCTCCCCATCTCCCGTTCCACGTGGCTCGCAGGCGTCGCCTCCGGCCGTTACCCCCAGCCCGTTAAGCTAGGCCCAAAGATCACAGCGTGGCGTCTAGAAGACATCCAGAAGCTGATTGACTGGGGGGTGGAATAATGACGGCGCCCGCTTCCTCCAATCCTACCCTGCATCAAAAGACCTCACTGAGGGTCATCCAAGAGCACCTGAAGCTCATCGCAACACCGTACAATGAAGCAGGCCTAAGCGGCATGATTGCTCTCAGAGCTTTGCCATCCAGTCAGTACAAGCTGTTCGGACTTGATGACCTGCCTGCGGCCGGTGCGTGGGCTGTCTCGCAAAATAGCGATCGCGGGCAGAACGTCTATGTAGCGCCTGGACTGTTCGCTCACGACACAACTGGTGCCGGTAAAGATGACGACGTCATAGCCCAAGCCTACTTGTTTGCTGACGCTGACGATGGAGACCAGGCAGCTCGTCTGCTTGACCGCAATCACCCACTCGTAGGCCAACAAGCATTCCACGTTGTGACAGGCACACAGCCAAGCATACGGCTTCATGCTTATTGGCAGCTAGCCCAACCCGTTCGCGACATGTCGGCTTGGCGCCAGGCTCAGAAAGCACTGATCACCGAGTTCCAGACCGATGCCGCGATCCACAATCCCTCACGCATCATGAGGCTCGCAGGCACGATCTCGTGGCCGTCTAAGGACAAGCGCGCAAAGGGATACACCCCGGAACTTGTGCGACTGGATCGCCCTGGCACCCCCGCGCCAAGCGTGTCCATGGGGACCGTCTTGGCGTATGCGAGGCCAGCCCCAAGATCACCTGTCAGTCACCCGAGCGCTTCCACTTTTGGCCTCGTGGCTGAGCTTAAGTCACAAGAAGAGCAGGGAACTGGCTGGCACACGCTGATGGTCAGGCTTGCTGGTCTTCTTGCAAGACAAGGTGTCAGCGACCAAGAACTCACGCAGGTGGCAGAGCAGATCACTTGGAAGGGCTATGAGGTCAGCGAGACCTACAATGCCCTGAAGCACTGCGTAGACTACTTCAAGGAGAAAGACGGTCAGCAGCAACAGGCCGAAGATGCCAGCTCAAAGTACTCGCTGTGGCGAGATGGTTGGAACTACGTGGCAGCAACG